>JAEIGA010003269.1_pt1 | contig 25469 bp, 24 predicted proteins | sample 9270691 | NCBI WGS metagenome assembly JAEIGA01 (sample SAMN17057246, study PRJNA624740) | gut metagenome | biome: biome; isolation source: fecal sample | host: Bos grunniens | place: China: Xizang | collected 2019
ACCCGACGTACTTTTTGAAAAATCTTTTGCATTTCCGCACTTTTTCCAATAATGTGCTCAAAACTACGACTTTTTTCAACTTCTTCCAATAATCTTCTATGACGAATAGAAAGTTCACGACTTTGCAAAGCACGTTTTACAATCATTGTAAGTTGGTCTAGATTTAGAGGCTTTGTTAAAAAATTGTAAGCTCCCTTTCGCATGGCTTCAACAGCAGAATCAATACTTCCATGACCAGTTAAAACAATCACAGGAACAGATGGATTTTCAGCCACCACCTTTTCTAAAACCATTTCCCCAGTAATTTCAGGCATTCGTAAATCTGTGATTACAAGGTCAATGTCACCCTTTCCAATTCTTTCTAATCCAACTTTGCCGTTTTCTGCAACAAAGGTATTGTATCCTTCAAGTTCAAGGGCGTCTGCTAAACCTTCGCGAATATGTTTTTCATCGTCAATAATTAAAATATTAAATTGCATAACTTTTCCCTATTTTTTGATTTAAGCATTATCTGTTTTATCATCAAGAAGACGAGTTTCTTTTTGAGGGATTGGCAAAGAAATTGTAAAAATGGTGCCTTTTCCCACTTCTGATTTTACGTCAATATTTCCACCAAACTCTTTTATTATTTTGTAAACCATTGTTAAACCAAGTCCAGTTCCAGTAACTTTTGTGGTGTAATAAGGTTCAAAAATACGATTTTGAGTTTCTTTATCCATTCCAATTCCAGAATCTGCAAAACAAAGTAAAACAGTGTCATTTTTTATAAGAGTCGAAATGTTGATTTTTCCACCTTCTTCTGTGGCGGCAATAGCATTTTGAGCTAAATTGATTAAAATCTGTTTTAATAACTTTGAATCTAAAAGCAAATCTGGAATGTTTTTGGCAAATTTTGTATCAAGAGAAAGTTTTTTTCGTTCTAACTCAGGTTTAATAAATTCAACAAAATTTTCTAACTGTTTATTTAAGTTCACAGTTTCGATTTCCATAGAAATTGGTCTTACTGCAAACAAAAAATCTACGATTATTTTATTTAATCTATCAATTTCTTCATTTACAATTCCTAAATATCGTTCAACAAATTTTTCATCTGGAATTAAACCATCCTTTTCCCGTGCTTTTGCAATGGCCTTTTGAATAAGTTGAATATGAATTGAAATACTTCCTAAAGGATTTTTAATTTCGTGAGCAACACTGGCAGCCAAACTTGTTAAACTAGTTAGATTTTCCATTCGTCGCATCAAAACTTCTTGACTTCTGATTTCAGTTACGTCATCAATACGAATAATAAAACCAGCAAACTGTTTATCTTGCACCAAGGATTGAATTATAACAGACACAATTCTTGCTCTATCCTCTGAAGTTGAAACCGTAAAGTCTTGATTGGCATTAAGTTTCCGTTCTTTTGCACATTTTTTTATAAACTTACAAATATCCTCATCATCAATAAAATTCCAAACGTAATCTATTTCAGAAATTTTTACGTCATTATTCCATTTTTTAATTGGCAAAAAACGATTTACGGATTTATTTTTCTTTAGGAGTTTCCAATTTTCATCGCAAATTAACAAACCTGTGTTAAGGGAATTTAATATCGAAAACATTGCTTCGTTTTCATTAGAAAGGGAATCTACAATATTCTCAATTTGTTCAAGAGGTAATTTTGATAATTTTTCTGTAAATTTTTTATTAAAGGCTTTCACAAACAGTCTCCAGGGCAGAAATCGGATTTATATTGTAAACTGAAATATTATTATAGGCAGATTGCATTGCACGTAAAAGTTTTTCTGCATATGCTGACCTTTTTGCCAAATCAGTTTGAGATAAATTTTCTTGCTTTAAATATAATCCCATTTCCTGCAAAACCAAACTCATAAAAAAGCGAAGTAAGAGTTTTGGCTGAAAATTGTTTAAGTCCTTTGAAATTTGTTGTATATCTGGTCTTTTTCCATGGAGAACAGATTCAAAAAACAATTTTGCATTTGCCTTAATTTCGTCTTTTGAAACTGGTAAAAAATTTAGCAAATAATCTTGAATGTTTGAAAAATTCTTATCATCATCATGGAAAACCCGTTTTATAACCTCTTCTTGTTGAGGCACTGTTCTCTGATAAAAATTATATGTTCTTACTCTTGAAAGAATTGTTGGCATTACAGCACCACGATTTGAAGTTGTTAAAATAAACATACAATCTTCTGGTGGTTCTTCCAAAATTTTAAGCAATGCATTTCTAACGCTTTCTTGCATTTTATCTGCATTTTCTATGATTATAGTTTTTTTTCCTTGATTAGAAGTGGTCAAACGGGTCCAAGCTGAAAGTTTTCTCACTTGAGCCACTGGCAAAGAAGAATATAAAAAACTGCTTTCAAGCTTTTGACAATTAACCTCTATTGAGTTTAGCAATTTTTCTAATTTTGAAATTTCAGGTAAATTTCTTGCAGGCTGAATTTCTTCCATATCTTCATCAATGGCAGAAATCAAAGCGGCAACCTTTGAAGCCTTATCATCATCTTCCCACAAAACAGGACTAAATCGAAGGGTAAGTTTTCTAACACTACGCAAAAATAGATATCGTGCAGCCATTAAATAACTTGCATTGTTGTAAACCCCATTTATAAGAGTTTTTTTTGCAGCCCCGATTTCTAAAACACAATCCCTTGGACCTGTAATAATCAGATTTGAACTACTTAATTGTTTATGTTGCAAACAGCTAGGACATTGACAAGTCCAAAAACCTTTTATTCCATTTTCATTTCCCGTACAATCTAAAACTCGAGCAATTTCCAAAGCACAAGTCAACTTTCCGGTGGCTTCTTTTCCACTCAATAAAATGGATTGAGGCAATTGATTTTGAGCAATATCGGTTTCTAAAAGAGAAGTAACTGGTTGATATAAAAGATTATCAAACATTTATCACCATACTTCGTAAAGAATCAGCAGGAGCTGATAAAAGTGCTCCTAATAAATTATGAAAGAAACTTTTATCTAGCAATCCATTTACATTAAACCAAGGTTGGGCATATAAAACAACGAGAATTAGTCCAACATAAACAAGACCTTCAACAACTCCAAATAGGAAACCCAACCCTCTGTCTAAACCTTTCATAATATCGCTTTCGAAACAGTTTTTCAAACATTGTTGAATAATTCTTACAATTAAATATACAACTATAAAAATCAAAGCAAAGGCAATTATCTTAGAAAGTAATTGAATTTTAATAAATGGATCAATAAATTCTGATAATTTTTTAAAAAACATAGATGCAACAAAAATTCCTAAAAGGAAAGCGGCCTTTGTAAAAAATTCATGTAAAAAACCATGAATTGTGGCATCTATGGCACAAAAAAAGATTATCACTAAAAAAATAACGTCTATAAATGCAAATGTCATAATTTTTCTGCAACCTCGCCATAAATTAAGTTTGCTATAAATTCTGCAGGTTTTCTATTACCCACAAGTCTTTCCACGTTCAAAGAAAATTCTTTACGCTTATTTTCGTCTAGTAAAGTAGTTAAAGCTGATTTTAAGTTTTCACCAGTGGCTGCTTGTGTATTTGTTCCATCAGAGTGTTTTCCACCAAGAACAATTGCGGCTCCATTTTTTTCAAAAAAAGCAGCATTTTCAACTTGATCCCCACGGGTTCCAGAACCAGAAAAAGGAACTAAAACTAAAGGCTTTTTGCTAACAGCACATTCCCAAAGACTATTAGAACCCGCCCTTGAAAAAACAAGATCTGCTGCTGCAACCACATTTGGCATTTCATTGTAAATAAAAGCAAAGGGATGATAATCAGAATCTGCCAATGGCAAAAGTTCCTCTGCCCATTGTTTTCCTGTTTGATGAACAACAAAAAATCTTTCTTTTAACCAATCAAGATTTTCTTTTACAAGGGAATTTATTTGCACAGCCCCTAAACTTCCCCCCATAACAAGCAAAATTGGTTTTTTATTGATTGTTGAATCATAGCCAATAAAAGATTTTCCATTTTCTGCTGACCCATTATAAAAAACAGGACGCACCGGATTTCCCGTTACTAACAGCTTTTCTTTTGCTGTTCCAGAGAAAAAAGTAGAAGTACTTTCAAAGGATAATAAAATCTTTTTTGCAAATTTGCTATTTATTCTTGTGGCAAGTCCTGGAGAAAAATCACATTCATGAGTATAAACTGGGATTTTTAAGATTTTTGCGGCAATAACAGGTGGAACACTCACAAATCCACCCTTAGAAAAAACAAAAAGAGGCTTTAATTTTAACAACAAAAAGAAAGATGATATAAAACCTATTCCGATTTTAAAAACATCCAAAAGATTTTGAAAAGAAAAATAACGTCTTAATTTTCCACTAGAAATACCATAGAATTTGTGGCAACTTCCACTTTTTTCAACAATATCCCTATCAGAGCCTTTATTTGAACCAATCCAAATAATATTTACATCAGGATTTTTTCCATCGATTTTTACTTCTAAAAGTTTTTTTTTAAATTCATCAACAATGGCAAGACCAGGATAAATATGTCCTCCTGTTCCGCCACCTGTAAAAACTATATTTTTCATTTTGCATACTCTTCGTAAATTGGAATAAGAATTTGCTTTTTAAATAAAATTGCATATTCCAACGAAGACATTCCCATTCTATCTTTAAAGTTTGGATCTGCACCATTTTTTACTAAAAGTTCGCAAATCCTTGGATTTGAAGCACCTGTTGCAATAATTAAAGCAGTTTGCCCATCATTACTTACGATATTCAAATCTGCACCAAGTTTAATTAGCAATTCAACCACATCAAGACTAGATTTCCATACTGCATCCATAACAGGTGAATATCCACGATCTTTAGAAATTGCGTTGATTTCGGCACCTTGTTCAACAAGCCATTCTATAATTTCTTTTCTTCCGCTACGGGCAGCAATACAAATCATTGGAGTTCCTGCTGCATCTCGCACATCCACAGACATTCCAGCTTCATAAAACAATTTACAAATATCTAGCTTATCTCTGGCAATGTATGAAGAAAAACAATCAGGAGTAAAAGGAATACCCATTTCAAAAAGTTTTTTGTGAGCTTTTTTCTGTTCTTCTTCGATTAAATATTTTGGAAGATTGACTTCAATATTTGAAAGTAAATCCTCCATATTTTCAAAGAAAAAGTAAGTTGGTAGAAGTTCTTTTTCCTCTTTACCACGATTTAATCCTGCAACAAAAACAGGAAGTCCAGAACCATTTACAAATCCTGTTGCATAAAACAAATGAGGATTCATAGGAACTGTTCCATCTGAAATAAAAACACAGTGTGTTGCTTTATGCAAATCAATGTAAAATTGTTCTACAGATTCAATAGTTGTATCACTTACAAAATAAACAGAAGGAGTATATTCTCTTTCCGTAAAAAACATTTCTAGTTTTTTCGCTTCTTGTTTGTACTTGTCTGATGCAATAATAATCCAATTCATAACAGCCATTATATTACATATTTTTTGTGCAAACAAGCATTATCTTTTTTAGATTAATTTTTGTAATTTGTTTCTAAAAAAGTTAATAAATGTTAATTTTCTGTAACATCCTGAGGAACACTTAAGTTCGCAAGGTTTGCTTCTGCATTAACAATTTCTTCGAATTCTTTTTGTTCCATAATTTCTTTTTCTAACAAACGCTGTGCAATATATTCCATAAGAACTTTCTTTTCCGTAAGCAGTTTTACAACATATTCATAGCGTTCTGTAATCATTCTAAGAATTTCAGTATCAACGTAGTTTTGTGTTTCTTCTGAATATTCCCGAACCAAAGTTGGCTCTGCAGCACCATACCCTGCCCCACGGGATGATAAAACCACGTTGAAAAACTTATCACTCATACCGTAATCTGTAATCATCCTGCGAACCAAGTCTGTAGCTCGTTGTAAATCATTTCCAGCCCCTGTGGAAACTTCACCAAAAACAACTTGCTCTGCAGCACGTCCACCAAGTAAAACATCAACTTCACCTAAAAGTTCTTTCTTTGTGCGAAGATAACGGTCTTCTTCTGGCATTTGCAAAGTATAGCCAAGGGCAGCAACTCCTCGTGGCACAATAGAAATCTTATGAACTTTGTCAGCTCCGTCTGTAAAAGCAGCAATAAGAGCATGACCAGTCTCGTGATAAGCAACGATTTTTCTTTCATCTTCCTTAATTACACGACTTTTCTTTTGAAGCCCTGCAATAGATTTTTCAACCGCTTCATCAAAATCTTCCATTGAAACAAGTTTACGTCCTGCACGAACAGCCAAAAGAGCTGCCTCATTTACGATATTTGCTAAGTCAGCACCTGCAAAACCAGAAGTTGTTCTTGCAATAGCTGCTAAATCAACATCATTTCCAAGTTTTACATTTTTTGCGTGGATTTTAAGAATTGCTTCACGCCCTTTTACATCTGGACGATCAACAACAACTTGACGGTCAAAACGTCCTGGGCGAAGCAAGGCTGGGTCTAAAACATCAGGACGGTTTGTAGCAGCAAGCATAATCAAACCTTTTTCGTTATCAAATCCATCCATTTCAACTAAAAGTTGATTTAATGTTTGTTCACGTTCATCGTTTCCACCACTGATAGAATTTACACGACTTTTACCGATAGCGTCTAATTCATCAATAAACACGATACAAGGAGCTTTATCTCGAGCTTGTTTAAATAAATCCCGCACACGACTAGCACCAACGCCCACAAACATTTCCACAAAGTCAGAGCCTGAAATCTTAAAGAAAGGAACCCCAGCTTCTCCAGCCACAGCACGGGCTAAAAGTGTTTTACCAGTTCCAGGAGGTCCAACTAAAAGTACGCCCTTTGGAATTTTTCCACCAATATCTGTATATTTTTTAGGAGATTTTAGAAAATCTACAACTTCAACAAGTTCTTCTTTTGCTTCATCAACTCCAGCAACATCTGTAAATCTTGTGGCAACCTTTCCTTCTTCCACAACAGAAGCACGAGATTGACCGGCAGAAAAAATACTACCGCCAATTCCACCACCCATTTTTTTAAATAAGAATCTCCAAAGAATCATAAAAAAAGCAATTGGTAAAATCCAATTCAAAACAAAGGACAATAGATAATTTGGCTGAGTAACTGTGGCAGAATAAGTAATTCCTGTTTCATCAAGGAAATTTAGGAAATTTTCTGTTAATAATCCAACAGTTTTATAAACAGTTGAATGTTTTGAAGGAATTAAAGAACTTACAATTCCGTTTTCAATTGGAGCAGAAACTTTCTCTTCTGTATAACCTACAAAATAGGTTTCTCCAAGTTCAACATTTTTAATAACGCCGTCAGCAATTAGTTGCTTAAATTGTGAAAATGGAATTGTTTCATCCACATTTTTTGTAATTAGAAATATATTAATAATTGAAATTACAGCAGCAACAATTACTAGTATTATCCAAGGTGAAAACTTAGATTTTTTATTATTGCTATTTTTATTATTATTTCCAGAATCTGGTGCAAATTTGAAAAAATCAAAAGGGTCTTTTTCGTTTTTGTTATCTTTATTATCTTGAGTTGCCATAAAAAATCCTTTTATCCAAAGTAATATCGAATATCAACATATAATATACGAAATATTTTTGAAATAGTGAAGTTATTTTTTGTTAAAGATTTTTATATTTGTTAAGAAAAATAAATTAATAAAAGAATTGGAAAGGCTTCTACTTAATATTCTATTTCGTTTTAATTTTTATTTTGTAATAAAAAAGCACTTCTAAAATCGAATATACAAATTCGAATCTTAAAAGTGCTTAATCCTTAGAAAATAATCATTTTCTATTAATTCATTTCTTCTTCATATCCCTTTGGGAATAGATAAAAATCCTGAACTTTCAAAGAATATGTTGAATTTAATGCCCGTTGTGGTTGAGAATCGCTGATTAAAGGAACTGCAAAATCATAAGAAATTGAATCAAATCCTTCTGCGGAAACTTCAATTGTAAAATTAAAAACAGCATTTTCTTTAGCTGCCTTTGTTAAAATTGGTTTTACCCAAAATGAAAAAACACCTTTTGTTACAGATGTTGTTGTATTGGGATTTTGCCAAGTATAATCAGCCATTTCTGAAATAACATTATTGTGTTTCAACAACACCTTTGCACCTGGAAGTGGTTCAAAAGTTGTTCCATCATAAACATTACCAATAAAAGTTGGAAAATTGAATGCAGGATTTTCTGATGTGTCAATTTTTTCTTGTTTATTAGAATTATGGTAAGGTCGTCTTGCATTGGAAATTGCTTGAATGGCTTCTATAACCAAACTGTTTATATCAGCTTTTAATTGTGTATCGTCTAAACTAACGTTATGAGAAACACCGCGACCAGAAACCACATAACGAGGAGGAATTCTATTTAAAACATAACTTGCAGTATCTAATCTACAATGTTCACAATCACATGTGAGCCATGAAATTTTTTGCTCTTTCATTTGATTGTATAAGTCATCTACATGCTTAAAAACCCTTTCTTCCATTAAGTTGTGTACATTCATCTTAACTACCTAACCTTTATTTTTTTATTATTTATTGTGTTTAATTACACAATATGATATTTTATTTATATGATTTATAGATTTCATAAGAAAATAAAATGTTTTTTTCACTACTCTATTTTGTCTTTATTACTAATAAATTTTATTTCTTGCTCAAAAACTGCCAATTCTGAAGATATTTTTTACTTGGATAATAAAGATACCATCAGATATGAAGCAAATAACAAAATAGAAAGTTCTTCTTGGTCGGAAGAAATCCATAAATCAAGATTATTGGAAAACTCTTCTAAAAACTCAAAAGCAGAACTTTTTTTTCAAAATGTGAACCTTAGCCAAAATTTAAATATCCAAATTGAAAACAAAGCCCTATATCCTGAATTAGAAAATTTTGGTTCCCTAAATCTTACTTCCTTAGATTTTAACACACAATCTGCTATTTCAAAACTTATAAATAAAATAAAAGAAGAAAATATTACGAAAACAGACTTTTTATTGGGATTTCAACAAGAAAAAATTTTATTTGACTATGAATTTTCTAAACATTCTAAGATTAACTCTTACTATCTTGGAACTCCAACAGAAAACACAAATATCAAAATATCAATTCCAGTTCAATTTCACTTTGACGATGGAAAATTAAACACGACTTTTCACTTAGAAAAGGTAGGAAACGATTATAAAATCAAACAAGTTGTTTTTGGGGAGTTTTTGAGTGACAAATAAAATATTTGGAGTAGAAAGAGATGTGGTTTTAATGTCTCTCTATTCATACAAAACAAATTTGATTTTAAGTCTTAAAGACGAACAGCCAAAAATCATTTTAAATAATTCCTATGGAATCCCTGCCCAAAATGTTATTTTTATTCAAAAAAATATCTTTCTTACAGTTTTTCCAAAATATGAAAATAATTCCGAAATCACAGTTTGTTTTTTTTATCAAGGAAGAGGGATATTTTTCAAAACTGTTCCAAAAGAAACACAAAATGGATTCGGGCTAATTATCCCACAAGTTTTATACAAACAACAGGATAAAACCGAAAAAAAAGAATACGATGTTTCTGGTAAATTGTTTTACACCGGAAAAGAAGAAAAGGGAAGATTCATTTCTTGTTATTCAAATCCCAAATATCCACTTTTCACACCTTTTTTGTGGCACTATTTCTCTGAAACTGATTATAATTCAGCAGAAAAAATCTTAAAACATATTGCCAAACTTGAAAAATGTGAAAAAAATCAATTACTCGAAAATTTGTTTGCAAAAGAAAAAAAGATTTTATATATCCCAGAAGGAAAAATTTCTAAAAAAAATTATTTTCCCTATGAAGCAACATTTATATCATCAGATTTTGAAGAAAACAGAAACCTCTTTTTTGAAAAAGAAGTATATATTCCCCTTTTTCACAAGGATATTGAAAATTCACCTTGTACAATTTGTTCGATTATTCAAGATTCTGTTACTATTTCACCTTTGGAAATTGAAGATTCAATTACAGCCTTGCCAATTTGCAAATTTTTAGTATCTAAGGCTGAAAATATAGATTCAATTCAAGGAAGAGCAGTTCCTTTGGATATTTTATATTTAAATGACAATTCGATTATTTTAGGCTTAAAAAAGGGAACTTTTCCTTTGCAAAAAGGTAGTGAATATCCAATGTCCTTGTTTGTAACACTACCAATTGGGAAAAGGGAAATTTTTATTACAATGTATGTTTCAAGAGTATATGAATCTTCTTCTTTTTTTGCATCTGATAATTCCTTTGATAACAATAAAACTATTGCTGTATGTAGGTTTACTTCAATAAAAGAAGAAGACAGACGCTTTTTATTTGAAAAAATTTACAAAAAAGTTTTTGTATAATATTTTTTTTACTTAAATTGATTATTTTTTGTTATTTTTCGAATTAGGTTCTCTAAAAAATTTATTGGTCATTCTTGCAATAGAAGAAGCAACAGCAATTCCAATAGCAATAGCTCCTGCTGCTGTAAGAGTTGAAAATCCTATTGATAAAGCATTGTCCATGTTACCACTAACGGCTGCTTCCATGGTTTGAAACATTCCGCCACCTGGAACAAGTGGAAAAAGTCCAGGTAAAAGATAAACAGTTGCAGGATTTTTTATAAGTAAAGCAAGTATTTCTGAAAGTAAAGCAACAACAAATGCCCCTCCAAAATATGCAATAGCTAGGGAAACTGATGTTTGCTTTAGAATTAAATATGTGCCCCAGCCAATTGCAGCTACAATTCCTGCACGAACAATATCATATTTACTTGTGTTAAAAACAATTGCAGAGCCAACAGTTGCACCAAAAGAAGCAATTACTGAAATTATAATTTCTAAAACACTCATTTTATTATCCTATAAATTTTGACATTATCATAAAAACAGTTACAGCCCCTGTAGAAAGAGCCGCCGCTGTCATAAAAGCATCTATAATTCGTGCAGTTCCAGAAACCAAATCTCCAGAAATAATATCTCGAATTCCATTTACAATAGCAAGTCCTGGCACAACTTGCATCAATGTGGCAATCATAACAACAAAGGAAGAAATCTCGAATCCTAAGGCAGAACCCAAAATTCCAACAAGATAAGCAAAAAATGCAATTAAGGCACCAGAAAAAATAGATGTAACAAAACTATTTAGTGGAAATCGGACGATTCCAAGCAAAGCAATTCTTAATATCAGACCGATTATAAAAGCGAATATTCCTTCTAAAATATGTCCGCCAAACATAAATGCAAAACAAAAGGAATTTAATGCAGCACCTAAACAAATTAACCAATTTGGATTTTTTGGAGCTTTTTCAATTCTATCTAACAAGGCTTCCACTTGTTTGGGATCTGAAGTAAATTGTCTTCGTTCAAGACGTCTAGCAAGACTGTTTACTTGGGAAACTTTTTGAAGATTTACAGAGGACTTTGTTATTCTTCGAATTGCAGAATGATAATGATCGTCATCATCTGTATAAGAAAACATAATAACTGTAGGAGTAACGAAGGCAGATGCGGTTTTTGCCCCAAGGGCCTTTGCAATATGCACAATAGTTTCTTCTGTGCGGTATGTTTCACCGCCATTTTCTAAAACAATGCAACCAGAACGAATTGCGATTTTTATCATATCTTCGCAAGAAATCATAATGGAAATATAGTAAAAAAAAGAGATAATTACTAGTTAATTCATATAGAACATAAGAAAAATTCACTATATAATGTAATATATGAATGGAAATATTTTAGAAAAAAGTGCAATTCAATGTTTAGAAGAATGGTTAGACTCTTACCTAAATTTTGAAAGAACTCCAAAAAAAGGAATCTTTTGGTTAGATACAATAAAATATTTGTGTGAAAGGTTTGAAAATCCCCAACAAAGCTATAAATCAGTTCATATTGCAGGGTCAAAAGGAAAAGGCTCTGTTTCTACAATGTTAAGTTCCATAATCAAAGAACATATTGGTTCTTGTGGATTATATACTTCTCCCCACATTTTATCTTTAGCAGAAAGAATTACAAATAATCAAATCTTTTTTGATGAAAAAATCTACGAAGAAGCTCTTAAAGAACTTATTTACAAAACAGAATCCATAATTCCAGAAAATTTGCCAAACAATAGAGAAATCACTTGGTTTGAATTAGTTACCCTATATGGATTTTTATGCTTTAGAAAAGCAAACCTTTCTTGGGCAGTTTTTGAAACAGGTCTTGGAGGACGTTTAGATTCAACAAATATTTTACTTCCAGAACTTAGCGTAATAACTCCAATAGAACTTGAACACACAGAATTTTTGGGAAACACAATTCAAGAAATTGCATATGAAAAGGCTGGAATTATAAAAAATAACATTCCAGTTTGCGTTTCAAAACAATCAAAAGAGGCTTTGGAAATTATAAAAACAAAGGCACAAGAAACCAATTCAGAAGTTTTTTATATCGAAGATTATGTTTCAAAAATTGATTTTAAACTTCCAAAAATCACAAGAAATAATGAGTCAAAAAAAATGAAGGTTGAAATTTCTTTTAACAAATTTTTCAATCGATCCATAAAAACAGAACTTTCACTTATTGGAAAAATTCAAGCTGAAAATGCAAGTTTAGCCGCCCTTTGTGCAAAAATTATTTTTCCAGAAATTTCAGAAGAAACAATTGAAAAAGGTCTTTCAAAGGCAAACTTACAAGGAAGATTTGAAATTGAAGACAATCCTAAAAATCACTTTTCAAAGATAATATTCGATGGAGCTCACACTGTTAATAGTATTCGCGGCACAATAGATTCTTTTTCAAAAATTTTTGATTCACAGAAAAACATTTTGGTTTTTGGGTCTGCCCTAGACAAAGACGTGGAAAATATAGCAGAGGAATTAATAAAAAGCGATTTATTTTCAAAGATTTTTATTACAAAGCCAGGAAATGTTAAACAAACCGATTTAGAAAAGGTAAAACAAGCCTTTGAGAAAAAATGTAATACTGAAAATATCCAATTGGAAGTACAAGAAGATTTTGAAGCAATCTTAAAAAAAGCCTACGAAGATTCTTCAAAAGAAAACAAACATTTATTAATTACAGGGTCTTTTTACTTAGTAGCAGAAGCTAAAAAGATTTTAGAAGCAATTTCATCTAAATAAGAATCTTCAAGTTTATAATTTTCTTGTAAAAAACTAATTTCAGAGGCAAAAAATAACATTTTTTCAGCAGGAAAAGTTGGATTATAAATTTTATCACCAAAAACTGGCAATTCTTGACTTGCAAGATGACTTCTAACTTGATGGCGAAAACCATTTGAAATTTTGCATTTTATTTTTAGCAATTTCATATTTTCTGATTTTGCAAAATCCATTACAGATAAAATTTTTGTTGTATAAAGTTTATTTCCACATTTTTTTTTATTGGCTCGAGATTCTTCCTCTAAATTGAAAATTGGTTTTACACTAGCGCCTTTTTCCCCAAAGGAACGAAAATAACTGGTTAAAACCTTATTTTCATAATTAATTTTTTTATCCAAAGAAATGGCACAATAAGCTGTGTATTTTTTTTCAAAACGATTTTCAATTTGCTCTTTCATTATCAAATCATAAAAATCTTGATTTTTTGCAAACAACATAAGTCCAGAAGTTTCTGTATCAAGTCGATGAACAAGTCCACCATCATTTTGATTTTTACCTTTTACCAATTTTATTTCTGGATATTCTAACGAAACAAGTTCATAACAAGAATTCGGTGTTTTTCCAGGAGCTGAGGGAATATTACTATTTTTATAAACAACCAAAAAATCTTTTGTATCTTCTAAAACTAGAAATGGTTTATTTGTCATTAAAACTCCCATTTTTTATATTTTTCTTTTAGTGATTTTAAAATCATTTTGAACCGTTTTGGTGTTTTTGCCACAAAAAACTTTTTTTCACCCTTTGGCAATTTTATTCCCAAAACTCGAGCGTGAAGCATTAAAGTTGCATGAGGGAAATTTTTATCTGGTCGTGCATAAATTGGATCTCCTAAAATTGGGCATCCAATATGTTTTAAATGAACGCGAATTTGATGAGTTCGTCCTGTATGAAGTTTTAATCGCATCAAGGAATATTCACCATAAACTCCAAGGCAAACATAATCTGTATGGGCAAATTTTCCCTTAGTTTTATCTTCGGTGGCAACAAATCGTTTTCGATTTTTAGAATCTCGAACAATTTGTGTTTTTATTTCCCCTGCTTTTTTCTTTGGATTTCCTTTTACAATGGCAATATATTCCTTATAAACCTTACGTTTATAAAACTTTGACTGTAACCATTCTTCTGCATCTCGATTTCTTGCTGTAATAATTATTCCAGAAGTGTCCTTATCCAGTCTATGAACAATTCCAGGACGTTGATTTTTAGATTCTAAAACAGCTTCATCTTCACCTTGATTTTCAGAATCGACTTCAGTTTTCCAATTTGATTCTTTTCCCCAATGGTATAAAAGTGCATTCACAAGGGTTCCATTCCAATTCCCAGCACCGGGATGAGTTACCATCCCTTGAGCTTTGTTTACAACCGTAACATTTTCATCTTCGTATACAATATCTAGGGGAATATTTTCTGGAAAAATATCTTCAGGAACAGAATCTTCAAAGGTGATTTCAACTTCTTCCCCACCCTTTAATTTGTGAGAAAGTTTAACATCCTTATTATTTACTTTTATTGATTTTACACCTTGCTTTAGTCTAGAACGGGTGATATTTTGATTTGTAGCAACATAGGCATCTAATCGTTCTTGATTTTCTAAAATCGGAACTGAAAACTTTATAAGATTCATTCTTCAACGACCTCTAAAATAACAGCTTTGTTTAGTTCATCTGATTCTTGAGCTTGTTGCTTTTCGGTTTGTTTATCTTTTACAGAGGAAACTATATAATCTGTTAATCCAATTATTAAACTAATCCCAAGACTTGTGAGAAAAATGCCCTTTTGTTCTTCCTTTGAAAAGCCAGATTTATCTTTTTCCAAAGGATTTGGAAGACCGTCTTTAAAACCGTTGTTCATTCCCTTAAACAAGGAAAAGGCAAAGGTAGTAGATAAAGTTGTAAAAGGCAAAGACCCTAAAGAAACAATTTCTGCACGACGAAGATTTTTTAACCAAGAAGGATTTTTTTCGCCCTCTTTATATCCTTCAATTTTAACAGTGGGGTTTACACCCTGATTTTCAGCGAAAAGAGAAAATGAAAAAGTAAAAAGTAAAAAAAATGCAACTAATCTTTTGATTTTAGAAGCTTTTTTATACATATTGTCTTTCTCCAAAAATTGCAGTTCCAACACGAACTAAAGTAGAGCCTTCTTCTATGGCGATTTCAAAATCAGAAGACATTCCCATGGAAAGTTCATCTAATGGAAGTTCTCTGTATTGATTTTTTAATTTTTCAGAAAGTGTTGCTAATTTTCTAAAGGATTCTTGAATTAATTTTTTATCTTCAGTAAAAGGTGCCATTGTCATAAATCCGGCACACTGAATACCAAGATTTCTGTTTTCTCCTGCAAGTTCTAAGGCTTTTTCCAATTCACCAACATCAGTAAATCCAGACTTAGAATCTTCACCTGTGTGAACCTCAAAAAAAAGTTTTAGAGTTTTATTATTTTCTAGCTTAGACTTTTGTTTAATAATTTCTTGTAACAATTCAATTCTATCCACAGATTGGATACACGAAACTATTGGCAAAATTTGTTTTACCTTATTACGTTGCAAACTTCCTATTAAGTGAAGCTCTGCATTTTCATAATTCTGTAGAATTTCAGGAAATTTACCACAGGCTTCTTGAACTCGATTTTCCCCAAAGAGAAATTGATTAGCTTTTATTGCTTCAACTACAGCTTCCGCCGGATGAAATTTACTAACTGCCATTAAAGCAACTGAGTTTTCCTTTCTTCCTGCTTTGATTTCTGCATTAAGAATCTTTTCTTTTATTTTTTCGATATTTTCTTTTATTGTAGTAATTTCTGCCATTTTTTATGCCTTATAAAAATCAAAATAAACATCTGACAATTTTAAGATTGTATCCACATCAAGTTTTTCAGCTCGAATAGTAGGATCAATTCCAGCTTTTGCAAGAATTTCTTCTGTTTCTTGAGGGCTATTTGTAATAGAATTTAAATTATTTTTTATAGTTTTTCTTCTTTGAACAAAAATTGCACGTAAAACTTTCATAAAAGTTTTTGGGCTTTCACAACGTGGAAAATCTTCTTTTTTTGTCATAAGAACAGAACGACTTTCTACATTTGGTTTTGGCCAAAAGCAGCCACCGGATAAATCTGTAATATTAGATACATCATAAGCCCATTGGCATAGCACAGAAAAGGAGGAATAATCTTCTGTTCCAGGTTTTGCAGCCATTCTCATTGCAACTTCCTTTTGAACAGTGATTACAGCCTTCGGAAAGCGAACTTCTTCTGAAATCATATCTGCAACAATGGCTGCTGCAACATTATAGGGAAGATTTCCAAAAAATCTATCTGGTAATCCATTTTCTTTGTAATAATTTTTCCAAGTTTTTAGAACATCTCCTTCCACGATAGAAAAGTTTTCATTTCCTTCAAAAATCTCTTTTAGAACAGCAGCAAAACCTCGGTCAATTTCAAAAGCTGTGAGCTTTGCTCCTCGTTGAATAATTTCTGATGTCATACAACCAAGACCTGGTCCAACTTCCCAAACGGTGGTATTTTCATCAACTTTTAGAGAATCAACTAAAAGTTTTCTAGCTTGGCTATTTATCAAAAAGTTTTGACCAAACTTTTTTTGCATTGCCATACCTTTAGAATCAAGAAAGTTTTTTAATGCCACTGGAGAATCATAATTTATTGTTAAAGCCATGAAAAATCCTTTTCTATGTTATTTATATTTTGATAATTGGAAACTTGGAAAAAAAGTTCACAATCCTTTCTAGTATTACATAAATTAGGGATATTATACAACCTATAGGAGATAAAAGAAAAGGAAATATTATGGACAAAATCAATGTAAAAATTCCAAAACTCAAAAATAGTGTGGCAATAGGACTAACAATCACCGAGGCAATTATTCCAATTGGGGAACAGGTTCCAAACCCTAAAAGACAAATTGGTGCAGTTACAAGTTGAGCCCCTAAGGAAGCTGATAAATCAGAACTTAGTTTTTTAGATAAAAGTTTTGTAAAAAATGGTATAAAATTTTGACCCAAATACAATCCCACCAAAGCACCATAGGACAAAATAAATCCATAATTGTAAATGTGATTTGGAAAAATTGATATTTGAATTAAAAAACTAATTGAAAGAATTCCTATAAGATTTGATTTTATCCTTAACTTTTTAAATATCAACCCCAAAATCATACATAGCAAAGCCCGAAATAAACTTGGAGAAATTCCTGCAAACCAAACAAAAAGTAAAACTAAAAACAAAGAAACAAAATCTTGCTTTTTCCCAGAAATCTTTGTAGGTAAACTTGCGAAAATTGACAAATGCATTCCAGACAAAGCCAAAACATGGGCAAGTCCTGCATTTTTAAAATCTTCTTGTATACTTTCAGAAGTATATTCCTTTGAGCCAGAAAGCAAAGCTAAAAGCAAACCTCCTGCATCTTTCCAATTATACAAAATTCTTTTTAATATTAATCTTGAGTAAGCCCTATAAAACTTGATTTTAGAATCAAATCCATGATTTAAGATTTTTTCCACATAAAATGCTGAATTTCCATCCTCTCGTTCTAAATGATTTGCTACAACATGTAAAATAATTCCTTCTTCAATTAATGGAAAATCCGTTTCTGAGCCAAATAAACTTTCAAAGCCAATCTGATTTTTTTCTAATTGATTTTTTTGATTTTTAGCAAGAGAAAATAATTTTCCCGGATAATAAGCCTCCACAATTTCAGAAGGAATATAAAGCACAATTTCTCCAATGGAAGAACTTTTGCAAAAGTCTGAAAAAACAAAGGAAGGTTGAAAACTCACAGAGTAAGTTTTTCCGGAACTTGATTTTACAGGATTTGAAATTACTTTTCCTAATAAAGATTTTATTTCACAATTTTCCACCAAGGAAAAAAATGGCTTAGAACTTGGTGGACGCAGTATTCCCGTATAAAAAAGAATACAACAAAAAAATGAGGCAATAATAGTTGGTGATAATTTTTTCAATTAAAACTTTAATCCTGCAAGAGCAATGCGGGAAGCTTCAATAATTTCCTCGGAATAGGATAAATAACCAACATAAAGTAGATTATCAAATGCGATTTTATTACCAAGATTTCCCAATGCTTGAATAACAGCAAACACTACCGGTTCACTGCAGGAAATACCTTGTTCTGTTTGAGAATTAAAAAAAGCTAAATAATCAGAAAAAAGAGCACTAGCCTTTGTGGAAGCCAATTCTTCAACGCAGCTAATTATTTCTAAGTATTCATCTTCTTTTATTAAACCTGTTTCATATTCAGAACGTGCATAATTAAAAAATTGTACAACTAAATCAGAAGAACGAGTCCAAGAAACTCTACGAAGTTCTCTTATAGCATCTAGTTGAAAATTAATTAATTGATTTTTATTTTCAATATCTCCTATATATAATATTGAAACCTGTAATGCTTTTTCTGCGATTTCTGCACGTAAAAAATCAGAATTCTTATCATTATTTAGCACAATTCTAAGAGCAAGTTGTTTTTCTTCGATAGTTCCATTTTCAATGATAGAAACCATATTAGATTTATTATTACCATCAATGGAAGCAATGGCTTTTTCTGCTTGTTTTTTCACATCCCCATTTAGATTTTCAGCCGCTGCAATCTTAAATAGCATATTAAAAAAACTAGGATTATTTAATTTTTCAAGAACTGAAATAAAATCAGGCAACAATTCAAACTTTTCATTAGAAGCTAAAAGACTTTCTCCATACTCATTTATAATAACATTGAAATTTTCATCATTAATTTTCATACCTGCAATAGATTCTAAAATCTTAAATTTAAGAATATCAGAGTCATAGGATGAAAAAAGATTAAAAATTTGATCTAATATGTTTTTTGACTTTATTTTTTCAAGATTTTCCACAGTGATTTTTGCCAAGTCAATCATAGAAGAATCATCTTTTAGGATATCTGCGTAATCAACTACAAAATCTAATGCAATTAAATAAATTTCTTCGAAATCACCTTCCAAGACACTTGTTTCAGTTACAACTTGAATTTTATCTTGCAAATTTCCCCGATAAAATGTCTTTTTTAAAATTGTTAATTGCTCAGTTTGACTATTGCCATAAAGAAAAAATCCAATACAAATTAATAAAATTGCTATAAAACTTCTCTTCATTTTTCATCTCCAAAAAAAGTATATAAGTAAGTTTCAACTTTCAAGTAAACATTTTTATGTAATTTTCAACGGAAGAAAAAACAGCTGTTAATAAAGTTTGCAGCCCAAACTTTACAGATAACACCTATCAAGATTCCTTATTTTTCTTCTTCATCCACATCTGTATCTATCCCAAAATGTTCCTCATCAAAATTTGGCAAAGCTACAGAAGGTGGATTCTTATCTTTTTTGATATTTTCAACTTTCAAAAATGCCTCAAAATTCTCTGTGTGTTTTTCTTCATCATTCTTCACAGTTTCAACATTGTCTTTACTTTCTGTGGATACTGCCACATCAGTTGATTGTTCATTTTCTGATTCAGCATTTTCCATTTCTGAATCTTCTGTTTTTGCATCTTCCTCTGCTTGTGCAATGGCATCATAAGCATCCTTTTCTTCTTGAGGAATAACGTTATACACAAAATTCAAAATATCAGTTTTCATTTTAGGAGGCAATGTTACACATTCAAAGTGCAAACGAGATTGATTTGTAGTTGCGTTATATTCCACAGCTCGAACAATCCCAAACATTACGATATATGATTCTCCAATTAAAAATTGAATTTTTATTTTTATATTTTTTTTCCCTTTTCCACCAATTCTGATTAAAGCTCCATCTTCAGAAATATCTTCAATAAGACATTTCAAACCAACTGAAGTTTCTATAGCTGTTTGGCTCATAGTTTCACTATTTACGATATACAGTTGTCCCACAAAATTACAAGCACAACGAACAGACCTTCTTTTTTGGGAACGAATTAAATTTTCAGTATGATCCAAAAGCAAGGCTGTTGCACCGTTAAAAAAGCCAACATCTTTCACAACTGTATCAAAAACATATCCAGCATCATTTGGACGTTGTAAATACACACTAATTTCTCTACCAATCCATTCACTTCCAGAAAGCAAAATCACATTTTTTTGCAAGGGCAAAGTAATTGCCAATTCACGTCCACAATTCACAACTTTAGAAGAAAATACACCAAAACCTTTTAGCACAACTCTTAGTTTTTGACCAATTTTCAAAGATTTTGTTGTTTTCATAGAATGACTATTTCTTGGATCAAGTTCAACCTTGGTACGATATTTATATAATTTGTCAATAAATTCCAAGGTTTTAGGATCATTTTCAATATTTCTATCTTGTGCATCTTTTACAATAAAGGCAATACAATTAGTTAATGCAGGAACTGACAAAAACAAGGAAATTGGTTCGGGAACATTTGCAAAGGAGGCGGCTTGGTATAACAATAGGATTTCTTTCACTTTAAAACCAGAATCAAGCCCTGTTGAAAAAAATCTGATAAAATCGCTTTTATGATATAAAAATCTTCCAATAATTATTACTATTAAAACAAAAATTATAAAAAAGATTATCCCTAACAAACCTATACTCCCATTTCACATCAAATAATCATTGATATTTTATAGTATTATAGCATATTATTTTATAAATATGCAGTACTTTATTGAGCTTTTTATTATCCTAACATTTTTTATTTTGCCACCAATTTTTACATCAACAAATAATTCAGTAGAATATGTTGAATTCAACATTTTTCATATTATCACTTACGGATTTCTAGGAGTTTACTGTTTTCTTCGTTCAAAAAAAATTGGTGAACATAACTTAAATTCTAACCCACAAAAAGGTATTTTCAATAAAAAAAATCTATTATTTTTTTTCGGAACTTTAGTTTTTTTATTTATCAACGGCATATTTTGGAAATGGATTTCAAAAAACAATTTTACAAAAGTTGAAAATATAAGAACAATTTATTTTCATATATTTCAAGTATTTGGATTATTTATCTACGCTTCTTATGAAGAAATAATGTATAGAAGTTTTTTGCCCCTTTCTTTAGAAAAAACTTTTTCAAAATCAACAAAAAAGGAAAATCTTTCAAAGGGATATTTTATTTTCATAGAAATTTTATGTCTTTTATTATTTTCCTTTGGTCATATTTACATGGGGATTTTTGCAGTTTTCAACGCTTTATTTGCCGGGATTGCCTTAAGATTTTTAGCGTGGAAAACAAAATCTATCTTTCCAAATGTGATAGTTCACTTTATTTATAATTTTGTTTTATATGTATTAATGTTTACTTCGCTATGAAGTGGTAAAAAAACTAAAAATCGCCCATTAATTGCAAAAAGTTCGCAAGTTTTTTCTGTTGCTTCTTCTAGGCGATTACTTAAACTAATTTCATTTTCTAACCAATTAACAGCTTGTAAATCCCATTTTAGATTTTTTGATTCAATTTGATATTTAGATTTTTCATATTTTTTTGGAAAAATTGGAAAAACAGATACAACATCATTTTCCAAAATATTTGAGATTTTAATTTTGTTAAAATTTCTTTCAGAATCAAGACAAAGTATTACTTGTTCTTTTCCAATCCAAATATTTGGGAAATTTTCTGTAGAAAAGATATGTTGAATTCCAAAAAGATGGTCTAATCTGCCACCGTCACCACCAACTAAAATCATAAAAAGTTCATTAGCAGTTTGAAAGCGATTTTTTCCTTCCATAAGAGCAAGTTCTGTATCTGTAAAATCCTTGTCTGTTGGCCAACTTTGGATTTCACAATTTTCAAAACTTTTTTGATTTTTTTGAATGTATTCTTGGATTTTTTCCTTAGACTTGCTATCAAAATCTCCAATAACAAGATTTGGAATTTGGTTAAACTTTATGGCATTATCGAATCCTGAGTCGGCAGCAATTATAAAATCAATTTGGATTTTTTTTAACCAATGTAAAGCCTTATTTGCATCGGCAGTTTCCCCACCGGTAAAAATCACAATATTCGACATTTTTCTATAATCCAAATTATAAAAGATTTACAGCACAACCTAATTTTTTGGCGGCTTCTTTCATGCACAAAAGAAAAAGTTCCATACAAACTCTTGCATCATCATAAGCTCGGTGGGCGGCATCTACGTTGATATTAAAATGACTAGCCAAAAACTGAAGTTTATAATAAGGAAGTCCTGGAAAAACTTTACGAGCAACTTTTACAGTATCAATTGCGTTACACTGTCCCTTTGTTAAATTTTTATATTGAGTTTTATCCAATTCAGAATTTATAAATCTAACATCAAAATTTGAATTGTGAGCAATAAGCTTTGTTTCGTTGATGAAATTTAAAAATGAGGGAGCAATTTCTGAAAAATTATTGCAACCACAGACCATTTCATTGGTAATTCCTGTAATATTTGTAATTTCTCTTGAAATCACTTTTTCTGGATTGATTAAAACTGAATAAGTATCTAATATCCCAGTTTTATCAAATTTTACAGCTCCAATTTCTATGACTTTTTCATAACTTGGATTAAGGCCTGTGGTTTCTGTATCAAAAGCGGTAAAAACTTCTCCACTCAAATAAGAATGGAGAAGTTGTTCAATCATTTTCACAAGATAACTCGTTTAGTTTGCTGAATCTAGAATTGCGTTAATTTCTTTTTCGATTGCAGCACAAAGAGCATTTGCTTCTTCTTTTGCAGCATCCAAACCATTTTCTACAGAAACTGTTGCGTTTACGTAGAATTTGATTTTTGGTTCTGTTCCAGATGGACGAGCAGAAACAACTGTTCCACCTTCTAGGAAGAATTGTAAAACGTTGCTTGATGGTAAATCTAGTTTTTCTTTTGCATCTGGATTTGCTGGGTCGTAAATAATTTGTTGACCAACGTCACGGATTTTTACAACTTTCTTTCCACCAAGAGTTTTTAGACCATCTTTACGAAGATTTGCCATGATACCTTTCATTGTGTCTACACCAGAACTTCCTGGGAAGTTTTTAGCAATAGAAACATCTTGGTAGTAGCCGTATTCTGCATAGAGTTCTTCAAGTCTTTCTAGTAGAGATTTTCCAACTGAACGCCAGTAAAGTGTCATTTCTGCACACATTGCAGCAGCTGAAACACCGTCCTTATCACGAACATCTGTTTCAACATTGTATCCGTAGCTTTCTTCAAATCCGAAGATGTAGTTATTGCTACCAGTTTTTTCATAACCAGCCATAACATTTGCAATCCATTTGAAACCAGTTAGACATTCATCTAATTTAACACCATTTTTTGCACAAATTTTGTCAACCATTGGTGCTGTAACGATAGAACGAATCATTCCAGGATTTGCTGGCATTTTTCCAAGTTCTTTTCTTGAGTGAATAATATAATCAGCAAGAAGAATACCCATTTGGTTACCAGAAATTAGAACGTATTTTCCGTCTTTTCCAGGAACTGCACTACCAAAACGGTCTGAGTCTGGGTCTGTAGCCATTACAACATCAGCTTTTTCTTTTTCTGCAAGTTCAACAGCCATTTTTAGAGCTGGAGCTTCTTCTGGGTTTGGTTTTTCTACAGTTGGGAAGTTTCCATCTGGTTCTCTTTGTTCTGGAACTGTGATAACTTTTAGTCCTAAATCACCAAGAACTTTTTCAACGTGCATTGCACCTGTTCCGTGTAATGGTGTATATACGATTTTAACTTCTTTTGCCTTTTCTTTGATTAATTCTGGGCGGAAAAGTTGAGCTTTACACATTTCCCAATATTTTTCATCGATTAGAGAATCAATTAAAACAAGTTTTCCAGATTTGATTGCATCTTCTTTTGAAATAGTTTTAACTTCTGCAACAGCGTTTACTTCATCAATGATACCAACATCATGTGGTTCGATAACTTGAGCACCGTCATTCCAGTAAGCTTTGTATCCGTTGTATTGTGGTGGATTGTGAGAAGCTGTAACAACAACACCTGTATCACATCCTAATGTGCGGATTGCAAAAGAAAGTTCTGGAGTTGGACGTAAACCTGTGAAAAGATATGTTTTAAAACCATTTGCAGCAAAAATCAATGCTGTAGCTTCTGCGAAAACGTCAGAATAGCGACGTGAATCATAAGCAACAACAGCACTTAACTCACCTTTTGCAGCTTTTTCTGGGAAAGTTTTAATAAAATAGTTTGCAAGACCTTGTGTTGCATTGTTAATAACAAATGTATTCATGCGGTTTGTACCACCACCGATAACGCCCCGTAGACCACCTGTTCCAAATTCTAGATTTCTATAAAATCTGTCTTCTAGTTCGTTTAGGTTTGCATCAGCATTTGCAATTAAATCTTCAACTTCTTTTTTGAAACCAGCATCTTTTTCTGCTTCAATGTAAGCTTTTGCTCTTGAAATGATTTCGTCTTTATTCATCGATTTCTCCTTAAGGTTCATTTATCAATATAGTATTGTTTCAAAAACTATCTAGTTTTTTTAGATTTCCATGTTCATAACGTGGCGAACTTCATTTAATGTTTCGATTGCCATGTTACGAGCCTTTTCAGCTCCAGTTAAAAGAACTTGTCTAATATAATCTGGGCTTTGTTCTAGGCGTTTTCTTTCTTCACGTAGAGGGCGAAGTTTTTCGTTTAGGCTTTCTGTTAGCATATTTTTTAACATTCCGCCACCGCCGTCTCCGATTCTAGCTGCAATTGCTTCTGGTTCTTCGTCTGTACAAAGTGAAATTAGCATCAAAAGATTTGCAACTTCTGGACGATTTACAGGATCGTAAGTGATAAAGCGCTCTCCATCAGTTTTTGCTTTTTTGATAAGCTTTGCAGTTTCATCTTCTGTGGCAGAAAGCATAATCGCATTTCCACGACTTTTACTCATTTTTGCAGTTCCGTCTAAGCCCATAATGTGAGGAGTTTTGCTCAACAAAGCCTGTGGTTCTGGGAAAACAGGAGCATTTGGTGAAAATTTATCGTTAAACTTACGTGCAATAGAACGAGTTAACTCTAAGTGAGGAAGTTGGTCTTTTCCACAAGGAACAAGATTTCCCTTACAGAACAAAATATCACAAGCCTGATGGATTGGATATGTGTACATTCCAGCATTTACGTTTTTCAATCCCGCTGCTTCAATTTCTTCTTTTACAGTTGGATTTCGGCTTAATTCTGCATTTGATACCAATGTTAAAAATGGAAGCATAAGCTGATTACATTCTGGAACATAACTGTGTGGGTAGATAATTACGTCCTCACTTGGTTCAATTCCCGCTGCAAGATAATCTATAACAAGTTGTTTTGTATTTTGGCTAATTTCAGAAAAAGCATCGTGGTCTGTTAAAACCTGATAATCAGCAAT
>JAEIGA010003270.1_pt1 | contig 25469 bp, 21 predicted proteins | sample 9270691 | NCBI WGS metagenome assembly JAEIGA01 (sample SAMN17057246, study PRJNA624740) | gut metagenome | biome: biome; isolation source: fecal sample | host: Bos grunniens | place: China: Xizang | collected 2019
ACGATGACATCATATTTGTTAGCTAATTCGCCAATGATGCGAAGTTCTTCATCTGTTAAGCAAACCCATGTTGGGTTGTTAGGGTTGGAATATAAAATGCTATGGATTTTGCCTGTAGCGAAGATGCTTTCTAATTTTTCACGAAGTTTTTCACCACGGTATTCATAAATATCAAAACTTTCCATAGGGATACCTAATACTTTGTTTTGGAATTTATGAACTGGGAAACCTGGATCAATGAATAATATTGTGTTTTTTTCTTTATTGGCATGACCACAAATCATGAATGAAGCGAATCCACCTTGCATAGAACCTACTGTAGGAATGCAGTTTGCAGCATCCACATCAAGGTCGAGGAAATTCTTGATGAAACGAGAAGCCTCATTTTTTACAGCAGGAACACCATCAATTGGAGGATATGTTGCTGCTACGCCTTCTTGCAAAGCTTTGATTTGAGCTTCAATGCCTGCTTGCGCAGCAGGAAGACCAGGGTTGCCCATTTCCATGTGGATGAATTTTACACCGCTTGCAGCTTCAAGATCTCTTGCAAGCTTGTTGATTTCACGGATACCGGCTTTGCCGATACAAGGAAGGTTGCTGTCGCTGAATACTTTTTGAGCTACTTCAACTGGAACAATGTTATTCTTCATGATAATTTATGTTGACTTTTTTTGATTAAAAATATCAGAATTAAGTTTGAACGTCAAAATTATGAAAATATTTAATATAAAAGTCTTAAATGAAGATTTTTTTTAGTTAAAAGTTTTTAACGAAAATTTATCTTTACATTTTTTTTTGTGAGCAAAATAATTTAGAATATTGTTGAAAGCATCGTTCTTATGCTTCTGCTTCGCAATATGGACTATTAAAACGAATTTTCATTTTGTTCGGCTAATTCCTTTAATTCATTGAGGCTTTCAATAGCTCCTTCATGTCCTTGTTCGGCAGCTTTAAACCATAAGGTAATGGACTTTTCCAAGTCAGCGTCAACACCTTGGCCGAGTCCATAGCAAAAGCCTAGTTGATACATTGCCTCGACATTGCCCTTGTCGGCTGCAAGTGTAAAATATTCAAATGCTTTCTTGTATTTGACTCGAACACCATAACCATGGCTATAGCATATTCCAAGCATACAGATGGCATTGACATTACCTTTGGCGGCTGATTTGGCGTACCAGTCTTTTGCAATTTTAAAGTCTTGTTTAACACCTCTTCCATAAAAATAGCATTCGCCGAGCAATTGCTGAGCTGCATCATGACCCTGAAGCGCGGAGAGTTCAAGCCAATAAGCCGCTTGTTTATAGTTAACATGTGATTCTTGTCCATAATAATAGTCTCTTCCTACGTAAAACTGGGCACAATCATCACCTTGCTTAGCCGCTTTTTTCCACCACATCATTGCTTCTTTAGGATTGGCTTCACATCCGAATCCGACCTGAAGACATAAACCAAGAATAGATTGTCCATAGGCGTTGCCTGATTTTGCAAATTTCTTTAAGAGCTTGGTAAATTCATGTTCATCTGATATTGTTGGTGTTTTGTCAATTAGTGCTTGTAAATATGCTCTAACATCAGAATAGTTATAAAAATAAATTAAATCGTTTTTAGTGTTTGTTTTCATGTTGTTATATATTGAATGTTTGACAATAAATTTTTGCGAAGGTACGAAATACAAAATGTCAAACATATCGGACGGGTAGGAGACAAAAAAAATAAGAGGTGGTTCCCTCTTATTCATGAATGGTTTATTAAATTCCTTATGTGTGTTAAAACACTTTATACAGCTCAGAATAGTTCTCGTCTTCATAATAAAACCGAATGTATTCTTAAATCGTTTGTTTTTTTAGTAATCCTTTTTAAAATACATTTTTGTGTGTATGTTATGTTTTTCATTTTTTATTATATACGTTCTTTGTTTATATTTACTAAAAAGAGTTGCGATATTATCGCAACTCTTTTCAATTAACCACCGAAACCTGTGCATTTGCAATAATCTCTCAGATTTGTGGATTCATAACATTCTTTTTGAGCAACCTTTTCATTTAAACAATTTAGAGTTGCTTCTGAAATCTCAAATTTGTTCATAATAAAGTGTTTTTAAGTTGTTGATAATAATATTGAATAGATTTGATTGTTAGCGTATCTTCATACGTAACATCTTTTTTGTTTGCAATTCTATTTGCCATCACGTACATCGCCGCGAATATACACATTTTCATTATGCGGCATCTTTGTTTTGATGGTATGTACATATCCCCTGTTTCAGTGTAGTTTTCAGCATAACACACATTGCATATTGGGGCAAATTCACAAGTGTCAAAACAAATTGTTTTTTTAACGTCAATCTCTTTTAATTGTCTCTGTAGATTAATGTCGTTTTTTCTTGATGATATGTTAGAAAAATATGAGCATGGTGATGTAGTCCCATCAGTATTTACAACTATTAGTTTATCTGTACCTAAATTACAAATTCTATTTTGTGCATCTTTGGGTGATGATAGCAAATGTAATGGAATGTCTAAGATTTGGGCAAGCTTAATATTAGGATTTGCTATATAATAGTCCGAAAGTTGCTTCAATTGATCTTCAATTATTTCGTACTCTTCATCCGTGTAGTTGCCTTCTCCAACTGCAAAATTACTACCACGAATATCGAATCCCTTCTCTTGTAACCATACTATATCATCTTTAATAGAATTAATATGATATCTACTTATAGTCATCTTTACTGGCATATCTGGCCAATTTTTTATAAAAAAATCAATATCAATTCTATCAAAACTATTATTTCTGTTTTTATCATGAGTCTCCTTTTTGCCATCAAGACTTAAGCACATGCCAATCTTATCTTTGTTAATGCTAAACCAATTTTTCATATCATCATTTAGCAACGTGCCATTGGTCTGTATAAGGAATTTGTATGAGGTTGGCCAATTTTGTTGCCATGTCCATTCACAAATTCTTTTTATCAAAGAATACTGCAGTAATGGTTCTCCGCCAAATAAACAAATATACCAAAAGTTATTAGAGTTATTGTTTAGGCATTTACTAATCCATTCGGTTGCACAGTGAAAACTCATCACAAAATTATCTTTATGTTCATAACAATAAATACAATTTAAATTGCAAGAGTTGGTTAGAAAAAGGGTTAATTGTGCTTTGTCGTTGTGTTCCATTTTTTTTATATTTTGCAGTATTTCTTAATTTTAAGAATTCCTTCACGGCATTTTATTAGTTTTTTTGAGTCATATTCTAATACTACCTGACCTTCTTTGAAAGAACTCATTTTATCTAGAATATATTCATTAATAATCTGTTCAGCATCGTATATTATATATTTTTGGTCGTTAATATCAGCATAACACCCTTCACCTTCTATCCCATAAGCTCTAATATGCCGAACACAATCTTCTGCAGACATTTTCTTAAAATTAATCTCCCGCAGACAGGGACTATTAATGAATAAAGGATATTTGGTTGTATCAATTGATGTGCCAATATAATGATAATCATATTTTTCTAATATTTCCATGGCTCTTCTAAAAACTCTTTCCTCCAACGTGAAAGAAATATAATAACATAAACCCAAATCTAAATCTTGTGTCAAACTTACTTTCTCTTGATAGATTATATTTCCTCCATCTATTTTGTCAGAGATGTAATGAGTTGTTGCTCCCAAAGGATAATTATATAGAAAACATCCATTTATAGGAGTTCTGCCACGTAACAATGGTAAATATGTTGGATGCGTGTTAAGTAGTATCTTACCTGAATTATTAAGAAGTGAAGCGGGTAAAATGAAAGGACAACCATTAACAATCAAAATGTCAAATGGCAGATCTTTTAGTATTTGAACAACATATTCTTTGTCTGATTCATTAATTATTTCATACTTGACATGTTCTCTATCAAGAAGTCGCATAAGGGCACAATCCGAAAACGTTAAAATTTTAACAATTTCATATTTTTTGGTATTCTCGCGTATTACCTTATAACATATATCTCTATTACCCAAATATACAACTCTTTTCATATTAATATATTGTTATTTTAACCCTAATTAGTCTGTAAAATTATCGCTACAAATGTAGTAAAATGTTTTCAGATTTGAATTAATTTTTGTGTATTTTGACTATGTGTAAATTTTGTAAAAAACTATATATTGGAATCAACACTTTGTGAATAAACCTATTATGTGTTTTAAGTTATTGGTATGTTTCCTTATCCACCTTCATAAGTAATCTTGTGCTATATAAGTGTTTCCATATTTGTTTATCATGCTGCGCTATAATTATCCAAAAGTTTAAGCAATTCATCTATTTGCTTGATGACATCATCGTAGTGGTTCAAAGTTGTATCGGAATTAATAGTCTGTGTGTCCACGATGTGTCTTGTCGGTTGAGGTTGAGGATTGACAGTTTGAGGTACGCCTAGCAATTCCTCAAGAGGATGCAACAGGTTGATGTCATCAACCGAAAGAGCTTCAAGCATCTTCTGGAAGAGTAGTTTAATATGTGGGTTTGAAGAGTTTTTAAACTCTTTGTAGATGGCGGAGTTTTGCAAGTCAGCAAAATCATCACAAGAGAACAGAAGATCCTCGGTATCAACATAGTCTTGCCACATTGATGGCTTTTCAGCGAACAGCAACAATGACAGATAGATGACTAATTCTGAGAAATAATCGCTTTTTGGATTAATGAATTTGACCTTTCTGCGTGCAGGGTGCTGATAGCCAGGCAATCCTTTAATGACATCCTGCATATTGTCGAGGCCAGGCACATACATTGAATCATAGTCGATGAGTTTCATGCTGCCGTCGGGCAAAATCATGATATTGCCGTGTTGCAAGTCACCGTGTGAGACATTGAGCTGGTGCAATGTTTTGACCATTTCCAGAAATTTGTTTGCCAGATTGAGGAACAACTCTTTGGATGGCTTATTGTCTTCAATGTAATCTTTCAGAGTATCGCCTTCAACCCATTCCATTATTCCTACTGGATATAATTCACCAGAAACCATCAGCGCATCAGGAACGAGTTTTGTCTTTATAAGATAATGACAGTTGTTTTTTTCTAAAAACGAAGAGATTTTAGCAAAGCGCTCCTGAGCATTGTTGATGTCGGCGCACCAGCATTTGACTGCTATTTTGGTGCCGTCAGCTTGTATGAACGGGTATAAGTTGGCGAATCCGCCGGCCCAGTTAATGATACGAGATCCATGTTTTAAAGGGTGACCACCATTTAATTCTGAGGCGCGACAGAAAACAGGATTGCTTATAGCATTCATGATTTCCATTCGTGATGGATAAATTTTGGCGGAGTTAGTTTTCATGGCAATTTGTTTATGTCGGTAAAAATAATATCTTCGTACGTAAATGATGTGTCTCCATCATCTTCAATATTGATAATTAGGATTGCAGAATCATCGTTGTGTAATAATCCGTTGTCTCTTAATTTTGCAATGGATTCTTCAAACATTTGTTGGTTTTCCCAGGTTTTGATGATAGATAAAGCTTCTCCTTTTTGATTGCAAAGCCATTCAGACAAGGCATCGGTCATTATGTAAAAAGAGCCTGGTTGGAGTATGCTTATTTCTGATACTGTTTGACCTTTATCCATGTTTGGATATGAGGCATAGTAGTTGGGATAGTTGTTGAAGCTATCAGGTGCTATGGTCGTCCATTTGTTGTAATCGTTTTCCTCATTTTGAGGAACGAAAAACAGACAACTATCGCCAAGCGATTCGGCATACCAGACTTTGTTTTGTGCGCTAACAACCAACGATACCAATGTCGCTGCACCTGGTACACGGCGCAGAAAAAGGTTCTTGGTAAACCATTTAGCTTCGGGGCTATTAGCTAATTCTGCAGCTTGAGAGTACCATCGTTCCCTACAAACATCGAGAGGGGTAGTGGTTTCCTCATCGCTCTGTGAAACGAATTCGTCAGTAAGAATACATGCCCAATGAGCTTGTAGAAAACTACCATTTGATACGCCATCTGACACAGCGGCGCGGAATGCCGTCGGACGGCAGTCGATTGCCATCCGATCGGCACAGTCACTATACGCCTCACCATCTTTGGAGGTAATAAAACCTTTAACAGACAGTTTCATAACCTTTATATTTAAGGAGTTACATGATATCCTCAACAACTTCGGCTTCAACATCCACGACCTGTGGAGCAGGCAAAGCCAAAGTTGCCTTAGAGTTGGAACCAAACTGGACAAATGCGCTGAAGAACTTAGGGTCGGAGTTCATTGCCATCCATCTTGAACCTTTTGTAATATTCATTCCGAACATCTCGTTGGCCATGAAAATGGCTTCATCGGACATTTCCGAAGACAACTTAAAGGCGACTCTTGATGTCTCGTCAGGAAGGTCGTTCTCGCTTGACGGACAGATACATGCCTGGGTATGCTTAGCGGTCATGTGGGCAAAATGGATTTCCGTTCCTTGTTTCTTGAGCATTTCTGCATATTGAAGAGCAATATCCAGATCGTTGTTGCGCTCTTTGTCGTAGAGCAGGGCGTCAGACTCGATTGTGATGATGTGGTAAAACTCATTATTGCTTTCGCATTTCTTGTAAATAGTCTCTAGAGCACGACCTAACGGAGAATCACCATAGGCGTTTGGCATGATGTAAACAGGAGTTGGGATGGTGGATTGATCCTCCATAATTGTTTGCGTCGGATTGTCGGCTAATTCTGACAAACGACCTTCGCAGACAAACTCGACACCTTTGCCACAGAATGTCGCCACGCTGATTGTGGCACGATCGGCGACACGAGTGCCGTTGCTATTTTTCGTAATCATGTTGTTGATGTCGTCGTTGGTGGTCTTTGCAAAATGATTGCAAATGGGAGTGCCGTCGGCTGCTCTTAATTCGGTTGATTTGCTTTGGTCAACGAGGTAGAGGATTTTTAATGGGTTCTTAGTTGAGAATTGTTTGTTTTCCATAAGGCTTAATTTTTTATTGTTGATATTAATTGTGATTTACGAGTACAAAAATATGGCTATTATTTTTCGTGATATTAGAGGATGGTTATCGGTGAAATTAGATAAATGGCATTTTCATCGGTTAGATAATTCGTTATATATATTAACAGCAAACAAACCTGCGCTGCTTGAACCAAACAAAGGTTCTGTACCGAGCTGGATGCTGTTGCCATTTAGTTTGCCGTATGATGCCCAACAGACGATAATGATGTTGCCGTCAGACAGCACACACCATCCATCCTTGCCACCTTTCCAATTAGGTTTTCCGGAACTAGTCCCAGTTTTAGAGTAGAAAGTTTTATGTTTAGGAAGTTTATTGCGATGCTCCTGCATGGTGCCAGTCTTTATTGTTTCAGACAATGCGCCTTTAATCACAGCGATATGCTCTGATGACCAAATACGTTTCGTGAGATTTGACGTATCGTTAAGGCATTCCGATTGAAGTTTAATCATTGTACCACCATTAAATATTGTTTGGTAAAGTTGAGCGACATCAAATACCGTCATCATGCGATTCCCTAAAGGATAATTATAAATGTCTGAGCAAAGATCGTATTTGGCAGTGATGCCAATTGCTTCGTATGCGAATTCAACACTCTCAAAAACTGGTTTTGGAGGCATGACATCGCATATATTGACAAATGGCGCATTCAAACTCTGCGATAGCATGGTTTTGATTGACACTTGTTTGTTTTTCCAAGCATGGGTTGCGTTGGCCGGGGTCTTTCTTTTGCCAACTTTACCATCGAAGAGAGTTAAATTTGGAGAGGCACCTTTGCGAAGCATTTCGAGGATTATAGCCGGTTTGCCTAACGAGCCAATAGGGAAACCTTGCCCGAATTCGTTGTAATCGACTAGTCCTGATGAAAAATGACCGATAATATGTCCAGTTTTAACATCTACAACAAGAGCTGCTACCTGAAGTTCGCTTCCGTTTTTATAGTACACATTAGAAGATTTTATTTTTTTGTAAGCTTCTAATAAAGCATTCTCGTTTTTCAAAGTAATGTAAGTGTCGTGACGCTCAACAGACTTGAAATGTTTCTTGATATATGAACGTGTGCCAGTTGAAATGTTGCTGATATATGGACGATTGACAAAATGGATATCACAATTGTTTATTTCATTATACTCGGATTTTTTAATGAGTTTTTTGTTTTTCCACTGTTTGGCTTTTTTGATGGTTGCGCTTTTAGCAGCGGATGAATCAATCATATAAGTTGAGCTAGGCAAAGTACTAATAAGATACATCTGCTCGGTTTTATTCAAGCTGCCGATTGGACGATCGAAGGCAAAAAGAGAAGCTGCATTGATACCTCTGTAGCCTTTTCCTGAGTGGAAACAAACCACGTTTATGTATATTGTAAGTATTTGTTCTGGCGTTTCGGTCAACGATAACATATAACCGCCAATTTGATCAGTTGTTTTGCGCGCCAAATCTCTTGGGAAGCCAGAAGCATTGATATAAGTTAAATTTTTGATCACCTGTGAGTTGATGTTACTTCCGCCACGACCGGCAAAGAAAGATGCGAGAGAAATGCCATGCCAGTTGGATTTGTTTGGGAACCAAGAGTTTTGCCGGAAGAAACCTCTGTCTTCTTGTGTAGTAATACATTTTTTTACGAAATCAGGTATTTCATCATATTCTAACGGAACATAGTAAAAATCGTGTTCGTCGTCGAGCCATAGAACATCTCCATTTGTATCAACAACACAAGTGTTGTTTTTGTAGATAATACTGCTACAATCGAGTCTTTTAGGGAAAACAGTGATTGTAATAAATGTGAACAAGATTATTCCGAGGGCAAGAGCTAATGATTTGACAAACGATATCGAAACTGTTTTGAAATAGTTGGTGATTCTGCTAAATGGTATGCAAATAATGTAATTTTTTCTAATACTGGTAATAATCGAACCTATAAAAAGCGGAATAAAATATCCCAAGACAACAGCGGCAAATATAACGGCTGCGATGAACAACGTGGTCAGCAAGAACATAAACATGTATTTGGCTTTGAAAACCGTGAACAACAGAAGCAATAAGGCTGAAATGCCACCGACAATTTGTGTGGTTCGTTTGTTGAGGCGTATATTATAAGGTGTCGCCAGTAGTGGCAAATCTCTGTTGGTGTCAAAAAGAATTGTTGCAAGGTAATTCCAGCTATGCACGAAAAATTTCCGTAGAATCAGGTACACGACAGCCATTACCAATATTGACATTATCACAAGTGATAAGTCGTTTCGAAGCCACTGCAGTCCGATGAAATTGGGGAGGCTCAGCATCAGGCTGACCGCATAGGATACCGCAAGCATTAGCCATGGTGTGCCCATAACTTTGCGCTCAACACTGCTGGTTATAATGTATTTCTTAATAGAAGCTTCCAGCATGGCGGTGTTGGCTTTGTAAGACTTTATCCAGTAGATGGCTAAAAAGTAAAGGATATATGAAAGATTGTTCAAGATGGTGAATACCAAATTAGCTGTCATATTCAATCCGTTGATTTTTTGGATGTGTAACATGATTTGGATGCCGCTTAAAACTAATACTCCGGAAATGCTAAACAAAAACATGTCGCATTCGGTATAAATGTCAGTTTTGAAACGTTTGTTCATGGCTGTGAAGAAACTATATACGTTTTGTGTAAGGATGAGCGTCGCTATCAGTTTGACCAGTGGCGACAAAAACAGCCACAGAACATGATTGGCTGGGTTCTGCGTCTCGCTATACAGAGAAAAAACGCCGCGAAGCATTACGCCAAATTGAGTGATATCGTTGGAGAACACCTCCGCGAATATGGCGGAGACTGCTAGTTCAGCAGCCCCCACACATAATGCGGTCACAAAAACAACAATAACACTAACACATAGCTCAGCATAAAAAACTGTGCTGTGATTTGAAAGAACTCCTGTAATATGTTTGCCGATAAGTCGGGCAGTGTCTTTTATCAACAGATTACCCAATAGGATCATAAAGATTGTTAAGGAAATCAACGATATTATGATGATGCTTTTCATGGGGATTAAGTATTAAATAATCAATCAATATTAAAACTTTGGACATTTTGTGTAAGATTGTCGAGGAACATGTAGTTTGTTACACCAATCTTTTCGAAGAATTTGCTGTAGAAGTGCTTCAAGTTGGCTTTGTTGATGCCCTCTTCAGATGTCTTTAGATAGAATACCACGGTGGGTTGGGTTGAAGCTATTTTTGAAGTGGCTTCCTGAATAATAAACGGGTCGAGTTTTGCATAATATTTTTCAAAAGCTTCATCGCTGAAAGGGATGCTTTTATAAAAATTGGCGTCATCTGAGTATTCTACTCCATCGCTGAAAATGAGTATGATTTCTTGTGATTCGGGATGCATTTCTCTCATCGATTTCAAAATGACATCTACTATCGGAGAACGGTTTTGCTTATTTGAGGCTATTGATTTGCCTACAGTTAGCTGATTGCCAATTATTTGCAAGATTGGTTGAGGATTTTTAAGCTCTGCTGCGCGATTGTTGGATACTTTTTTCTTTTCAGGCAGAGATATTGATTCTTGTGTCAAAGACAGATTGCCAGAGGCTTCGATAAACCCAACTCTCATGCAAAACTTTTGAAGATAGCTGATATTTGTAACCCCAGTGGTCTGAAGATAATTTGGGATATTGATTCGGATGTCGTGCTCAATTTCATCGTAAAGTGAGGTGCTTGTACAGTCGATGAGCAATGTCATGTTAGTTTCTGAATTTGAAGATTCGTTGTCTTGGGCTGTTGATCTGCAACTTAATAACAGTGTCAGAACGAACAATAATAATATGTTAATGATCTTTTTCATGGCTGGATTGTTTAGGATTTGTGAACTAAAAGCATTTGAATGTCGGCAGGTGTACAGTCTGCGTACTCAACAGCTGGCAGACCAAATACGTTTAATATTTTTTGATATGCAGGAATGTATTCGTTGTTTATTGCATCGCTACCTTTAATATAAAGATAATTGTAACGAGCCTCGAGGTCTTTGTCTTTTTCTGCTTCAGCTTGGTTTCTTTCTTTTTCTGCATCAAGACGTTTTCTTATACCATTTTTATAATCATTTTCGTCGGATTCAACGATGCTCTCTTCTCTCTTTTTGGCGGAAATCAATTTGTTGATATTGTTGTATTCATTAGTCCAATAGTCAAGCTGTTCTTCTACATAGCTGCGTTTTTCGATAGTCGCTGGTCTTGTATGTAACAGAGATACTAAACCCAGAATGGTCGCTACGACGCAAAGAAGGAATTCTGCAAGACCAGGCGAAGCCCAAATGCTATGAAGCAATGAAGTGGTGTTGGCTGTTGGCTGTGTCAAGGCTGTGTCAAGACTCATTATGGTTTGGAGCTGTTCAGGACTGGCAATGCTATCTGATAATGAAAAGATTACGACATGAAAGATATTAACCACCGACATGATGAGAGTGAAAATCAGGCAGTATTTCAGTGTTGATTTGCCGGTTTTTTTATACAAACCATGCAGAATTGTTGATGTAGCCAATACACCAATGAGGAAGAAAAACCTTTCAAGGATTTCGTTTAATGAAAGAGCCTGCTCCTGAATTGGCCATGTTGCGAAAAAGCCAAGCAAATCAAGTCCTATGGTTGTAGCCAAAAGGATTAAGAAAAAGTTCGGTGTTTTTTTATTGTTACCGACCGAACGACTGCTTGTCAATCTACTGTATCTTTCAATCTGAGCGCGGGCGTTTTCTTTCTTAGATGACAAAGTCTGAATCTCATTTTTTATATCAGCAAGCTTGTCGTCGAAATTCTTCAGAGTTTCGATGATATTCTTTCTGTAGATGGGCTGTGCAATGTCGATGTTTTCCTTGTTTTGGGTAGCTATTGAGAGACGAGCCTTTTTTTCCTCGTTCAATCTTTTGAATGAGGCAATGACAGGGTCAAGAAAACGGATTTCGGTAGGTGTGAAGATCCTTACGCCGTTTGAATCGCGTTTAGCAACTAAGTGATTATCTATGCCTTCGGTGACAAGATCAGTTAGATTTGCTTCGTTAGTTTTTTGTGTTTCCATTGTTGTTGTGATTTAGAGGTGTTAAAAATAGTTAAATTCTTGCCATAGTTAATTCCCAGTCCAAGTCGTTTAAGGCCTGTGAGGAACGTGAGGTAACTCTTTCGGTCTTTCTGCCAGTTAATTGGTGAATGAAAGACATGAAGGGTGATGTTGAATTGGTGTGTTCGGTCTTGCCGAAATCTTGTGGGTAGTAAGGAGTTGTTTTCATGATGCTTAATTTTTATTGTTAATACTATGTTGTTCTATCGAATTTTTTGCGAAATTACTCCGAAAATAGGATGTCAAATTATCTGACAATTAGGTGACACGTAATTTCTTTTGTTATGATATCCTGTCCTTCATAGAGCTACTGCCGAACATGATGAATTTTAATATATGTTTGGCATCCACATTAGTTGCAAATGACAAAGGTTTTTCACCAAGCGTCATTCCGAATTTTCTTGCATTAGCGACATAAATAGGTGGTATGACTACCGACAGAGATTCCAAAATCCGGTTTCCATAACCGACGATGTCTGTGCCTTGTTCAGGAAAGAAGTATTGAGGCTCCTTTTTTTCGTCCTTTTCACCAATAATGTGCAAGTTGAAAAGTATTGTATTGCCGTCGGTTGTACCGATACTTGTCAGCTTTGTGGCAGCTTTGATTGTACGATAAACCTCATCAAATTTGTATTGATTAGACCATGGATGGCCGTCAGTTATGTGAATTACTTTTGGGGCCGGAGAAGATGGGTGTATAGCGACAAAACGAGTGATTACATCAGCTGCAATAGAGAAAGCATTGCTTGTAGCAGTTGCTCCTTTTGCTTGATAGTTGACATATACCGGCATGGTTTGCTCGTTCCCATCAGGGAAAAGGTCGCCGTTGATGATGCTGCTGTTTATCTGTTTGAAACCAATAGGGTTATTGGCGAATTCGGACAAGAAACCTTGACGGATTATTTTAGCGGTGTCGCCTCCATCACCTCCATATTCGATAAAACATAGATAAAGATTGTCTTTAATCTTACTTCCGTTACCATTAGTAAAGATTAATTCGTTTACGAAATAATTAAAAGAGTCGTTTAAAACTTCGTTCTTTTCTCCAATCATAGAGTGGGAGGAGTCACCGATTATGACGATTAGCCCAGGATTGCTGGTGCTGCAGGGAGTTGTGTAGGGTTCTTTTTTCATGGTGTTAAATATTTAAATTTGAACACCACAAAATTATACATAGTAAAAAACGTGATTTTAACGCAGAATTATCGGACTGGACAAAAAAAAGATTCCTCCCCAAAGGAAGGAATCCGTCATCAAAAAAACAAGTGAACGTTACTTTTCAGAAATGCAGGCACAGACATATCTGTCCCTGAAACTTTTTGTGTTGAAATCAATGGTTCTGCCTATGCTTGTAACCTGAGCATTCAACACATTATGGCTTTGACCACATACATTTGAATTTGACTTAATAACTTGCATCACAACAATATTTTAATTAAACATTTGAATACCTATGATATATATTTTCAACATATAAATCTAAATTGTCCTTTTCAAAAATACACTGTTTCTTTCCTTCAAACCTAAACTTTCGACAGCCACCATTGCAAATAGGTAAAACCTTGCAGTTCAAACATTCAGTGTCATTTAAAACGGATATATTTCTAAATGAGTGAAACTCTGTTTGTTTTGCCGGACTTATGCCTTCAAGTACATTGCCTATTGATAAATCAGGCTTGTAGTCGTGAACACATAGATAGATGTTCCCCAACGGATCAATGGTATAGAACCCTGGATTGTCGGCTTCGCAAAAACAAAAATCATCCGATTCGCATCTATTTTCGATATGATATCCCTTATCGTGAGCCATTTTCAACAAGTTAAATATTCCCTTGTATGCTGATTCGGATTGCTTTTCTTTGGAGAACTCATTCCAACCTGAACTTTCATTGGCATATAGCCATCTGAAAAAAATGGATGAATGCTCTCTTACAACATCTGGCAAGTCGTTGAGAAGAGATGCGATGATATCATAGTTGTCGTCCGACAAATTCACCCTGATGCGCAAAGGCAGATGACTTTGCGAAATACGGCAGTAGTTGCTGATGTTTTCGACAATACGGTCGTACGAGCCATCTCCGTTGGCAAGATGTTTCATGGCATCGTGTGACTTTTTGTTGCCATCAAATGTTACTTGAATATCAAAAACATTATAATTTTCAAGAGTCTGGATAACTTTTGTATCAAGAAGATAGCCATTTGTAGTAATGCCTGCTTTATACTCAACATTGTGCTTCTGGCAAAGTGACATGAATCCTTTGGACAAATATTCAATAACGTCGAGTTTAAGGAGCGGCTCTCCGCCAAACCAATTGACGGATAAGACTTTCCTGCCTGAAAGGTTCTTGTCAACCCAATCAATTATCTGATTGGCAGTTTCTTCTTTCATAAATGTATTTGACTTTGATTCATAGCAATATGGGCAAGACATATTACATGCCAATGTTGTAAGAATGGATAAAGCCAACACCGAATTATCAAAATGAGAGTTGTTATAGTGATATTTGTAATACTCCAATTCATTGTCAGTTGGTGGCACAACGAATTTCATCCCTACCAGTACTTTTCCTAAATCAGAGTTTACACCAATCACACCGCTTTTAATAATGTCGTATTCGTTGGCATCTAATAATAGCAGCTGTTTATACAAACTGTTATAAAGAAGTATGCTTCCATTATCAATGGAACATAGTATGTTGTACTTTGATTCAACATATCCGATAACATTTATGGCGGTGTTTAGAAGCATATCTCAATTTGAATTTGCAAAAATAAACCTTTTGTTACAATCTTGGGCGTTTTTTTTATTAATAATCACAATGTGTTAAGAGCATCCCTTATCTCTATCCATTTGTTTTGAAATTCGGGTGTGCCATGGTTGGATTGATATAATACCAAGAATTCTTCCATGAGATTGTTCAAATATGGTAAGTTCCTTAATATATTACATGCGTGTACAAAGACTTCCTCATTATTGTTAGGAGTCATACATCCTAAAAGAAAATCTTCTTTGATTTTAGGCAAAAAAACCAAACGAATTATCCGCTCTGTTTTATTAGGCTTATCATCAGTCAGTATATCGAACACATCGTAATAACAACTCGCAGAGTCATGATAGCCCCTTACCATTTTGCAGGAAACACGAAATTTACTTATCCTGTTACGGAGCTCGTCGCCTCTATGATACAGTACAAACAACTCATCATTTGAACACTGATTCAAAATAAATTTTAGCGAGTTATCATCAATTTCATCATATACCAGATATACACCTTCGTTGTCGATTGACAAATCATGAGCAGGTAATAACATAGCCACGTTCTGCTTGTTGACTCCACATTTTAATACTTTGTCGTTCTGGATGTTTTTATATTTGTCGTTCCATTCGACATCATCTGTGTCAAAATTGTTGTGTCGTAATTCAGCCCAACGAGGATAATTTGTAAAAACTAATACTTTATTCATGTTTTCTTCTACTTTGATATAATAAATAATTTAACAGATATTTGTTTCGGTTTTCTTTGCATGCATAGAGCAGCGACGATAAGTTTGCGAAACACACAGACGATGGAAGTGGAAGAGAATGCGAGCCTCGGCCAGAAGTTACCACAACTCTCTTGGCTTTTTTTGACCATTCTGTTAGATTGTCTTTTATGATATTCTCATCATTATAAATTCTCTCAAGTACTCCGTAGTGAACTAACAAAAAAGACCCACAGATATTTTCGTTGACAAACTGTTCAATGGCTTCTTTGGATTCATTAAGGAATTCTTTTGGCGCAAGATTCGTTTTAGGATATAATATATTAGTCGATGCAAATAAAGCTGAGCAGGGTATAGGTCCGCTTGTGTCATCAGATGAACCTTCTGTTTTATTCTCCGCAAATTCTTGTATGCGTTCGTCCAATATTAACACTTTGTTTCTGTATGCTTCTGCCAACTCTAATCGAATCTGTTCATTGATATTGTCCAAATAAATTTGTAACGGAGTTTTGTCTTCTTGTAACGGAGTTTTGTCTTCGCCGTTTTTACGTCTGGATAATTCGGCAAAACCAGGCAATTTACTTTGTGTATAACTTGAAAGATTATCTATCCATAATTCGTGGTCTTCTTTTAATCCAAGATTTGCATTTAGACGTTCCGCCACACCATGGTTTAAAAACACAATTTGATCATTACTTTTTGTGTTGTTGCGTGATACAGTTGTCCCTATCAATACTTTGCTATGACCTTTGTAATAATGCGTCCATGCATACTCTATCAGAGAATCGACAATTTCAATATTGACATTATTAAATTTGCCTGCAATTTCTTCTGCTTCGACAGATGTTACCTGTAATTTTCTAATAGGCAATAAGGTCTTGTAGTCTTCATCATCTGACAGCAGTTGTTTGGTTTCAGGTGATACAGAGTCTTCGTATATAACAAACTGGTGAGGATAAGACACATTATGGTTTAAAGTTTGAGAAAAAATAGTCTCGTCAACGAACTCAATTCCTTCATAATTGTCTTTATTTTTTATGTTTTCCCATTTACCTACAAATAATAACTCTTGTGGCTTCAAAATAAAAAACCGGTATCCTAAGGCTCCTTTTTTGTTAATGGCCTTCAAAATAATCAAGTTATCTTCTTTATTAACATTCTTATCATCATTATCAAAACGATAATCAAACGAATCAATACTGATAGCATCCAGTTTGCGGAGAAAGGCTGCTGCCGTTGACATTTCAACAAGTCCTAAGTTGTGGTCGCGTAGCTTAAATGTTTTCTTATCCAGAATTGATTCGTTGATTTTAATGTTCATAGATGAGACTAATTCATCAATGTTGTCTTCTTGTACACCATTATCAATTTCAACACAATAGTATGAGGAAGGCACATCTTCTTTATTATCCGAAATCTCTATTGTAAATGTAGTAGCACCATCTCCCGATTTATTGCGTGAATGTTTGGCTGTATTTCTTATGATGTTTTCAATAATATTGTAAAATGCCATAACACCAAATATATCTGCCGGCATAATTACAGGTTTATCCGTAATACAATCGAATGGTTGATCATTATACTTAAGTTTAAATTCTGACTTAAAATTTGAAACACCAGGAATAAGATCCAACAATATCTTTTGCTGTTCAAATTTTTGGATTATATCTTTATATAATAGTTTTGTGGTTTGCATTGCAGGTGCGCCAAACGTTTTTTCTCCTAAATAATTCGATCGATAACCACAATATGACTGAATAAACATATTGATTTGATCTGGAGTATAGTTATCGGCCGCAAATCGAGGATAAACATGGGATCCCAAATTATGCGACTCGCTTCTTATATCTGACTTTGATATTGCCGATTCAATAGCATCTTTGCGTCTTTCGTTCATAATCACACCACCGAATTGAAGATTTGTTGATATGGCATTGAGAAACTGTCTAAATGTTTCCAAAAAAGCTTTTATACATTCTTTATTCGTGACATTTGTACTATCAACACCAATGTTTGCCCAAAGCGAATAATCTCTATCGAGTTTATCTCCGCAATTACCTAAAAAATAATAATTGGTCAGTTTATTATCGTCTGAATCAGAAAAGGTAAATAAGGTATTTAAATCTTTTGAAAGTTGGTCATCATCGTCTTTAATGTTGAAGAATTCTTTTAAATAATCGCTAAACTTATCGTTACCATAATATGGATTGGCAGTAATTACCGGGTAATATTTAGTATCTAAAACACAGGAATTACTTGCTTTACAACACTCAATAATAATACCGCCAATTAGTGCCATATAGTTGTTTTGTAAATAATGAATCAAAGAGTAATCGTCAAAAACAATATTGGTTGAACATAGTTCTTCTTTTGAATCGGTTATTTTTTCTTGGGTAAAATCAATATATAAATTGATTTTACCCACTTGTTTTTCCCCGATGTGATTATATATATGGATGTATTTTACAAAACCGAAGCTTATATGCATTAGATAGCTAATGTTATCAATAATTGATGATAACAATGCCTTATTATAATATTTGGGGTTTGTTTCGTAAAGTTTATCTGCAAAAGAATTAATTATTTTGGTGAAAGGTATTTTTGAAACAAGCTTAACATGTTCGGCATTCTCAGATTCATTAAAACTATAGTTCTTCAAGTATTCTTCAAGGTCAAGGTATGAATATTCAATGGTTGCATTTTCCGGTACACCTACTTCCTTATTTAATAAAGAGTTATTGCTGATGGTGATTTTTTTTAGGTTTTCGCATTCAGCAAACGCTTTAGAACCTATCTCTTTTACTGAATATGGTATAATAATTTCTTTCAAACCACTACATTCATAAAAAGCTAAATCTCCTATTGTTGTTACGGATAAAGGAATAAAAATTTCTTCAAGATTTTTACATTGAGCAAATGCTGAACGCCCAATTATTTGTACAGTATTTGGAATGACAGTACTAGAACATCCTTTAATAAGTTTGTTTGTTGCTGTTTCAATTATAGCATTACTATTTTCTCTAGAATCATAGAAGACGTTTTTTTCGTCGACAATGATTTTACTTAACTCGTAACATCCCCGTAAAATATTTTTACCAATTTCAACGACGGACTGGGGAATTTTTATATTTGTCAAACTTTTGCAGTATGCGAACGCAGTTTGTGCAATTTTTGTCACAGAATTAGGTATATGAAACTCTTTTATACCACTACATTCATAAAAAGCAGACTCTTCTATTTCAGTTACTGATTCTGGAATGGTAAATTCAGTAAGATTAATACATCCGCAAAAAGCTAATTTTTTTATCCTAGTTATAGATTTAGGTATTGTTATTGTTTTTAATTGTTCACATAAATAAAAAGCAGACTCTTCTATTTCAGTTACTGATTCTGGAATTATTATATTTATCAAACTTTTGCAGTGCGCAAATGCAGCTTTTGCAATTTTTGTCACAGAATTAGGTATATGAAACTCTTTTATACCACTACATTCATAAAAAGCAGACTCTTCTATTTCAGTTACTGATTCTGGAATGGTAAATTCAGTAAGATTAATACATCCGCAAAAAGCAAATTTTTTTATCCTAGTTACAGATTTAGGTATTGTTATTGTTTTTAATTGTTCACATAAACCAAAAGCATTTTCTCCAATTTCTGTAACATATTCAGGTATTGTAAAAGAAGATAGATTTTTACAATAAGCAAATGCATCACTTCCAATTCTGTTTATTGAGTTCGGAATGTTGATTTTTTTTAAATTGGTACATTTGAAAAAAACACTGTTGCCTATTTCTGTAACCGATTCAGGGATTGTCAAATCTGTTATACTTTGGCAATTATAAAACGCTTTGTTTCCAATTTTCGTAATTGAACTTGGAATAACCAGACCATTTAGTTTTTTGCATTCATAAAACACATTATCGCCTAATTCTGTAACTGATTCAGGGATTGTCAAATTTGTTATACTTTGGCAATTTGCAAAAGTTTTATTACCAATTCGGGTTATTGAATGTGGAATGTTAATTATTTCTAACCCTATACATTCATTAAAAACGCCATCGCCAAATTCAATAACGGATTCTGGAATTTCCAAACGAGTTAAATGCTTGCATTCAGAGAATGCATAGTCTCCAATTCGAACTACAGACGATGGAATGTTCAAATATGCAAATAAGTTTCCACAAAATGCATATCTGCCTATTTCAGACACTGAATCGGGAATTATAGTTTGTTTGCACCCAGTAATCAGTACATTGTTTTCTTTTTGAATAATAGCATTGCAGTTATTTCTTGAATCGTAACAACTATTACCTTCTTCAACAATAATTGTATCTAAATTAAAACATCCTGCAAAACACTCTGCACCAATGCGAGTTACTGTTTTGGGAATTTTGATTTCTTTTAAACTTTTGTAATCCTTAAATGCTTTTTCACTGATTTGTGTAACAGGAAAGCCTGCCACATCCATTGGAATTGTTATACAATACTTATTGGTATCATTGTGATCAATAGTACAACCACATTTGTTCAACAATAACTCTGTTTGATTATTAATTAAATCAAAAAGCAAATAATAACCTGCATTATACACAGTAATATAATCAGCCAGCGAACCTATATGCGGATTATCGCCCAAATCTTCTTGAGTAAAAACATTATAATCGCTATTGCTTTCTACAACTTTCATTTTTTACAATCTTTAATAGTGGAAAGTATTATAATCAAGGGATCCTAATCGAACTTAATATTCAAATACTAAGACATTGTATTTACCAATATTAAATGAATCTTCATTCTTAATAACGGACTCAACAAATGCTTTTTCTTCTTCCGAAAGCTGATCTTTTTCGTCTATTTTTATAGAATAAAGGAGTGTTTCAGTAAGACATTTTGACTGTTTGCTTGTGTTGTATTCCTCATTAATAAACGGACGTTTAAATTGTTTGCTTATGGCACGGCAAGCCAAGTCGGCGTCCCTATATCTCCATTTTACATCTTCTCTGTCCTCATCGTGTGTTTTTTTATAGTCAAATTTTCTAGTTATCTCGTAATTGTTTATGAAGAGTTTAAGGTATAAGAAAAACCTTCTTAATACAAGCCTGCTTACGAAATTATTTATATCGTCAGTGTCAGGTTCTTTACTGGCAGCTTTTTTCTTGCCCATAATTTTGTCAATCAGTTTCTCGTTTCCTAGGCCTATGCTATCACTCACAACTCTGCGCATAATTGAGCAAACAGAGTCAAACTTCTCCCATGTTATATCGTCGGTGGATGCTTCTTTAGGGAATTCTGATAAAAAACGTTTTATTAATTCAGATGTAATGTCTTTTATAGCGACCTCTAATTCGTCATAATTTGTTAATGTATATAAGCGTATATCAGTTTTACCAGAATTCGTAATTTTGTCAAAATCAAGTTTTATTTTGACATTATTCGGCATTCTTCTTTTAACTGTTGTGATCAATCTTTGATAAACTTTACAGCAATTAAATTGAGGTGCTTTATATAAGTTGAAATAGTTATTCCATTCTTGATTGATGCTTTTTATAAAACTTATGGTTTGTGTGTCTGAGGAAAGAATATCTTCTTTTAAATAAATACCCTTGACAACATCGTTGTTGAAGTTGTCAATCAGTTTTGAATGTAAACTACGTGTTATGTTTGTTATCATGTTGATTTGAACAGGGGTTGTCATACGGGTTCTGACCTCTTCAGCTATATCAAAACCAAGTGCTTCAAGTTCCTCGGATTTATTCCAAATTTCTATATCCAGAATAATGTTGTTGAATGATGAATCTTCATCAAGTAAAGAGAAGAAATCGTCAATATTTCTTGCAACAACAGGCTTGGCTATACTGCAAATGGAATTTTTGGAAGTAACCATGTCACAAATCTGATTCATGCAACGAACAAGTCGATTTGTACATTCATCTTCTTCATTGTCGTCAAGAATCAATGTCCGCAGTTGTTTTTCTTCAGAATCACAAATGTAATCTACGATTTTTATATTGGCAACTGTGTTGTCGTTTTGTAATTCATGAATATATTTTTCGCAAATTCTTATAATCTCTTTGTCGGAAGATGCGGCTTGAACTTCATTCAACTTTGCGCTGTCGTTGTTGAATAATTTTGTTACGGCATATAATAACTGCGTTTTGTACGAATCAATACTACCGTTTGAACAGTTGTGCTTAATGTGGCTTAACAAACCTTTTAAATCACAAAATCTATTGAGAGCGTATTCGAGTTGACGTTTAGTTATTTCCTTCATGTTGTCAAAACAATGTAGTAAATCCTCAATGTTAAGAGAAAACTGTACAAACTTGTGCTGTAATGCTGGAGTGGCAATTATATTCGCATCTGGGCGTTTTTTGATAATAGTGTGTAAGTCTTCGGTTGATGTAAATACAACAGGTGTATTTACATTCTTTTCATAGCGAATGAAATGTTGCACTAATGATATTCCTTTATAATCGTCAGGTGAATCATAATCGTTCCATTCTAAATCACACCAAACAATAATACCGTCAATTTTTGTGTCACTATTAAGAACTTTATTTAGCTCTTTAAAACTAGTACAGACGCTTACAACCTTGTACAAAAACAACTTGTCGGCTATTATCTGATTGAACTCAAGTTCACGCTTGTCAATTATTTCAATCAGTTTTTGAGCTTTTTCTTCTTGTGATAGCCCATGGCTGATTTTGCCGAAATCGTCGGAAACTTTTTTGTATAGGTCATCTTTTAGACTATTGGGTATTTGGCATATTCTTTCCGAGTCAATTTCACCGTTTCCATTAACAATTTTTTCAATCTCTCCTCTTAATTTAGACCGTTTGCCTAAAATTGAAACTATGTTTTCTTTTGTCGCCAAATAAGATTTTTTTGCCATGTCGCTAATGCTTTGGGCACTATCTTCGTTCCAGCAGACGATTATGTTTTTTTCCATGGGAACCTCCTGTCAGTTTAATTTTTGCAAAGATAAAATTTTTATAAAATAAAATAAAATAAATAAGACTATATTATATGTTGCAAATAACGGGAGATTATGAATGTAACAATTAGAGTGAAGTTATCGGAATGAGAAATCCTACACTAGAGTAATTGTGCTTTATTTTTATTAAGTCTAAACATGTATTTTTTTTGGAAGAAGTGAAAAAAACACTCTTCTCAAAAGAAAAATAATCGTGTCGGAATCTTGCCGGGATTTTTTTAAGCGTTCGCTTTAAAAATACGCTGTAAGTTGTTGTTTTGTAGTTTGTTATGTTGTTGTGTGGGACGTACTGGACTCGAACCAGTTTTTGTACCTGTTTGATATTTTGTATGTTGCAAAGTGCTGTTAATCGTTACTACACTAATTTACTACACTAAACCATTGAACTTGTTAAACATTCTGCAAATTTACGTTAAATAAATTGTATGTGCAATAAAAAACAAAAGCCAACTTACAGAAAATGTAGGTTGGCTTTGTTCTTAATTTTTAATATCTGTTTTTATGGTACTCCCTACTACCTTCTATTCGTTTTTTAAACCTTGATTCATAGAAGTGGTCATAAATTATTCTTATAATGATTCTTCTAATAGAAGCATTGTCCTTTGATAAGACATCCAAACAGAATCCGCTGTAATGATAATAAAAACGCCATTCTATATCATCTTCATCAGACGATTTTACAAATTTCAAAACCATCCTATTACCAAAGGCAGAAAAAGGTAAGCCAATGGCTAACACAGGCTTTGAATAATCTCTGTTTTTGAGTCCATTATCAATAAGTTCACCATAAGTATCCTCTATTTCATTTATAGCGTCCGCTTCAGTAAAAGTAGTACCAGCTTCATATTCATCATCATAGAAATTAAATCCAGCATGTTCTTTATGCCATTTATTGACCTCTTCTTTGGTATCAAAAATTACATAACCAGTTCCCCAAGTATTCTGGAAACAATGTTTTGCATAATAATGATGTTCTCTCAAAAACTGCTTTTTGGCAGTCAAGGCATCATGTGCGTCTGGATAGTAATATCTTCCCATGATTTTAAATATAAAAAATGTGTTTTATTGTTTTTGTTTGTTAAAAATAAATAGCATAATTATTTGAATATAATAGTTTTATAGTTCTGTATTTCAAACCATAAAGCATTCCGTTACCTTTAATTATGCTTAAAAAATTAGATGAAACATTGGCTAATCTAACGCCTTTAACATCTCCGTCACTTCCCTTAAAAATGCACATATCGCCATGTCCTAACGCATTTGCATATCCATCAGCAATAGTGACATAAACACTTCCATATAGGTCAGCACCAGAGAATAGATTATCGTCATCGCAACAACCTCTCATTGCCATAGTAGGAACACCACAAACTTTAAGTGTACCTAAAACATTTTTTGCATAAGAATCGAAATTTGCCATATTTTCTATTTAAATGTACATTATTTAGCATATTTTTAATCACAACACATTGGTGCAAATTGTTGTAATTACATAAGCATGTTGAGATAACACATATTTCCCTCTTTTTCTATAGAAAGAATAAGTATTCCATAAAACATTCTGCTTTCTTGTAGACTCGCATACTTCCATTCACTAATATTTTCAAGGCAAACTCCAGCTACCCATCCTATATGTGATTTATATATAATAATCCTTTCATAACCTACCCTAGGAACTTGACTTGGTGGTATGGTAGCATGGACGCTTTCCTCAAAGTTACAAGCAAACGGAGGGCATCCCAAATGATAGTCTCCTTCGAGGAACATTATATAAACTCCATGGGATTCTAAATGTGTTTTTATTTTTTTAAGATATGAATCGAAATGCATAATTTGAACTATTTTTTATTAGTTAAAATATTTTATAAAAGCGGCTTTAAATATAGTATCGAAATCGCTTACCAACTTTGCTTCAACGGCAACTATCGAATAAACTCCAATAAACCAAGAAACACCATTTACATCAAATTCATTCCATGACGCTTCTTTTACGTTTTTACGTGCGCAATCTGCAACCATATCTCTAATTTTATCAAAAGAGTAATTGGAACAATGAATTGCCCATTGTCTAGCTTCTTCTCTTATGCCTTGCATTGTGCTAGAATTATCACTTAGTTTCTGCAAACTTATTTTTGCTGAGATGCAGTATATTGTGGCATCATTATTATTCATAGTATTTAATTAAAATTATTAAAGAAAAAACTTAATTATTGCCGAAGAATTGTATCAAATAATCTTTTACACCATTAGCGACATTCGTATGAATATTGTTGCCTCTTTTAATAATATCCTCATCAGAATATTGTAAATATCCTCTTCGTATTCTTTGAGAGTCTTCTACAACTCTTGTCCACCATCTTTCAGTTGATGAAAAATTTAGTTTTTGAAGTTTAATCACATCAGCTAAAATTGCAAAATCTATAACTTGGTTTCCTGGTATTGTAAATAAATAAACTTTTTCTTCTATCAAACTCATTCCTCCATTCATTACTAATTGTAAGCGTTCCACTATTGCGTTTTGGTTTGATACAGCACTCTTTGTTAAGCAATAATAAGCTAAACGAGGTGCATGACCAAGACCAAGTTTTTCATAACTCATTATAGAAAAAATTGAACCAGCCATATAGTAGTCACGAATATTATCAAGTTGTGACAAATGAGAGCAAGTATATTGATATAATTCTCTTAATTTATTGTGACTGTTTTGGATACCATAACAACTTAATGAATTTAGAGTTGTAGTAATCAAACTATTTATCATAATAAAAACATTTTTTTCAAATGCCCTCACAATTCCCAGAAGAAAGCGGATTATAAAAAAGAAAGGTGTGGGAACTTATTACTTCATCCTTAGATTAGGTCTTCGCATTACCTTTGACACGGATAAAACAATAGCCCACACCAAAGGATATG
>JAEIGA010003271.1_pt1 | contig 25463 bp, 49 predicted proteins | sample 9270691 | NCBI WGS metagenome assembly JAEIGA01 (sample SAMN17057246, study PRJNA624740) | gut metagenome | biome: biome; isolation source: fecal sample | host: Bos grunniens | place: China: Xizang | collected 2019
GGCCTTTTGCAAATTCCTCTGCTGTGTAATCCTCCGGGTAGTCATTTGGTATTGCCGAACGATAAAATCCGTTTTGCCGCAACACGGCGCCCCACACGCTATTACTTGATGGCATATCGCCCATCTGATACCCGGCGTTTGCAATCAAGAGGTAGGCTGTTTCCCAATCCACCCCAAGGGCCACAGAAACGGCCCGTACAGCGCAATCGCCAACAGCCCTACCAGTAGGATTAGGGTTGAATTTTCTCCAGACCAATTTCCTGCAATACCTCCTCTACAACGTCCCGGGTGCAGTATTTCCCCCGCTCCAAATTGTGTATATATTCGTCCAGGCCGTCTCGGTCTCCATCTGTCAAAAAATCATCCCGAATAAACCATGCGTCCTCCTCAGACATGCCGCAATCCATCAGCCTTTGCATATCGTCCATGTTGTTCCTCCTGCCGCTTTATATGCTCCTCCAGGCCCTTGAAATCCCGCCTGTGAAAATACTCATAACAGGTATTCCATGCGGCTTCTGCCGTAAATCCTGCCCTCTGGAGCCTCAGAATCATTTCCCCCATTGGTATCACTTCCTTGTACCCATTAAACAAAAAAAGACAGCCCTCCGAAATCAATCGGAAAGCTGTCTTTCAGCCATTATTCGGTTACTTTATATCCGCCCGTATCAAATTCTTGATGTATCCTTGCTTGTTCCCGACCTGTTGCAGCCTGGCCAGCACATCAGCATCAGTTTTGATATTCAACTTTAGCCGGATCTGCACGGTATTCTTCGCGTCATATCTGGCCTGTGCATCCTTGCTCATGCTCACCACTCCATATCAAGGTCATCGTAAAAATACATTTTGCCGTCAATCTCCACGTTCTCGTCCCCGGCGTTTTCCTGGGTGGTGATTTCACCCACAAGATTGATCGCTTCTTCCAGTGTCATGCTGTGATTTGTAATAATCTCAGCGATGGTTTCCCCGGTAACAGTGTTGATAATTTTCACAATGTTGTCCTCCTTTTCAATTTAGCACTCGGGTGCTACGGCGTTACGGATGCGTTCAAACTGTTCGGCGGTAAAGTCGTAATTCTCGGTCAGTACTCCAGTGGCATAGAGTTTTTCGTAGGTTTCAACGGATCCCAGTCCAGCTTCGAAAACCCGGGTCATTTCTTCCAGCGGATCTTCCGTAAAAGTTTCCCACTGCTTTCCCGTGGGGTTCCAGCGGTATCCAAGTCCCTTGACAGCCTCTTTGATGTCATAGCAATCGGTAATGCCGACAACCTTCTTTGTGGTGGTCGGGGTAATTCTTCTGGTTTCGATCCACATCTTCATTTCGTTGTCCTCCTTTGTTTTGTGACTTCATTATAACATAGGTGTACACCTATGTCAATAGGTATTTTTACTTTTTTCCAAAAAAATAGGCGGAGCCGAAGCCCCGCCTATAAATGCCGGAATAGCCGACCCTGCGCCTTGTACACAATGGTTTTGACTCTCTGTGTGGATAGGTCGAATTCCTCCGCCAATGGCTCATAGCACACGCCGTCAATCAGCCTGCGTTTGAGGATCTTCCTGTCACGCTCATTGTGAATGTATTCATCGATCAGCGCAGAAATCTGGCTGTTGGTGTATTCCATTAGCCCTTCCTTCTACGGCGGTATCGCCGGGTTCTAGTCCGTGTTACCCTCACTCTCGCCATTGATTATATCACCATCCTGTCCGATATAATTAGCGTTTCCACCTTCGCCTGTGTCAAGGTCAACGGAGTATGTTTCCGTTTCTGTGCCGAAATCGTACTGGTACAGATACACCAGCCACACGCAGTTGGAGGCAAACAGTAGCACCACCGTCAGCACCAGTGCGAAAATCAGCCTCTTGATATGCCGCTCGTTCCTCGCCATTGCACTTTCATGGGCGATATAGGGGATCGTTTGCATATTTTGGTCGTTCATTTTGCACCCTCCGTTTTTGTTTTATTATACCACAAAACGGCTGATTTCTCAACGCTTTACAGTATGTTTGACCCTGTCCTTTTCCTCCGCATTCTTTGCGTTGTTCCACCGATCAATGGTCCCCACCAGGTACCCGGTTATCCTTCTGATCCGCTCGAAGCCCACACCCTTGCCCAGCTTGTTATCCATCGGTGACACCTCCGTCATATCTGACATACCCGGTTTTCCAGGTGTCCAGAGTGCCGTCCACCTTGTACAGCACATGGTATGCGTCTCCGTATCTCCCGGTGCACCAGCACTCCTCGTAGGGATTGAGGCTCCCGGTTTGGAGGGAAAAATCCGTGTCCGCATAGACCGGCTCCTCCGTGCTGCCGTTCCGGTAGGTTTTCCAGGGGTCGTAGACCTTGACCTCCTTTTCAGGCTCCGGATCCACACTTCCCCCCGCATAGTCCGGCCTCCCGTAACACAGGATCGAACCGTTCTTCACGTTGTAGGTATTGCGATTGACGCCGCCCACACCGTAGGCGTTCTTGGAGTTGCCCTCAATGGTGTACACGTTGTAGCCGTCACAATCTTCCACCAGGCCCACATGATCCCCATCGGTTACGCCGTCGTAGCCGTATTCGAAAAAGATGATGTCACCCGGCAGCGGCAGCTTCTCGCCACGGTAAAACAGCCTCCCCTGGTCCTTGAAAAACTGGATGTGCGCCGGAACGTAGGCAAACTTCCCCACAGCCGCAGCCTCTCCCGCCTGATTGCCGCACCAGCTCACAAACATATCGCACCACTCAGCGGGATTCAGGCCGTACCACTGTCCGTACTTGGTATAGTTGCCGTTGCCGTCATTGGGTGCCGTGAACAGCTCCAGATTGGCGGCTGTCAGCTTTTCGTTGTAGCCTACCTGGCTTTGTGCGGCATATACCACATCATTTGCGCTCATGGCCTACCCTCCCTGTTATAACTGTTCGTACTGATCTGGAGGATGGCCCCCAGAAAAGCGTCTACCGCCGTGATGGTGCCGACAACCTGCTCCCCGTATGGCAGTCCCCAGATGGTACTGAGGGCAAAGTACAGGGTTCCCAGTGCCGGAAGCACCACCTGCGCGAAGAATTTGAGAGTGTCGTATACCTGATTGCTCATTTTGCTCCCTCCAGTGCTTTGAGCCGTTCGTTGTGCCGCTTGTCCTCTGCCTCCAGCAGCGACACTTTTTCTTCCAAGTGGAATGTACGGGTGATGACCTCATTATGTAGGTCTTGTTTTTTCTCCAATTGCTCGATGCGATATAGCTGCAATTCGTCTCTCGCTTGCAGCTCCTGCATCAGCTTGGTGTGGTTTGCGTTGGCGTTGATGACGCTGACCGCCAGCGTCACCGCTCCTGTGATCAGGGCGGACACCGCCGCCGCAAGTATCGTCTGCATGGGGGACACCTCCGTTACGAGTTGTAGACCGTGCCGTTTCTGGCCCGGATATACTCACCGTCTGCGTTCATGGTGTTGTTCAGCACCCACACACCGTTGACCTGAGTTGCAAGGGTCTGCGTAGAGCCGACCTCCAGCTTGATGGCCTGGATAACGTGATCGCCCATGTCTGCACCGATGTCGATTGTGATAGCCAACTCGGACCCATAGTTCCAAATTCGGAATATTACCCCGCTGACCGAAGTTCCCGGCGTTCCGCTACTCCCGGACGGCATTGTTGCCGTTTTGCTGTTGAGTGCACCGTCCACCATGCAAGACAGCGTAAAGGTTTTCCCAACCATCGCAGAGGTGGATGCAGAATAAAACCGTTGCATGAAATATCCCGCAGTCCCGGAAGAATAACGGGCCAGTTTTATGCCGCCTGTGGCAAACGTGAGTGTACCGCCCTGCAACTGCCAGCCGTCAAGTGAATAAATTTTGGCAGACGAAGAATAAGAACTGCCCCCTTGTGTATTGACCGGGTTGGAAAAGTCCCAGTTCACAGCGAAGTTATCATTCCACGACAGCGTACCGCCGCTCCCCTCATAGCTGCCAGTCACGCCGAATATCTGCACATCCTTCTTGATGTTTCCGGCAACCAGGTCAGCATCTCCCGCCACCGTCACGGAGGAAAGCCCGTCATATCCGCTGTCCGGCTCCACCACGATCTGGGACGCTCCGGGTGTCACGGATTTTGCCTGTGTGTTGCCGCCTGTCGGAATATTGCTGATTGCAGATGCCATCTGCGCCGGGGTGTAGGTGCTGGAGCCTCCGGCCTTGGCCCGGATCGCATCGGCGATATCCTCAAGGTAGGATTCAGTCACAAGAACTTTACTCATTATTTGTCACCTCGATTTCAAATGTATCCCGGAATTTCAGCCTGACCGGGAACACATCGGACAGGTCTGTCAGATTGTTGGGCCAGAGTACGGGAATGGAGGTTTGACCAGACATTCCATCGTATACCATTGTCCACGCTATCTCTTCGGCAGATATTGGTGAACCATTCGGCTCAGCGTGTGGCGAAAATTCTGGTAATGAAGCACTCCACGTTCCTACACTTATAACATAGTAAACTGTTTTTCCATTTTTGGTGTAAGATGATGATAACTCAAAACGAGAAGACGTTCCTCTCTCATCTGTAATTACTAGAGCCTGATTTGGTTTATCTGACGCTGCCACTTTGTACAGTTGTGTGTTAATCATCCACATTGTATATCTGCCATCGGTCACTGAATACACATGGTGTACGTTTTCTGTTCTGGCGTATCCGCCACTAGAATACGGAAATGGCTGCTTCAATCCAACATCCTCGTCAACTGTAATGTCACCACTCCCCGCCGGAGCCATACTTACCGGATATTCCAGCTCACTCATGGGCACGTTCCCGTCCGGGTATCGCTCATTGGTGAACACCGTCCCATCCTTGTTATACAGGGTGCAGACGATGCCTCTATAATCGATGACCTCCCCCTCGGTGTAGCTGGTTTTGGTCGGCGGTGTGGTGATGCTCATGGATACAGGGATGGTGCTGGTTATTACATTGCCCTCCGTGTCTACGCTGATCACGTCCCCGGTCAGCGTCCCGGTCAGCGGGTCAATCGTCGCAATCGAGGAGATCCCGGAAACGGGGTCTATGGTATAATCCGGGAGGTCCGGGATTGTAATTTCCGCAATCGGGAGCTGCCCCGGGTCCGGGATTTCCGGAATGTGGATTTCCACTTCCTTGGTTTTCGTGGGGTCCTCCGGGTCTGTAATTGTAGCGGCGAAATCCTGCACCATGACCCGGAACGGCTTGTAACCGTCAAGGCCATTTTCCGCCGCGTCGTATACGCCGTTTTCCGTCGCAACCCCCATGGATATATTGGATATGCTGGGCACGTTGACCTTGACAGAGGAAAACCCGTCAACGCCCTGTTCGTTGGCATAATAAATGCCGTTTTCCGTTGCCATGATCGGGGCCAGCTTTTTTTGGACGTTGACCGTCACGGAATTATATCCGGCCTGGTTTTCGTCCGGTATATAGGTTCCGTTCTCGGTTGCGGACAGGCTCCCGAAGGATGCGTAGTCGTTTGCCTCATCCTCCGGGACCCATGTGCAGGACCCGCCGCCCAGCTCGTTTGTGGACAGCTTTGCCGCCGTGACATTTTGCGCAACGCCGTCTTTCTGGATGATAATGTTTTTACTCATCAATACCACCTCAGTGGATTGTACCGTCTGCGTCTACAACTACGGGATCCCCTCCGGTTGTACCAACCGACATAGACCCATCATAATTGATTGTGGTTGCCGTACCGTCCCCGGTTTGCACCTGGACACCGCTATCCAAAACCGTAATGCCGTCCGGGACAGGAACCGACACACTGACACGGTTAAATCCGTCGTATCCCTCGGCGGGGTTGTATGTACCGTTTGCCGTAAAGGTGCCCTGTTGGAGATGCGCAAGATTGGGGACCGCCACCGCAACGCGGTTAAATCCGTCAAGGCCCTTGTCTTCAGCTTTGTATTCCCCGTTTTCTGTGATTTCAATATGGTCAACCTTGGTTTCAACATTGACAGTAACAGGGTTGTATCCGCCGACGCTTGGTGTGTATGTCCCGTTTGCAGATACCTCCAGGGGTGTTTTGGTTGCGTAGTCGTTCGCTTCGTCTTCCGGTATCCAGAGCTGCATTCCGCTGGTCTGGAGCGGTGTTTCCAATTTCCGTTCCGGGCCGAAATTTCTGCCTTTGTCACCCTCGGAAACCGTGATGTTTTTAGGCAATGGATACCACCCCCTGTTCGCTGACGGTGAAATCATCCACGGAATAGATGGTTAAAATTTGGTCTTTGTGTTCCAGCGCGATGGCGTACTGTTCTTCATCCACCGTGCCGGATGATGCCACCGTGCCTGTTGCGTATTCTTCCACAGGCCGGTAAATTCTGCGGACCATGCCGATTGTGGAATCAACAAACGGGTTTTCGATCTGATAAGAGTAGCCAACCGGCAGCGTGTACCTTTGCACGGCAATCTGCATCCCGTTATATAGGCAGATGATTGTCAGGTTGCCGCCCTCCACCACATCCGTCTGTACCAGTTTAATAGCGGACCGGGCCTGCTTGCCAAACGAGAACGTACACGACGCGATATAGCCGGTTATCAGGTTCCCGTCCACGTCATGGAGGGTTATTTTATCCCCCGGTAATTGTTCCCCGTTATTGATAATGTCCGCCGATACCGAGATCCGCTTGAAATAATACGTTGATAACAGCGTTGCAATGCCGCTGACGTTATCTCCGTTAATCAGCGTCACCCCGTCAACCTCTACGACATTTTCCGGGGCAGAAGCAGGAGCCAAAGAATTAGACAGCGTGAAAACCTGTTCCGTTTGGATGTAGTATGTATTTCCAACTTGCACCCATGTATCCGTGTTCGCCGGGGTTCCAGCTGTGTATGCGTAGCTTTTGATTTTTACTGCCGTGACGTAATCGCCATATTCCACTGACGGTTTCCAAAACGTCCGGTTTTCAGGTATGGTGGTGATGGTATCGTCTACAGGGAGGATTTCCACCTTGTCCGTGAAAAAGGTTTTGGCATAGGCACTAATCACAAATAACACCCATTGTAACCGCTCTCTTGCCGTCTGTTCCGGGCAGTACCCGGATACCGTCTCGGAGGAAAACGACGAATCCAGGCTATAATAGGTGCTTCCCAGGCTGTTGAATAACTCCCCGATCAACGTGGGAACGGATTTGCTGGAATACATGGCGGGGGCAAGCTTGATCCGGTCTAACAAAGTCAGATAGCTTTCTCCTCTGACCTCTGTCATGCCTCCGCCGATGTTTTCCGCAAACACAAGCCAATACGTCGCCCACAGGTTGTCCAGGTCATCATACAATGACACCGCCACACCGGTATCAATGTGGTCTGTTGTCACCAGCACCGCAGAAAATTTGTTGATGGGTAGGGCGGTTCCGATTATGTCAGCCTCCGGCGCAAATGATAGGTTTTGGATTTCAGTGTATTCTGTCGTTCCGATTTTGATATACATTAGTAGGCCACCTCATCCCCGTCTGTGAGGTTTGCGTCCGCTAAAGTGTGCGTACTTGCCGTGTACTGATAATAGTGTCCGTCAGTTAAAGTCAGCTCCGCCCAATCGCCGTTTTGCAACTGGATAATGGTCCCGTCAGAATACGCCTAAATTTCCGGCAGCGGGGACATACCCCGAGATATTACATCCCCAAGTGACATGGTCCTGCTGGGGTGATTTGCCGTGATGTTGAATTCCACGTTTTGCCAGTATTGACCGTCCCCATCCCGGTAATACTTGTCTTTTACAGCATCCACCCGGCCTGTAATGGTGATGGTAGTCCCGTTGTACGGCATGATAAAACTGTGCCCGTCAACGGGTTCTGTCAGTAGTCCATATATTCCGGCATAGTCAGATTCTTTGCCAAATGGTACTGAGATTTTAACACCGTAAACCATATACGTCCCAATCACGTCGTTGAAAAAAGATCCATCCAACAACAAACCGGAAATGTCGCTTGCCTGAATCTGTGCCTCCCGATTAATGTCGCAGGGATAAGCCCATGTCACCCCGTCAATCGTAAACATTAGGCATACCCCCTTGCGAGATTGATTCCGAGCCTGCGGTATTCCGCATCAAGATACGGGACAAAAAGCCGCGCGAATTTCTGACCGTCCAAAATCATATCCGCGGTTGTTTGGCTTGCGCTTCGGCTGTTGGTCATCTGACTTCTGTTTGTAGTCACTTCAAACTGCGGTGCATTGGTCAGTGGCATAGCAAAGGTATCCGAAAGCTGACTTTGCAATTCGTCTTCCTTATCCCGAATACCCTGCATAAATAGGTCCATCATGTCCGGGGCATAGGTATGGAAATTGGAAAGCGGTCCTTTTTCCGGTTCCGAAAATCCAAGATATGATTTGACCGTTCCGGCAACGCTTGACACGGTGGAAACCAGGCTGTTCCACATCTGTATAATTCCGTTGATAAAATTGCTTATCAGGTCAGCGCCCCATTGCCGCGCCTCTCCGATCATGCCCCAAACACCCTGTTTAATTGCAATGACCAGATTCCGGCCCATAGTGTTCAGGTTGTTAAAATACCGTGGGAATGCGTTGATCAGCCCGGAGATAAGCTGCGGGACAGCCGCCACCAACTGAGGGATTGCTTTGATGAGTCCGCCCGCCAATTTGATAACCAAAGTGATTCCACTTTCTATTAATTTCGGGGCGTTATCGATAATCGCGTTGACCAAATTCAGGATAATGGTCGGAACGGCTTCAATCAGTTGCGGAAGGGCTTCAATCAATCCGTCTGCAAGCGCAATAATAATTGCAATAGCAGCATCAATCAGAGCAGATAAGTTGTTTGGGTCCGTGAGTATTTCCACAATCTCCAGTATTACGCTAACAACAGTCGGGACCAGCTCCGGTAGGTTGTCGGCAATACCCTTTGACAACGAAACGATAACCTCCAGACCGGACTTGACCAATTCGGGCAGATTATCCAGAAGCGCATCCACCAGCTTCACTATGATGTTGGCCCCGGAATCCATCAGCTTCGGGAGGTTTTCGGTAATCGCATTCATGATGCTGTCCAGGATACCCACGCCAATGTCCAAAAACTCAGGCAGTTTGTCCGTCAGGTTGGTTATGAGGCCGTCAATCCCATCTGAGATCATAGCCAAGCCGCCCTCTTTGTCATCCGAGAACAGCATAGTAAGTCCATCCATGACCGTTGTAACGCCGGGAAGGAATTCCGTGATTAGGTTGCGCCCAAGAGAAGAAAACGCCGTCTGCATATCCTGCAAGCTGTCCTGATATGCCGCAGCAGCTTTAACGGCATCTTGGCTCATCACACCGCCCAACTCCCGGACACGATCCCGCATAGCCTGAGTATCCGCAGAGGAAGTGTTAAGCAGCGCACCCATTTCCATTGCGCCACGTCCCAGAAGATCGGTTGCAAGGGCTGTGCGCTCCGTTCCTTCTTCCATGTCTTGAAGCCCGGAAATAACAGCGGCGAAAAGATCCTCTGTGGACATACTCGCCACATCGTCCATACTCAGGCCCAGCTTTTCAAAGGCCGCTACCTGATCGTCACTTGCATCCTGCGCCGCATTGGACAGGGTTTTAAACGTTGCGCTCATGGAATTCATGGAAGTGCCGGAATGCTGAAGCACGGCATCCCATTCCTGATATGCTTCTGCGGATATGCCTAGTTTTTGGCTGTTCTTGTCGATTTCGTCCCCATACTGAGCCGCATTCCCGGCAGCCGCCACCATATAACCGCCAGCGGCAACGGCAGCAGTACCAACCGCCGCTATTGCCGCTCCGCCAACTTTTGCAGCGGTTCCCAGTCCGCTTGCAAGCTTGGACCCAAAGCCCTCTGTATCGTTCTTTGCATCATCCAATCCCTTTTTGTACTCACTGGAATCCAGGGTTATTTTTGCAAACAGGTCAAATACGTCCATTAAATCACCTCGATACCTGCCCCGGCAAGAATATCGCTCACCAGTTCATCAGCCGTCCGTGTGTCCTTGGGTTTGAACATATCGGCGTACCTGACTTTCATGGTCTGATCTCCGCTATACCTCGCCGTGTTATTCGTAAGAGCCATGATCCCATCCGCAACGTAGTTCCGAAATGCTGTGTCCCGTGATGTTTGCTCTATATAGGCCCATAGATGCCCCAGAAACGCCTTTGTGCTCCTCGGGCCTGTGTATCTACCTATGCAGAGCCAGAACGCCCTACGGGTTAATTCTGACCCTGCCAGGTAAAAAGGCTGACAACATCCGGGTCGTTGAGAATGTTCAATACGCCCTTCAAGATCACCGGGACAGTTGCCTTTTCACGGTATTCCGCCATAGCGTCTTTGTCTCCGGTGTCTACTCCATCCAAAAGGGCAAGGATTTCAAGGGTTTCTTTGCTGTGCCCCTTGATCATTGCCCTCGCAACGTCCACCTTGCTTGCCGTCTTGTCCTGTGCCAGTCCCTTAATGACCGGATCTCCCATGATCCGGCCCATAGGCTCAAGCATATCCGCCAGCAGCTCCAGAGCTTTTTCTCCCTTGATTTCGTTAATTTTCATGTGATCCTCCTATTAGGTTTCGTCCGTTCCTGCCTTCACATACACCTCGAAAGGCACCGTGTCCTGCGCGGAAATGGAATAGTGTGCGGTGAATTCAAAAGCGAAGGTTCCCTTCGCTTTGTCTCCGCTCTTGATCTGGAATCCGCCGGTGGAAAGCGCATTCATCATGTGGACAGCCACAAAACCGCCGTTGGTGTTCCCGTTCTTGTCGGAATAATCGCCCACCCACCAAAGATCAGAAAAATCGGTCTGCGCAAGGTCATTCCGGGGAACGATCTTCGTGGTGTCAGTGCCGTCCACGTCCCCGGCTCCAACCAGACGCTTTGCCTGTGCCGCCGTGGTGGTGACAAAAGAGCCGGACATTGTAATCGCCCACTCCGTCAGGACCTTCAGTTCCTTGGTGTTCTTGGGGCAGTTGTCGATGTCTTCACCGAAATCGGTAAAGGACGGCTGCGCAGTGAATGTAACGCCGCCGGAGGTAGCACCCAGAATTGCGCTATCGCTCGCGGTGGCCGTCGCCGGAGCAAACTGCGTGAGGATAACGCCAGCATTAAGCTGGATGTTCTGAAACGTGGCCTCCGGGATCTTCGTATATTTCATCCTGTATTCTCCTTTCAGTTTTCGGAAAGAAACTCCGCTTCAATCTGCAAAACGACCCGGCGTACAGATGTGTCCGGGTCGCTCATTCTTTGGGCGAATGGGCTTCCACGCTTGATCCACAGCGCTCCGCCATCGTAAATTTCCATAATTCCGCCCATGCCGATAAAGGACGATATTTCATCCGCCTTTTGGTCTACGGGTCTCCAGTTTTTATCGTGTTCGTCCGGATCCTTGTACCAGATAGACGCTGACAGGCTTACAGGCTCATTAAATGAACTGACATTGGATTCATAAGTAAGCCTCGGGAATCCGGCTTGCTCCGGCACGGAGCTTTCCTCGTAAGCATCCAATCCGAACCGAGACCAGAAACTATATAACGCTTGCCATCTGTCCATCAGTATTCCTCCGCTGTAACTTTCCTCATGTTCAGCCCTGCGGACGCTGGCGTGTAATTATCCCTGCCATTCTCTGTGACCCGGAATTTTTTCCCGTCAGCAACCCGCTTGAATACGTCTCCGGCATAAAACACAATGGCCTTTGTGGTGGTCACGTCATAAGAGCCTTTCCAGCCTTTTTGCAGAGCCACAAGCTGCACCTGCGTTCCAGACGGTACGATTGCCGCCTTAAACGGCGCACCTTCTGTCCATGTGGTTGTTACGCCGCCTGACCCATCTGGTGCTGTTGTCTTGTCCATGATCACGCAATGTTCCATGCGTTCTTCCCAGAGATTCATCAGATTTTCCTCCATCGGTTCAGCCGTGAGTGAAATACCCCCTGCCAGGTGGCTTTATCGCCCCCAGAACCGCTTGATGTTGCTTTGGTGTATGAATACCCTGCAAAGGATTCAGAGGCATAGGGGCCGACAGATGCCGCCCCATATTGCTCAATCCATGCGTCAATCTCAGTATTGAGATCAAGCACCGCTTTTGGGATCCCCAAGGCACAGACGATCCCGGTAAAGGTTTCGTCCGTCAGCATATCTACGCCGTACTGCCATACGCCGTCGTTGAATACGGACCCTATGACCCGGAAATACTGCCCTCCTTGGAGGAGGGAGGCGGACAGCACACCCTCCTCGATCACAAATTCGCCGGAATGCCGCTCCAACTCGAACCAGTTGTGCAATTCCTGGCACAGATCAGTAATCATTCTGCCCGCCTCCTATATCATTTCAGATAGATCGCCCGAAGCCATCCACCGTCAACCTTGGCCCATCCGTTACGCATCTCCGAGACCTCCACTGTGGTTCCGTTCTGCAATACCGTGGGGAGAATCTTCCCGTCAGGCTCCTGCCGGATGTTCGCCCCATAGACCGGGGTTGATACGGTGTATTGCTTCGCCGTTTTTCTCGCCGCCATCAGGAGGCGGTAATGGTGCCCTTGACCACGCCAGCCGCATACTCCACAAGGATCTGCAGGCCGTCCATGACCAGGCTCTCAATGGTGGCGCGGGTCTTGTCCGCATGGCCGGAGCTGATTCCGATATAGCCCAGCTCGTCGGCGGTCAGGTCAAAGGCCCGGGCAACGTCGCCGTTCATGGTCAGGTAGTACAGGATCAGGTTCTCCTTTGCGGTGGCCACAAAGGTGCCCTTGGTGATCCGGCTGGAGGTGATCACAGTACCCAGGCCCAGGAAGTTCTCGATGTAGTTCATGCCGAACACGGTCTGCACGGTGACCTGTGCGCCGCCCAGATAGTCCGCCACATCCTCGGGGTTGAGGAAATATACGGCCTGGGCGGAATCATCCTCAAAGGCCACCTGGAGCTTGCCCCATGCGTTGGCAAGGGCAGCCTGGAGGCCCACACCAGTTGCGGTGACAGACCCGGTGATGGTGCCGTTGAGGAAGTTGAACATATTTGTGCGGACGCCCTTCTGCACATCCCGCAGCAAAGCCGCATCGGTATCCCGGACAGCCGCCTCATAGCCGGACTTTTTGATGGCCTCGGCGGAAACAGCCTTGCGCCACTTGTTCAAGGTGATTTCCCCGATGGCGGTCTTGGTGGTGGCGTACTGGGACAGGGGGATGATTTCACCCTCCGGCACAGCACCGCTCTGGAGGGTGCCGGTGGTGGTGTAGTAGTACATGGTAGTCCCCTCCTGCATGGGGATCTTCCGGGTGACGCCCAGAACCTCCAGCAGTTTGGCGAGGGAGTTGTGCGTGAACTGGGTGACGAAGTCCACCTCGCGGACTTTCGCCATCTGCGCGGCCTTGACCAGATTGGTTTCGGCTTCAACATAAATGGGAGTAGGATCAGGCATAGTTTTCTCCTTTCTGTCCGGTCAGATACCGAACAATTCGTGGTTGTCAAGGATCGCCTGCTGTCTTGCTGCAGAATCCTTGATTGCATAAATTTCTTCTTTTGTCATTTTGGCCTTGCCGTTATTGGCCGGGGGTGTGGCGGTATTGGCTCCCTTGGTGGAGGTGGTCTGAATGAAGTCCGCCCACTCTTCCTTGATGGTTTCCGTTACCTTGTCAGAGTCTTTGATGTTGCCGGAATCGTCCAATTCGATGCCGTCCAGATCCGTAACCTTCAGGACCGCCGCAATTCGCTTCGGGGATATCCCCGCATTTTCCAGCAGAGCCTTGTATGCGGCTTCCTTGCTGGCCTTGCTCTCCTTTGCGACCTGATCTGCCTTGTACTGGTCAAAGTCCTCTTTCAGCGCATCGTACTTGACTTTCCATGCGTTTTTCCCGCTGGCCTCCAATGCGGCCTTAGTTTCGTCCAATTCCTTCTGGACTTCCTGGAGCTTCCCTGCGTCTGCCTTGTAGGTGTCTCGCTCAGATTTCAGTGCGTCCACTGTCTCCGTGTGAGCCGTGATGATCTCGTCCACCTTGTCGGCCTCGATCCCAAGTGCTGCCAGGAATTTTCTTGTCAACGCCATGTGTACCCTCCATTTCTTTGTCCCTTTTCTTCGGGCGATGAGGTTGTATAATGACCGCATTTCCTCGCGGTAATTACCGTCGTGCCCCCTTTGCGGCGGGGGCAACCGCTTTTTGAAGCCCCATATTTGGGACTTATCGTAAAAATCATAGCCCACCCATCCGGTAATTCCGTGCTATGATAGACAAAAAGGGCCAGCCCGAAGGCTAGCCCCTCATTTGTTGGTCAGCTATGGATTCATACTCACTTTCATGCCCTTGTATTGCATCCCTAAGGAAGTGGATTGGTTTCATGCCGCTGGTTTTGTGCCAATTCCCTTGTGCGTCCTGATACCACCACGGAGTTGACCGCCCTCCGCTGTCTGCATAAACGCCGGTTCCAAACTCATTGTATGCGGCATATTCGTTGTTCGTGCCGATATATACGCTGTCCTCATTCTCCACAACGGTATGGGTAATGCTGTTCCGCAGGTTCCCAGTAGGCACATACCACGAATCGCTGTTCCGTGGTACTCGTTGCGTTACGTTGATCTTTGCATTGCCTTCCGCCTGCAATCCGATGGCCTCCAGTGCCGCCTTTAGCTTGGTTTCAAACTCCCGGAGGACCTCTTCGGAATTATCTTCATATTGGAAATCAACCGCCATGCGCTTTCCTCCATTCCTCATAGGTCATTCCGCCCAGCCGTTCATTGTCCGTGAAGCCAAGATCCTCCTTGTTCCGTTCAAAGCCCTTCAATTCTGCCACAAGAGTGCATCGGCAGTTCCAGATTTCGCTTGCAGGTCCCTGCGGATCCCCCGGGTATCTGCACCCGTTTGAAAACGTCCCGCCGACCTCTACCGTTTCCCCATGTAGAAGCGCATGAGAATCACGAACATGATCATCAAGGGTGGCAATCCATTCCTGCTGCATCTGAATTCCCATATCCTCTGCCCGTTTGTACCCGTCCACTCTTCCTGCGTTTTGCGCCGCCGTGGTTGCCGTCCGGGCATATCGCACCGCAGCGGCATCATTGCGGGTAGAAACAGTGCTTGAAATCCTCTTTGCAATCCTGGGAATGCTCTCCCCTTGTAAAATGCTCTGGGTCATTACGCTTTGAATCTGCCCCTCCTGCCATGCAATGTCTTGTTTCGCCGCAATCTCCGCCTTTACCCGCTTCCCGGGGGATGGAAGGATCTGCGGATCGCCTCGTATCAATCGTTCCACCGTCTGGCGGTCATACAGGGTATAGGACGTATCTACTCTGGATGCTTTTTCAACCTCAAACGTGGCGTAATTGTGGTTCAGAGCGTACACATCAGGCATATACCCGTTTACGATACTCCGGGCTATCTCATTTGCGTTGTGGTAGTCATCTGCCAACGTGTCCCGCATTTCCTGCCAGCGTTTACCCGTCATGATTTGCCCTATCCGCCAATCGTCATACTGTTTTTGCGTAATTTCCCCAGCTTCAAGTTTTTTCTTCCACTGTTCGTCCTTCCGAGTAAACGCAGCCATGTACTCGCCCAATTTCCCTTGTGTCTCCGTTGCGGCTTGGCGATACACTCCTGCAATCTTCCGCTCCATTTCCTCCAATAGCTTTTCAGATTCCAAATGCGCAGGGTCTTTCATCATTCGCCAACCCCAAACCGGTTCATATCAGACGATGCGATTTCTTTCAGCACTTCTTCGGCTTTGTCCCCGTCTCCGAGCAGGGTGAGAATCTTCCTTGTGACATAATCAGGGGACAAATACTGCGCCGCAATAGTAACCGCCTGTACTTCCTCCATCGTGTTGATGATCCTGGATCTTGTAAAGGTCGGCGTGTCCTCGATCCCCGCCAATTTAAGGAGCTCCTGTATGAACGCAATAACGCAGTATTCAAGACCAGTGACCTTCGAATCAAACGCTTCATACGATGCCCGGATCTGCGTTGCTGTGACCGCTCCTCCGGCAATTCTCTTTGTATCCAGGGCCATGTAATCTTCGTACAAATCGGCCCTGATCCGATCCAGAAGCGTTTCCCTCGCCGCTGACGGGATCTCTACGGTATGAACATCCACGCCCGTACCAGCATCATCATCCACGGTTGCCGCATGAACTGTGCGCAGGCGGTCAAGGAACTGTGCAAGGTCGGCATCATCCATTCCGCCCGTATTGTGCAGCAACCAATACACCTGTGCATTGTCCAGATCATTGGCAAACCCGGATTTTATCAGGTCGTATGCGTCAATTCCGGGGCGGATGCCTACAATCTCACTCAGATGGGCCTGGTTGCCCCACAATGGCACGATTGGAAAGGAGGGATAATTCATCATGTCCAGGATTTCCGTGCCTCCTGCCTCACTCTGGGCCACGGTAACCATATACGCAGAGGGGGTGGTCATGTACACACCATCGTCAATTTTCGTCCACGGAGCCGGAGGGGTGTTCTTGTTGTCCCACAAATAATCCGTGTATCCGTTTTCCTGGTAAAAGGTCGCCCGAAGAGGTTTGGTGCTGTCGATCTGCCAAAACCGCACCCCGGCCCGAAGCGCACCCGTTTCCTCATCATACAAGGGGGCAAACTCTGTCAGCCGAAACACATCTACGTGGTCCAGATTGAAGAATCCAAAGCTGCACCCCTCCACCAGCGCGGCATGGGCCAAAGTCACCAGCTTTGTATCAAAATCCTTGCCCAGACGTTCCCCGGCATTGCCCTGCCATGTTACGCCATTCCCCAGAAGCGTCTGCGTTTCCTGCGCCACAAAGCGGTGGAAGAAGTTTGATGGGATCTTGTAGTTTGCGCTGAACTGATCCACATACGCCCGTCCCGCCATGTCGTAAAGCACCTTCTGATACTGCATGATGGTGGTGTTTCTCTGGGTATCGTAGTCATTTCCGATGACCGCCGTTTTGTATGCCTGCGAATTCCTGTGCTCGTTAATCACCGAGCGCACAAACTCCGCCCGTTTCTGATCCCGCTCCGAAATCTTCAAATAGTCCTGATACGTCTTTATGGCAATCACGCCTTTCCTCTCAGATTGCTTTTAGCATAGCCCGAAGCTGTTTAAAAACCGTGCTATTATAGACAAAGGGACAGCCGAAGCCGTCCCTTATCGCATGTTAAGCGGTATGTAATTGCTCTTTGGTCTTGTGACCTGCATGGTGTTCACCATGTACCGAACGGCGTCCATACAGTTATGCACAATGAGCCCGTTTACCGAAAAGTTGTGGTTGCCGTCTACCTCCATGTTATACACAGGCGCGCATCCCACTTTCTTGACGCTTTTGACCCCAACGTAACAAGCCACTGCATTCCCTTGAACACGTTCTCGATTTGGAATATTTGTTTGCTTCGTATTCATTCCCACAGACGCAGCACACCCTTTTTTCATTGTCTACGCCGCTCTTTCTTCTGTATGCGGCACGGCAAGCTCCGGAACAGAATTTGTTTGTCCCGTGGTCAACTGTCTCGAACTCTTTGCCGCAATTAGCACAGGTAAAAACCCTGCGTTTGTACAGCTTTTCTTTCATGCGTTCGTAGTGTATTTTGTGCCACTCTCTCCCGCTGTTACTTCCGTGCCATTCAGACGCTTTCGGTCTTGCGGTTTCGTCCAGATTTTTTCGCAATCTTTCCCTTAAATCGTCGGTCATCTCGTCCACATGGATTTTGTGGTGCTGTTCTCTGGTCAGCATAGCAAGGTTTCCAGGTTCATTGTTTGATTTGTCGCGGTCGATATGGTGAATCTCATATCCATCTGGAATTTCCCCGTTGTGATACTCCCACACAGCGCGGTGTAAACGTGTTCTTGTGTTGGAATTGAGGTAATACCCGGTCTTATCGTCCCGGCAGAACATAACGCCGTTGAACTCAGCCAGTTTCCCACCATCAAAGTATCTGACCATCACAATACCACCTCCACGATATAATCATCTGCTGTCAGCGTTTGTGCTTCTTTCCATCCGTCTTTTGTCAACACAAGGTGCTCCCCCGTGCATCTGATTATTCTGCCGTCCACCGTCTCTATCTCGTATATTTCGGCATTGCGCTGGGTCATCCTGCAATCATAATACCGCCGTAGTTCCGGCTCCCCGGTTTCCGTGTTATAGCTCCAGACTTTCCCGGTAGTGCCTACCATTTGGCTGATGGCAACCGGCCCGTATTCCGTGTCAACCATCATGTCCCCGGTCAAACAGTGGTCATTTTCCTTGATGGGTGTATCGTCCCGATCCGGGTCCCAGGAATAAAGCCCAAACTCTCCAATGGTCCGGTCACAGATTGTGCATATCTTGATCACTCCAAGTTGGAGCGCCGAAGCGGTTTTTTGAATGCCGTCCAGCACCTCATTGTTGGCCTTGCGGACCTTGAACCGCTTTTTTTGCCGCACAAGGGCGATAAATGACGTTGCGGACGGGTCCACGATCAGCCAATCTATTGCACGATCCCCGGCCAGCTTCTCCAGTTCCTCATAGTATTCCTGATCCGTGTGCTGGTGTCCGGTTTCCCGGCCGGAGTGGTAGTATTCCTGTATCAGATACCACACGCCGCCCGACAGCCCCCACAGGAGCATAGCCGTTGGATTCTGTATTCCGTAGTCCATGGAGATTACATAGCGGGAGAACGTCATTTCTGATAGCTCTGAGGGCTTCACCGTGCAGCTATCGTCAAACATGGGATAGATAATGCCCTCCGCCAGCACCCACAGCCCACGGATATAGCGGTCATAGAACACACCGGAATACATGGATTCATACCGGGCTATGATCTTCTCCGACAGCGCCGGATTGTCCCGCAGTTCAAAATGCAGATGCAAGGCGTTGTGGCGTTCCGGCTCCAGTATCCACTCCTGGTAAAACCAGTGGTTCGGTGATTCCGGGTTGCAGTTAAACCAGAACTTTGACCCGTCCACGGAACACCGGGCTAAAGCCTGTTCTACAAAGGATCTCGGTTGAAGCGCCACCTCGTCAAACAGCACCCCGGCCAACGTCCGGCCCTGAATCAGCATGAAAGACGCTTCATCCTTGCCGCCGAATACCTCAAAGACGTTGGTCTTTCCGTCTCTGGAGACGATCAGCAACTTATCCGTCCGGCGCCATTGGATTTGATAGCGCTCCTGCGCCCATACAAGAGCCAGATACGGCGCAATAATGTTCTTCACGGTGGAATCCACGGTCTTGCCGCAGATTCCAAACCGCTGATTGTTGAACCGCCGCATAGCATCGTCCACGAATGACAGCATCATGAAAGAGGTTTTCCCGGAACGGATTGCCCCGTCTGCTATAATCGCGTCATAGTCCGTGAAGGGAAACGCCATGATTTGGCGCTGCTTATCCGAAATCATATCGCCTTTGCGTCCAGCCACGCCCGGTAAATCTTCGGCCCCTGAATGGCGATCCAATCCACCATTTCTTCATTGTTGGCCCATGAGCCTTCTGTTTTCTGCGAACTGGCATCGAGACCGGATTCAAAAAGAAATGCGTGGACAATCTCATGCCGCAGCGTTTCCTGGTGGAATATCGCTATGTATTCATCCGTCTCATTTTCGAATCCAGGGAACGTATGGAGATCGCACAAGACAATTTCTTTCATCATCCCATCCCGATACCCGCTTGCGTTCCATTTTTCAAAATACGGGTCATCACCGTACTTTTTCACGATAACAGCGTATTCCGTCCCGAGTATATTAACCGTCATGGCGTTCCTCCATCAATTCTTCCGCCAGTTCCCGGAGGCTCTTGGTCAGTGCATCATCCTCCGGCTTCTGTGTGCCTATCGTGATATTACCCGCCGCCGCATGACGCTTCATCAGCTCCTTCCCGGCGTTCAGTCGGTCAGTCAAAGCGGCATCCAGTCCGAATTGGTCTTTGACCTTGCCGCGCATTACATCCGAATAGAACCGCAACACCTCATCGGCGGATGCGATGCGGGATTCTTCGGTTTGGGCCATTCGTTCTGCAATATAAGCGGAAACTTTAGGTTTCTTTAAGTTTTCTGCCCCAATGAATGGTGCCGTTTTTTCGCTGTATCCCGCTTTTCTTGCCGCCTCGGACGCATTCCCGCATTCCAGGTAATAATCCGCAAACGCCTTCTGTTTCGGTGTCAGGGGCATTTACCCACCCCCGTATTCTTCCGCCAGGAACTTCACCACATCCGCTACCTGGTGTGTTTCCAGGAGTTTGACGGTCTTTTCGTGGCCGTATGGCATAATCTGTTTTTCTGTCAGCACGAATTTTGTCACCATCCTCCCGGCTTTCTCTGAGTATGTCTGCATTTGATTGATTTTGATATATCGCCCCTGTTGGCATAACGCCGTCTGGAGCTTGTACATGATCCTTCTGAGGTTCATATCATCACCTTTTATACAAACAAACTCAGTTGCGCCGTGTGCTGCGCAAATCGTTCCTCCTGCTTGTCGAAATACTCCTTGTCGATTTCATAGCCAACAAAATCAAGTCCGGCATCATAGGCGGCTATCCTGCTGGAGCCGGAGCCTAAATGCGTGTCGAGGATCTTGTCTCCCGGTTTTGCGTACATTGTGTATAGCCATGCGTATAATGCTATCGGCTTTTGAGTTGGGTGTATCCGCCCAGCGGAGCCTCCTTGCGGTTGGCATTCAAATACCTTTGACACTGTTCCAAGCCCTTCCGAAAGATACGCAATCTCCGCCATGCTCATTGTAAAATTTTCGGAAATAGTTTTTTTCTTCCACACAACAAACCCTTTATATGGCGGAAGTTCAAAATTGTTTGCGCCCCAAATAACTTGATTCTTTGAAACACGGAACAACTGTTCCCAATATTCTTTGGTTGGTTTGTTACCAAACCGTTCCATTGTCCCGTTGTTTCTCATATCTTTTGTAGGCTGATTTTCGGACATATCTCTATACGGCGGATCAACCACCGCCAAATCAAAGGCATTGTCCGGCATTTCCCGCATGGCCTCCAGACAATCCATGTTGTATGCAATATTCAATGCTTCCTCCTTGTAAGGGCCGGGAGGCCGACTCGAACGGCCTTCTGTGGGGAGAAGGGAGTACGCTTAGTGGAGAGGATAAGGCCCCACGCGCTTACTGCCCCGGCTGTTTTATTGTACCGTAATCCCTTCATTTCGCTGTGCTACCTTAGACCTCGAAGGAAAAGTCCTCCCCCCACCCGCAGAGCCATTCAAACGGAACGCCTAAGATTTCCGCATAGCGTTTGACCTGCAACGTGGTCGGTTCCCTCTGGTTGCATTCGTAAAAGCTGATTGCCCTTTGGGTCACGCCCAGCAATTCAGCCATTTCCCGCTGATCCATGTCCCGTGATACCCGGACCATCTGGAGGCGTTTCCCGAAGTCTGACCGTAACTCCATCATTCCGGCATGGTGTAGCGTGATTGGTGACAGTGAAAGATTCCATCCAGCACCTCCGCCGCCCGTTCTAAGCTGTTATATTCGCCCAGCAAGGCCGTTGCACCTTCCGGAGTGTCAGTATGTACACCGCACCGGAAAGGCCACATATACCGCAAGGAAACGCTGAATACGGCATCCATATTGACGATTGTGTTGTATTGGGTCTTAATCATCATCGTTTCCACCGCCCTTCTCCGACGTAACTGTATCGATCTGTGTAGGGCTTGAACCCATAAACCAAAGGCTCCAACGCTTCATCATGCCGGGTGAACGCATGGGCCAGTTCGTAAGTGGTGCTGTGCTTCTCTTTGTAACTCATACGGAAGGTTTCAGCATCCCATTCTGCATCCACGGCATTGGCCCAGTCCTCCAGGCGTTGCATATAGGCAGCTATGGCTTTGGTGCATCTGTCCCGCCCAAAGCCAAATTCATCGTGGAGCATGATAATCATGTGTTCACCACACAACTGCGTGTAATACATCGCCGCCGTTTGTTGTGCCTGTCTGACCGCCGCTTCGGCCTGTTCAATCGGCACATACATCTGTTTTTTTGTTTTCTGTATGACTTTCATTTTCGTCCCTCCGGTTTGTCCGCAAGCCCCAAAAGAAAGTCCGCCGAGCAATCCAGCGCCATACACAGCTCCTTGAGGGTGTCTGCCTTGGGGCAGATATGCCCGTTCAGGTATTCGCTGATCTGACTTGATCCCAACTTGGAGTTCCGCATAATGTCCGCCGAGTTCATTTCCTTACAGGCCATTGCAACCCGCAGACGGCGGCAGAAGGTTTCCGTAAAGGCTCTATCTGTTCTTCTAGGCATCGTTGTCCATTTCCTTCCTCAGGCTGTCCTTAATGTAACACTCCAGGTCGATGCTCTGACAGAGGGCTTCTGCTTCGCGTCCGAACTCCGCCCAATTTATGTCCGACGGGTGGTAGTTCAGTTTCCCAATCTTCACCTTGTCCACAAAATGCACGGTCCTGATCGCGGAAAGTACATTTTCCGCATTCACAACAGGTTCAAACGACACCCACGTTTTGATTCCTCGTTCATTGGCAGCGCACAGGTCCAAAATACGGTACGATTCTTTCGGAATATTGGAACCGTCGATTGTCACGCCATACCAATCTTCGCCATCCAGTAAATCAAAGTCGCGTTTACCGTCTCCCTTTGTGAGTATCTGGACATGGTTCCCGTAATACTTTAACGTCTGGATAATCTCTCTCGTGACCGTGGAATCGTAGCCAGTAGGGTACGGGTCACAGGTGAAGCACAGGTGGATCAGCTTGCCGGTGATGTTCTCCCGTTCTAGTTGCTTTCTGGTTTCCTCCACGAGGTCGTCAGAAACCCCATACACCTTGACAATTTTCCTATCCATCCCCATCACCTCCATCCGCAGGGCTTTGGAGCCATTTGTCCTTGAAATCGCCACATATGGGGCCGAAGAATACACTATACCTTATTTTGATTGCCTCGGTTCCAATTGGCCATTTATTCGCACAGTAACCATTGTCATTGTGTGCGCAGTCCTTTACCTCGCAATAAACAATCATTTCCCGTCACCTCCGTCCGCAGGGCTTTGGAGCCATTGAAGCCAGTCCGCTTTGTTTTTCTCCAATAGAAACTGTTTCTCCGCCCCGATATCACAATCAAAATAGCTCGCCACCCGACACACAAGATCAACCATGTGTTGCGTGAAGGCTTCCGCAAGTTCCTCGTTGCTCATGGCCCGGAGCTTATCCCTGTTTGTCGGTTTCAGCTGCGTTAGTGCTTCCGCCAACAGGCGGTTGAAGTCAGGATTCTTTACCATCAACGTCACCGTCCTTAATTGTCTGGTATGCCATAAAAGCAAGCCATTGATAATAGTCCGTATTGGATTTGTTCACATATCCTTTCGGTGGGTAGTTTGCCGTCCATGCCAGTTCTTCGAGTAGATTCCTGCTTTTGAATTTCTCGCAGAGGTCTTTCATGTGTTCTGTCATTCCCCGTCACCTCCCAGCGCCGCCTCTTTGCTGATCCGCTCAAACTCGATCACCCACACCCAGGGATTTGCCACCCAGCCGCAGCGGTAAAGGTCTGTGTGCTTGATGGTGCTGTCCCAGACCCCTTGGAACTCCAGAAGCGGTATAGCCGCATTGCAACCCTCAGCGATTGCGCCGTCTCGTGTAATGTGCTGCAACCGTTCCACCCGCACACCCGTCACCCGCAGGAAGATCCGTGCAGCCTCCTTCGGCATGTGGATGGATGGGCGCCAACGCGGAAGATCAAACACAGTGCCATCAGGATGTACGGTAGTCTTTGCGCCATCGGGATAATCGGCACGGTACATGCAGTATCCAGCTCCCCCCGGTGTGCATTCGCTGTAGTCTCCCCACGTCTCCCGCACATACAGGATGTCGTCGGGCTGACAGGGCGGAATCGCTACGGTATATGGGTTGCCGCTCTGATCCAGCCATATTTGCCAGCCGTCGTTCACTTTTTCGATGATGAACCTATCGTGCAGCGGCTCCCAGAAATGGGTTTGCTGGCCTACCGGCTTCACTACCCGACGGGTGCAGGTTTTCTGTCCGCTCAGGATCGCCCGGACCATCTCCGTGTTGAACAGCATCGGTTTAATTGCCATCGGTGGACCCCCTTCCCAGCGCGGTTTCGTCCTCCGCCATCGTGCGGATGCTCACCTTTGCTGTTTCCTGCGGCACAAAATTGGGGTCCCCGGACCAATCCATTTCGTCCGGCAGCTCATAGGCCACCACGGCCTTTAATACTTCTCGCAGCGTCATTTTTCCTCCTTCTGTCTCACTTCTCCCATCGAATACGGATTCATGCCCAAAGATGTGCATTTAAGCGCCGCCAGCAACTTCACATCCTCCGGGATATTCGTGCAGCCCTGTACCGCCTTATATATGCCGCCCGCAAGCGCCTTTTCGCTAGTCGGGACGGGAACATGGTACTTCTTGCAGTAGGCCAAAAGTTTCTCCTTCTTGCCTGTTGTGACAAACTCCGTAAAGGCTTCGTCCCGTTCCGTTGCAAAGCGTTTCATTTTGCTCATGGTGTGTCCTCCTCAAATGACCTTGTAGCTTTCCGTAATCCCCGATCCGCTGAACCGCACCCGGTAAAACAGGTGATCATAATTCACATAGATCACCTCGCACCACACCATAGGCCGCAGCTCGTCCTTGTCGTGTCCCATGTATAGTCTCTTTCGCATCCTGTGTCCAACCGGGGGCAGTTGCCGCCGGAGGTAGTCCCAGCTGTGTCCTTCCGGCTCCGGGCCTCCTGTCCATTTGACCAATCTTGGCATCACTCCACCCCCAGCAGCCAATCCAGGGAGCAATCCAGCGCTTCCGCCAGCCGGACCAATGTCCATGCAGACGGCCCTTGTTTCGTTGTGATTCCCCGCATGATGATGTTGTGCAAGTTGGTATATGACAGCCCCGTCAGCCCGGAAAGGCCGACAATATCCAGCCCCAAATCATCCATTTTGGCATTTACCCGTTTGCGGAACATATCCGCATCATAATCCCTCATTGTTGTCCTCCTGTCTCTGTTTCCTTCGCGCCGCCAACTGCGACACAGAATCCAGCTCAGCCGCCCCCGGCGTATATTCTGCCGTTTTCGGGTTCTTCGCAGCCTCCCGCGTCGCTTCTCTTGCATCCCAATCGGACAAGCTTTTAATCCCCTGGGCCTGGAGATTTCTCAAAATAGCCCGGAGATAATTCCAGTTTGCTTTCTTTGCGTCTACCGCCTCGTCAATGGCCCGGATGCAAACATCCGCCCCAAGGTCTTCAGCATATCCGCCCAATTCCTCCAAACTCCGCGGTGATGCTGATGGATTCACCCGGTTCAGATAATCCGAAATCACTCTCTTTCGGTTTTCGTTGTAAAAGGGGGTAGGGGGTATTAACATTTGTTCTTTATCTTTATCTTTATCTTTATCTTTATCTTTTTCTTTTTCTTTTTCTTGTTGCGGGTATCTTACAGGTATCTTACCGATATCTTCCTCATTACTTGGCTTTTTCTTGCCCCCGTCACTCTTTTTTTTGGCGCTGTCCAGATGCGGTCTTATCAGATCAAACGCGATGGCCGCAGAATCGGGAAGGTTCTCCAAATCAGGTTCCAACCCGTATATTGCATAATTACATATCGCGTCATAAGCATCA
>JAEIGA010003272.1_pt1 | contig 25461 bp, 26 predicted proteins | sample 9270691 | NCBI WGS metagenome assembly JAEIGA01 (sample SAMN17057246, study PRJNA624740) | gut metagenome | biome: biome; isolation source: fecal sample | host: Bos grunniens | place: China: Xizang | collected 2019
GAAAAGCGTGATGAATATGGCTCAGCCAGACAATCGTATTTTTTCTTATCCATTGCCAATTCTCACGTGAGTTCTTCTTAAAGGTTTGATAATCATAAATTCTATATCAAACTTCATCAAATATAGATATTTTTCGGCATCGGTGACGGGAGAGATATGGGCTTTGTAGACTATGCTCTGGCCATAGAGACTGCGCTCCGGCATTCTGAGGCGAGAACCCTATTTTTGAAATCTAAATTTTGACAAGTGCATGTCAAATTTATTGAAATTTGATTGATAAAGTAAGAAGATTTTCAAATTACATATTTATGGCAAAGGTAAACACTGCCGACGTCGGATTTGAAAAGCAAATCTGGAACGCGGCAGATGTATTGCGAGGCAGCATGGACGCTGCTGAGTACAAGCATGTTGTACTCGGTCTCATCTTCCTAAAGTATATCTCTGACAGATTTGAGACAAAATATCAGGAGCTTGTGAACGAAGGCTATGGTTTGGTAAGAACACTTGTTGAAGTGCTCAAGCCGTATCATGGCCGTGTATACGACCCTGCCTGCGTGCCGTCGGCCTGAAACCCTTGATCCAAGGTGTTCTGCTATGGACGGTCATCAGCCTGGCATCCCTACTCTACATCCTGGCTTGACCTTCTCCTCTTTGGATCCCTCTAAATTCGTTCGATTCCCCTTTACATTGAATTAAAATTTCGTTACCTTTGGCACCCGAATTTTGGCCATGGTTAGTTTGAATAAAATATTCTGGATATTTGCCAAGATTGGTGCCTTCACCATTGGTGGTGGCATCCCCATGATTGCCGCCATCAAGAAGGAACTGGTAGAGCGGAAGTGGCTCACGGATGAAGATTTTGTAGACATCATCACCCTCGCCCAGACAGCTCCCGGACTCTTTGCCGTCAACATTGCGATCCTGACAGGACACCGACTTCGCGGCACCAAGGGCAGCGTGGTTGCTACCGTAGCCAGCTGTCTGCCTCCTTTCCTGATCATCCTGCTGGTAGCCATGTTCTTTACCACATTCAAAGACAATGAATACGTCATCCGTGCCTTCAAGGGAATCCGCCCGGTGGTGGTAGCCCTCATTGCTGTCCCCATGATGGACATGATCAAAGCCACCCGGATGCGGTGGTGGTCGTGGCTCATTGTGCTATCCGCCATGTTGCTGGTCTGCTTCCTGAGTGTATCTCCAATCTACATCCTGATCTGTGTCATTGTCGTGGCTGCTTTCATCAGCTGGTACAACAATAAAAAGGAGGTCCGCAAATGATTTACGCAGAACTTTTCATGACCTTCTTCCTGATCGGCATGTTCACGATCGGTGGGGGCTACGCCATGCTCTCGCTGATCCAGAATGAAGTGGTAACCGTCCATGGTTGGATTACCGATGCCACCTTCACTGACATCGTTGCCATCTCCCAGATGACACCCGGACCCATCGGCATCAACTCCGCCACCCATGTAGGTTACGAAGTCCTCTCCCAGCAGGGAGCGTCCGAGTTCATGAGTATCCTCGGTTCCCTGACCGCGACCTTTGCGGTGGTACTCCCCTCATTCATCATCGTATTGCTGCTTTGTAAAGTGTACGAAAAGTGGAAGGAACATTATCTGTTTCAAGGGATCCTGACGGGGCTGAAACCCGCCACCCTGGGTCTCATCGGGACAGCTGCCCTCAGCCTGGCTACCCCCGAAAATTTCATTGACTGGAAAAGTTTTGCCATTTGCCTGATCGCCTTCCTAGCCTTGTATTTCAAGAAAGTCGGACCATTTGCTATCATTGGCCTCGGCGCCTTGGTCGGATTGTTGATTTATTAACAAATACATTATTGATTTGTTAACAAATAATACTATATTTGGCACCGAATTCAAGCATAGGGCTTGTAACGATGAACGATTGACATGAGTAGGCTGTTGCGATACCTGATTCCTTTCTTTGTGGTACTGGCTTTTAGCCTGGCCGCAGACAAGTCCGATTCAGCGAATCCGGAACCTGTTTCTCACCTCTCCCTCGTCGAGGATGGTGCCACATGGACCCTACTGAATACCCCCGAATCGGTACCGGCCGTGCCCCGTCAGATTTCAAACAGCAGATCGCTTTTGCGCTCCAATGCGCGAAGAACCGTCCCCTCGCAAACCCGTTCTCATGTCGAGATGACCCGGTCCGGAAAGTCGGTTCACGCCGAAGTTCCCAGTCTGTATCGGAGTCGTTCATCGATGTCAGATGTCTTTTATCGGGAACACATCCACGAACTTGAGTTTATCTGCAAATTCAACATTTAGAGGTAGTAAAACATATTTGTTTTACACTATTATCACTTTGTTTCCATTCCATTATGGAAAGTTCTTCAGTGTTTGTACACAGACAAACCACATTTTAATATGATTATTTAATACCTCTATTTACAACATTCTATGTTACTTCAAATTTTAACCCTGGTAGGAGCTTTGGGCATGTTCTTGTATGGGATGAACATGATGAGTTCCGGATTGCAGAAGGCTGCCGGTGACCGGTTGCGCAATTTCCTCTCTGCAATGACCTCAAATCCGTTCAAAGGCGTACTGACAGGCCTTGGTATCACTTCTGTAATCCAGTCTTCCAGTGCTACCACGGTGATGGTGGTCAGCTTTGTCAATGCCGGCTTGCTGACATTGGCACAAGCCATCAGCGTCATCATGGGGGCCAACATCGGCACGACCGTAACGGCCTGGCTCGTCTCATGGCTGGGATTCAAGGCTGACATCTCCATCCTGGCTGTACCGTTGATGGCTTTGGGATTTGTTTTTTCTCTTTCCAAGAAAGACAAAAGAAGAAACATCTCAGAACTGATTGTCGGTTTCTCCCTCCTCTTCTTGGGTCTTTCCCTGATGAAGAATTCCGTTCCTGACCTACAACAGACCCCAGAAGTACTTTCGTTCATTCAAGGTTGGCAAGGACTCGGATTCGGTTCCGTGCTGATTTTCCTGGTGTTGGGTACTGTTCTGACCCTTGTCCTCCAATCTTCCAGTGCCACCATGGCGCTGACGCTCATTATGTTGAACATGGGATGGATCCGGTTTGATATGGCTTGTGCCATGGTCTTGGGTGAAAACATCGGAACCACAATTACTGCCAACATTGCGGCGGCAGTGGGCAATACCCCGGCCAAACGGGCAGCCCTTGCACACACCATCTTCAACGTCTTTGGCGTAATTTGGGCCCTGATCGCCTTCCCGGTATTCCTCCGCCTCATCGGCTGGATTACTGCCGGTGTTTTCGGCGTTCCCAATCCGGCGGCTGCAGATTTCACGGTAGAAGTGCTTCACGATGCCAACGGACTTCCCATACAGACAGACTCGCAGACAGCGGCTTTGTACGGATTGTCCATGCTTCATACCTTATTCAATACCATCAATACCTGCATCTTGATCTGGTTTATTCCAGCAATTCAAAGACTGGTGTGTGCCATCATCAAGGAATCCGCCAAAAAGAGCGAAGAGGTATTCCGTCTCAAATACATCGAAGCCGGTCCGCTTGCCACTCCGGAGCTTGCAACCGAACAAGCATTCAAGGAAATCATTCATTTTGCTGAGATTTCACGCAAAGGAATGCTGTATGCCCAAGAAGCCATCCTGACGTCGGAGACTGACAAATTCGAAGAACTCAGGACCAAACTGGTCAAGTACGAGGAAATCTCAGACCGTATAGAAGGCGAAATCGCTTCGTTCCTGAATGCCGTGTCCGCCTCAGACATCAGCGGGGAGACATCCCGGAAGATCAAGGCTATGTACAAAATCATCGGCGAACTCGAGTCATTGGGTGACTCTGGAGAATCGATCAGCCGCATCCTTTCCCGCAGAAACATCCATAAAAAAATCTTCGATGAAGCTACACTCAAAAACCTGGAAAAGATGAGTGGAGAAATCCTGTCGGCATACGACGCCATGATCTCCAACCTTTCTGCTGCGTACAATGGTACCCTGACAGAGGTGTCGAATGCGTACAATGCCGAAGGCCGCATCAACAACCTCCGTAATTACTTGCGCGATGCTGAGATCGAAAGTTTCGAGAGCGAATCGAAAAATTATCAAACCAGTGTATATTACCTAGATATCATTGGAGAACTCGAAAAAATGGGCGATTTTATGATCAATATTTCGCAGGATCTTGAAAAAGCATTCATAAAACATTAATAAGTTTAATTGTTTTAGAAAAAATATGTACGTAAATTCGTACGTTCAAATTTTAATTAACCAACTAAATATTTAAGTTATGCTTAAATTAAGAAAACTTTCTTGGACCTTGTTGGCCGTTTTAGGCCTTGGTCTTGCTGTGTCTTGTGAAGAAGACAAACCCACTCCTGAGCCCACACCCGAGGCTCCCGTCATTACCTTGAACATGACTGAAATCGATGCACCTAAGGAAGGCAACACCTATGCGGTGGAATTTTCCATCACCAATCCCATAGAAGGTGTAAGCGCATCCATCGCAGTTCCCGAAGTGCACTGGATTTCCGGTGTGGATACCTCTATTGATGGTATCGTTAAATTTGACGTACTTGCCAACACCGTTGTAGAAACTCGTGAAGCAACCTTTACCGTTTCTTATGAAGGAGCTGCCGATGCATATTTTGTTGTAAGACAAGCTGCTGGTGACCCGGAAGCGTTTGTATTCTCTAACCTGCAAGCCGGCATTGATGCATATACCGTTGAAGTAGCTCCTGCAGACAAACAAACCCCCTACATTTTCTTCTCTTCTACTTTGGAATACATTGAAGAAAGTGGTCTCCAAGATGACGAAGCTTTGTTCCAAGACGATATGGAATTTTTTGTCCTCCTGGCTGATATGTATGGCTATAGCTTGGCGGATGTCCTGCAAATGTACACCTTGGTTGGTGACCAAACCCTGAGCAGCGATGGATTGTCTCCCAAAACAGACTATGTTGCTTACGTTTACCACATCAACCTTGAAACCCAAGAACGTTTGAGCGACATCGCTCGTTGCAATATCCGCACGGCTGAGATGGAACTGGAACAAATCAACTTTGATGTTGACTTTGATATCCAAGGCCCCATTGTAACCGTAACCATTACTCCGGAAAATTATGATGGTCACTACTTCTGGGATGGTGTCCCGGTACTCGATTATGAAGCACAATATCCCGATATGGAACTTGCTGACTATGCAATTTCTAACTGGTTGAGCTACGTTAACATGTACTTGTCTTACGGTATTCCCCTTGAAGAATTGCTTGCATTGTGTCCTCAAGGTGTTTTCACCAATACCCTCACCAACATGAATGCAGAAACCGAATATGCATTCTATGTAATGGCCATTGATAGCGAAACCGCATACCCGATTTCAGAACCTGTTATTGAAAATGTAACGACTGGTTCCGTAGAACCGTCTGACCTCGTTGTTGATATCGAAATTTCAGAAGTTGGTTCAACCACAGCGGTTGTAAGCTACGTTGCAAGCAACGATACGGATCCTTATGTTGCTACCGTTATCGACCAACAAACTTTCAACGAATTGGGTACTACCGACGAAGAAAGAATGGACTACCTGGTAACTTACTACTATGTTTCTACCTTTATGGGTTCTCTCATCGATCAAAACATGTCAGGACTTACTCCCGAAACGGACTACTATGCAATTGCATTTGGTTTCGTAGGTGGTGTTGTCAATACCGACTTGTACAAAGCTGAATTCACTACTGGTGAAGCTGTTTTGGCTGACTGTACCATGTCTGTAGACATAAGTAACTACTACGATGCTGACGAAGTGATAGCTCTTGACTCGTATTTCGCTGGTTACGAAGGTATGGCATTCGTTCGGATGGCTGCTTCAATCGAAGGTGAATATTCTGAATATTACTATGCCGTATATGACGATGACGGAACAACTTACACAGATATGGAATGGATTGGTTATTTGACCCAAAACTATCCTAAGACTGCCCTCGAAACACTTTATGTATTGGACTACAACACACCGCTTATCTTTGTAGGAGTTGCGAAAGATGCAGCCGGAAACTTTGGTCCCGTTTGCACCAAAACCTTCACCCTCACAAAAGATGGAGCATCAGATCCCGAAGATTTGCTGGAATGGTGGTACTCTGATGCACAACCCCGCCGTCAAATGGTTGCTACCGATCAAATGACCAAATGCGAAGACTTCTTCGGTTTGAAGAAAGCAGACGCTCCGATCGTTTACGAAAGACAAAACGCTGTAGTAGACTTGAATGCTCCCCTCACTTTCCGTGAGTTCAAAGCCATCGAAACCAACAAGTTTACAGAAAAAACCCGCTAATTCATCCGATCGATAAGATCCTGAATTACATACCAAAGGGGCTGACTAAAAAGTCAATATGACTGATTAGTCAGTCTCTTTTCTATAAATATGGTGACACCGGGAAGGTAGTATATAAATCATACAATCAGAACGATTCTCTTCTTTTTCCTCCCTGTTTCGGTGACTTTATCCCTGAAAATGATCCAGTACGCGTCCTGGATGGCATAGTTGAGCATCTAGATATCAAGTGCAATCGAAGCCACTGTAGTCATATCCATATAAACACGAAATAATGTATATCCTGTAAGGGCATGTTCTGACCGGAATAGTAGCCGGTCTATTTCTGCGGTCGAATAGTCCCCGATGGCATCGTGATAAACCATAAGATCGGGTTGGAGATAGAATGCGGCAGATAGCCCAACTGGTTGATTCGGATCCACTGGCCAGCGCTTGCCGATGCAATGCCTGCAAATTCTGCCCTGAAAGAGCTGGGATGAAGCGAAATATGCTATCTTTACCCCGAAAAATCCGAATCGATTATGATCAGGCCTGCCCTTTCAACATCCTTGCTGTTTTTTGTACTTTGCCTGTTGGCAACCAACCGGAGCGAAGCGCAAAACGTACAATTGTTTTATGATACCGGAAGAGGTTGCGCAACTTCCACGGTGGAGATGTTCCGTCCGGACGCTGGTGGGAACACTTTCTTTTTTGTTGACTTCGACTATGCACCGAAAGCAACAAGTGCTTACTGGGAAATTGCACGGGAACTGAATTTCTGGCAAGATTCACCACTGGACTGGCTCTCGGTCCATCTCGAGTACAACGGGGGACTGTCCAATACGGTGTCCTTCGACAATGCATTCCTTGGTGGGCTGACGTATTCCGGCCATTCATCGGATTTCTCCAAAACCTGGTCACTTTCTGTCCTGTACAAGGCCATACCGGGATTGGCAGATGACTTCGGCGGGCTACATGAGCATACTTTTCAGATAACCGGTGTCTGCGTCGTTGACTTTGCCAGGGGCTGGTGTACCTTCACCAGTTTCTTCGATTTGTCAAGAGAGTTGCGACCCTGGCAGGAGGTGGCATACATTTTTGTCACAGAGCCGCAAATCTGGGTGAATTTGAATCAGATTCGCGGATGGGACCACATCCGCCTCTCCCTGGGAGCAGAATTGGAACTGTCTGCCAATTTCCTGGGAAAAGGATTTTTTGCGATGCCGGCCGTCGGGGCCAAATGGACGTTCTAGATCACCGGTTCACCGGGTTTTCATCGTAAATTCAAACCGCAGGCCGCCTTGAGGACGGTTGGAGACCGAAATCGTACCTCCATGAAACTGGACAGCGTGTTTCACGATGGACAAACCAAGGCCCGTACCCCCTTTCTGGCGAGAACGGCCTTTGTCCACCCGATAAAAGCGGTCAAACAAATGCACCAGCTGGTGCGGAGCAACGCCCTTTCCGTCGTCTTCAAACCGGATCCGGCAGTGTCCGCCGTTGTTTTCCAGCAAGGTAATCCAGATATTCTTCCCTTCAGAATAAGCTATGGCATTTTCCGTCAGGTTGCGGAAAATGGATCCCAGCAGGGAAAGGTTCCCCTCCACCGTTACTTCTTCCGGAAAATCAATGTGCAGGGTCAGCTGTTCCTCTTCCGGCAAGACGTCCAGTTCGCCGGCAATCTCCTGCAGGATGTGGTTGAGAACGATTCGTTCACGGGTGATGTGTTGTCCTCCGTCCTCCATTCGGGTAATGAGTGAGACATCGTTCAGCATCCGTCGAAGCCGTTCGTTGTTGATGTAGCAGCGTTCAATAAGCTCCTGTCGTTTTGTATCACTGAGCGGGATGCCGGAAAGCAGAGTCTCAAGACATACCTGGATGGAGGCACCCGGGGTTTTCAGTTCGTGGTTGATGTTGTTGGTCAGCTGGCGTTTGATCCGGTTTCTTTCCTGTTCTGCTTCATAGCGGTTGACCCGTTCGATGGCTTTGCCGAGTCTGCGGGTGGTAAAGTAAGCTACTATACTCATACACAGACTGATGGAGAGTATGGTAACCAGAAAGGACCAGTCGGATTTGAGCAGGTCCTGCAAGGTATTGGAATAAGGGATGGCCGTACGGACGATCACCCTTTCTCCCCGCGTTGCCGAATAAAAATATTCCCGCCCGTCGCTGACGGACAAGCGGCCGATGTGGTAGCCATATCCTTTTTTCAGGGCAGACGCCACCTCGGGACGTTCGCGGTGATTGTCCAGTACATCCAGCGGTACGGTATTGTCATACACCACGGCACCGGAAAGTGTAATAATCGAGATCCGCAACTCGTCAAAGGGCTTGTTGCGGGTAGCAATGAAGTCTTCGTACGGAAGTCCTTCCTCCACCGTTTCCACCAGGTAGCGGTTGTACTGTTGCAGCTGTTTGTTCAGAAAATCAGAGCGGTATTCTTTCTCCCGAAAATATTGGAACCCAATGAAACACAGTACAATTGCCCAGGAGAAAGCAAGCAGCAGCAAAAATAGGCGCTTGTGGAAGGATATTTTAATCTCGGAAGCCATAACCAAAGCCTGAACGGGTTACAATGTACGATCCATAGGGGCCGATTTTGGAACGCAAGCGCGTGATATTCACGTCAATAGTGCGGTCCAACACCACCACTTCGTCGCTCCACACGCGGCTGAGCAGCTCCTCCCGTGAACAAATCTTCCCGCGGTGAGCCACCAGATAGACCAGCAGTTCAAACTCCTTGCGCGCCAGCTTGACTTCTCCCCCATCCACCGTGCAACGTTTGAATTCCACATCCAGCACCAACCCGTCAGCCTGCAACAGATTCGGCTTTTCGGTGCGTGGATTGCCCCCTTTCTGCGTAGCCGTACGTCGCAGGACACTTTTGACCCTGGCAATCACATTGCGCAGTGTATACGGTTTCATGATGTAATCATCCGCCCCGATGTTCAGTCCCATTACCATATCATCCTCCGAATCCCGGGCCGTGCAGAAAATGATGGGAATGTCTGCCGTCGCCACATCGGCTTTCAACATCTTTGCCATCCGTATGCCACTGATTTCACCCATCATAATATCCAATAAAATAAGCGAATACGACTTCAGGTCATAACCCAATGCCTGTTCGGCGCTGAAGGCGATGTCCACATCATATCCCTCGTTTTCAAGGTTGATTTTCAAGACTTCGCACAGCGTTTCCTCATCGTCCACAATCAATATCCGGTTTGTTGTCATATCCTTGTTTTTCTTGATCTGTCTGCAATATTACAGAGAATTTTTCATTTCACGAAAGCCTAACTTTTTTGTAACATTCCTGTAACATTTTCCCGGTACTTTTGTCGTGTCAAATTTAATAAGACAGAACAATATGAAAACAAAAGCAATCTTCGCAGGTATTCTGGCCTGCATCGGTATCACTGTCCAGGCACAGGATGCCAACATCGAGGAAGCGAAGGGAAAAGCAATCGTACAAGCCTTCGGAAATTTCCACACCGGTTTGGGTGCACACTACAACGACCGCGGATTTGATTTGGAACGCAGTTACCTGGGATACGAATACAAACTCACCGAGGGGCTGACCGTCAAAGGGGTTATGGACATTGGTCAATCCAACGATGTTTCGGATTATCAACGGATTGCCTACATCAAAAATGCCATGATTACCTGGAAAAAAGACCGATTCACCCTCAATGGCGGTCTGATTTCCAACAACCAATTCAACTTTCAGGAAAAATTCTGGGGATACCGGTATGTGATGAAATCATTTCAGGACCTGTACAAATTTGGTCACAGCGCAGACTTGGGCCTCTCGGTGGCCTATGAATTTGCGGATTGGATAGCTGCGGACGCCATCATCGTCAATGGCGAAGGTTACAAGAAAATCCAGCGCAGCAATGGCTTGGCTTACGGATTGGGTGTAACAATGACGCCGGTTGAAGGTCTCCAACTGCGTCTGTATGGAGGTCTGAACGAAGGAGGTGCTCCGGGTGAAAGGGATGTTACCAACTTTGCCGCATTTGCCGGATACAAACACGAAAGGTTCTCCATCGGAGCCGAGTTCAACAAAATGTGGAATGCCTCCCACCGTCCGGACGCCGATCAGCAGGGTTACTCTGTTTTTGCATCGTTCCGATTGTCCGATATGGCCGATCTCTACGTGCGGTACGACGACCTTGCTTCGCGAAATGATTGGAACCGGGATATCGATCAGGCACTCGCCATCCTCGGCGCGCAGTTCAAGCTTGGCAAGTACGTCAAGGTCGCTCCAAACCTCCGTATGAGTATGCCCAAAGCGGCTGGCGCGAATCATGCATATGCTACTTTCATCAGTTGTTACTTTGGTTTATAACAAAACAACCATTGAATAGATATTAAGTTATGAGAAAGATTTTTTCATCTGTGATGATGTGTGCTGTAGCCCTTGCGCTTGTTGCCTGTGGCGGTCAGTCAAACAAAGGGGGCCGCAAGGCCCAGGAACTCTCGGGAGCCGGTGCAACATTCCCTCTTCCGTTCTACAATGTGGTGTTTGAGAACTTTGCCGTGAAACAAGGTGATGCCGTTGCATACGGTGGTATCGGTTCCGGTGGCGGGGTCCGTAACCTGCGCGACAAAATTGTCGATTTTGCAGCCAGTGACGCCTTCCTGACGGAAAAAGAAATGGCTGAGATGAATCCGGTCATTCACATACCAAGTTGCATGGGTGCTGTGGTCCTGGCCTACAACCTCGAAGGCGTGGACGAACTCAAACTCTCGGGCGAGGTAATTGCCGATATCTTTGCCGGCAACATCAAAACATGGAACGATGAACGTCTGGCGGCACTCAACCCCGGTGTGACCCTCCCGGCTGAAACCATCATCCCCGTTTTCCGTTCAGACGGTTCGGGTACGACCTTCGTCTTCACAGACTACCTGACAAAGGTAAGCCCGATGTGGGCATCCCGTTTTGGTGCAGGCAAGTCTGTCAACTTTACGGTCGGACAGGCAGCCAAAGGTAATCCTGGCGTGGCAGGTGTCATCAAGCAGACCAGGAACGCTATCGGTTATGTCGGCTCGGAATATGCCTTCGCACAGAAACTTCCCTATGCAAGCATCCAAAACCCGCGCGGTGAGTTTGTTACACCGACTGCAGCAAGCATTTCAGCTGCGGCCTCAGGAGAGATTCCGGCAGATACCCGCTGCTCGATTACCAACGCCGACGCTGCAGGTGCCTATCCCATCTCAACATTTACCTGGTTGATCCTCTACCAGGAACAAAACTACTCGGACCGCCGTAAGGAACAGGCTCTTGCTACCTTGGATCTTTTGAAGTTCATCCTTTCCGATGAATCCCAGCAGATTACCGCAGAAGTTCACTACGCACCCCTACCTGCGAAAGTGAAAGCCTTGAGTCTGGAAAACCTGAAGTCGCTGACTTTCGACGGAGCTGCCCTCACAGAATAATGTACGGCCATGAACGACAAAATCTATAAAATACTTCTGTTTGCAGCGGCATTGATCATGCCGGTGGTGTGCGGAGGCATTGTCTACGGTCTGGTTACGGATGCTTACGAGGCTTTTGACCACTTCGGATTCTTCAAGTTCCTCACTTCTTCCGAATGGAGCTACACCGAAGGTGCCGAACAGTACGGAGCCCTGCCCTTCATCACCGGCACGTTGATGACCACCCTGCTGGCGCTGCTCTTCTGCATCCCGTTCTCCCTGCCTGTCGCCTTGTTTGTGGGTGAATATTTCAAGGGAACGCGTGTGGCGTCGGTGTTGAGCACCGTGACCGATTTGCTGGCGGGCATTCCCTCCATCATCTACGGCTTGTGGGGCTTCTACACGTTGCGCCCGATCATCATGGCACTGGACATTTCTCCCCAGGGTTCGGGCATTCTTACAGCCTCCCTGGTGTTGGCAATCATGATTGTTCCGTATGCCGCATCCCTGAGTGCCGAGTTCATCAAGATGGTGCCGAACGATTTGAAGGAAGGAGCCTACAGCTTGGGGGCAACCCGTGCCGAAGTCATCCGCAAAGTGGTTTTCCCGGTCGCCGGTTCCGGTATCTTTTCCTCCTATGTGCTGGCCATTGGCCGGGCATTGGGAGAGACCATGACGGTCACGATGCTGATTGGAAACACCAACAACATGCCGGATTCCATCACTTCCACCGGCAATTCCATGGCTTCCATCATTGCCAACCAGTTTGGGGAAGCTGATGATCTGCGCCTCTCTTCCCTGATTGCCATCGGTCTGATCCTCTTCCTGATAACAGCCCTGATCAACCTCATCGGAAAAATGATGATCAAACGTGCAAGAATTGCTTAATTATGATGACCTTGAAAATTAAAAACAGATTGTTGCAGGACCGCCTGATGTTATGGGGCATATGCCTGTTCGCTGCGCTGACGGCAGTACCGCTGCTCGCCATCCTGGGAGAAGTGCTGCTGCGTGGTTATGACCAGCTCTCGTGGTCGTTTTTTACCGAACCGACTCCTACAGCCTACAAGGCAATGAAAGCCATCGAAGCCGGAGAACGCATTCCCGGCGGGATTGCAAACGGCATCATCGGGACGATGATCATGTTGGGCATGGCGGTGGTGTTTGCCGTTCCTGCCGGTATTTTGTGCGGAGCCTATTTGTCTGAACACCCCAAAAACCGTTTTGCCAAGGCCGTCAGTTACCTGACAGACTTGCTGCAAGGAACCCCCTCTGTAATCATCGGCATCATCACCTACATCTGGGTGGTCGTACCCATGAAAGGATATTCGGCCATTGCCGGCAGTGTCGCCTTGTTCATTATGATGCTGCCACTGATCATCCGTTCTACCGAAGAAACCCTGAAAATCCTTCCGGCCTCGCTCAAGGAAGCCGGCCTGGCCCTGGGCGGAAACAAGGCCCGGGTCATGATGAAGGTGCAGCTTCCCGCGGCCTTTGGCGGGATCTTCACCGGTGTGTTGCTTGCCATTTCCCGCGTGATTGGAGAAACGGCTCCCCTGATGTTTACCGCCCTGGGATGTTCCCTGATCCGCTTCTCTGTTGACAAACCCATTTCTGCGGTCCCCTTGCTCATCTGGGAGTTCTTCAACGACCCCTACCTGCAGGAACTCATCTGGGGCGCCTCCCTCTTCCTGCTATTGTTTGTACTTACGTTAAATATTTTATCCAAATACCTAGCTAAAAAATGGAATCAGTAACCCCTATCCTTGAATTCAAGAAAACTTGTGTTTCCTATACCAAACAAACCATGGCTGTCAAATATGTGTCAGCAGCCATCGAACGGAACACCATCACGGCCATTATGGGACCTTCGGGATGTGGAAAATCAACGTTGTTGCGTGCGGTAAACCTGATGCACAATCTCTATCCGAACATCCGCGTGGATGGTGAGATTCTGTTGAATGGCGAAAACATCCTCTCGATGGAACCGATCGATGTGCGCCGTCGAGTGGGGATGGTCTTCCAGCGTCCGGCCCCCTTCCCGACCATGAGCATCTACGACAATGTGCTGTCAGGATTTGCGTTGAATGGCATCAAACTCACCAAAGCGGAGAAGGATGCCACGGTCGAACGGTGCCTGCGCAGTGTAGCCCTCTGGGACGAAGTGAAAGATGTGCTCAACAAAAAGGGAACCTTTCTCTCCGGCGGTCAACAGCAACGGTTGTGCATAGCCCGGGCTCTGGCCATGAAACCGGATGTCCTGCTGATGGACGAGCCGACCTCTGCCCTTGACCCGATTGCCACCAAGCACATTGAGGAACTCTTGTTGCAATTGCAGAAGGAGGTGACCATCCTGATCGTTACCCACAACATGGGACAGGCAAAGCGCATATCTTCCAAATCCATGTTCATGTACCTGGGTGAACTGGTCGAATACGGAGACACCGAAACCCTGTTTACCGAAGCGACGGACGAACGGACCAAGGCTTATCTGACGGGAAAAATGGGGTAACCGGACATTCTATGAATGGACCATCCGTCAGAATGCTTATTTTTGCACGTTAAAAAAGAACAGATATGAATTTCAACGGAATCATCATTGGACTGATCACTTTTCTGATTATCGGATTGTTTCACCCGATTGTCATCAAGGCAGAATACTATTTTGGGAAACGTTGCTGGTGGGCCTTTGCGCTGGCCGGTGTCGTGTTCGGTTTGCTCTCACTCTTGCTGGATGACATCCTGTGGTCCAGCGTGGCCGGCGTTACCGCATTCTCCAGTTTCTGGTCCATTCACGAAGTGATAGAGCAGGAAAATCGCGTAAAGAAAGGATGGTTCCCGGCCAATCCCAAACGCAAGAACCGGCAGACAAATTCATCCAAGGATTCTCCGGTGGGATGATGGTGCATACCTCTTTTTTCCTGTTTGAAGGAAACAAGAACGATTGGGAAATCGAGTCCCGCACCTTGTTGCACAAACAGTCATTCTTCGCGCTGGATCCGTACATCGGCCTGGAATACAAGGTTGGCAGTGCCCTCCGGTCCCCGCATCTACTTCGGCTTCATCTTTGCCCATTAGACGTTTCCCTGTCCAGCTGCAACAGCAGGCTAACAGGACGGTGGTCCGATGCCGAAGCGGCAATCAGCAAGCCTGTTATCAAGAGAGCCAGTTTCTTCATTTTTCGCTGTGTTTGGGTTTCTTTAGCCTTGGTCAATTTAGTTGATTCCCATCATAATCGCCGATAGCCCTGCAAAGACCAGCAGGTTGATGGCGGTGCGGCCCAGAATGGGGTTGAGTTGGGGACCACAGGCACGTGTGAGTGCGCGCCAGGTACGAACGTGCAGCAACAGGTAGAGGCCCGGAGCAATGAGTGCCCAATGGGGCAGGCGGATCCATACCGGTATCATCAGGAGCATCCCGGCCACACCGGAAACCAAGTACGCCCAACCCATTACGCGGCGACCAAAGAGAACTACCGTCGTGCGTTTGTTCACTGCTACATCGTCCTCCATATCGCGGTAATTGTTCACTACCAGCACATTCGCAGCCAACAGACCAACTGCCAGGGAAGTCGGGAGCGATACCTGAAACGAGGTCCATGTGCCGGCTTGCAGGAAGCAGGTCAGGGTCACCGGAACAACACCGAAGAACAGTATGACGGCCACATCCCCCAAACCATGATGGGACAAGGGATAAGGTCCTGCACTGTAAGCAAGGGCGAACAAGAGAATGAAGACCCCCACGATGATCAGCCACCCGGGGCCAAAGCATAACAAAGAGCCACCGACAAGGGCTGCCAGGCCCAGTGTTACAAAAGTCGCGGTCTTCATGGCCTGTGGTGTAATTTCGCCTTCGGTAACACCGCGACGAAAGCCGACCCGTCCTTTTTTGTCTATGCCATTTTTGTAGTCAAAGTATTCATTGGCAAAGTTGGAGGCCACCTGAGCCAACACGGCAAACACGAGGCAGAGCAAAGCCGGAGCGAACCGGAAAGCGTCCAACATCAGGGCGCAACCAATGCCCGCCATCACCCCCGCCACACTCACCGGCAGGGTACGCAAACGCATGGCCTCAATCCACCGACGGATCATGAGCGGGCCTTTTTACCCACATACATCCGGCAAATGCCCAACGTCAGCGGGGTGTGTTCCACCGTCTCAAAACCGGCTTCTTTCATCATACCGATGAATCTCTCCGGTGCCGGAAACTTCAGCACCGAGGCCGGCAAGTATTCGTATGCACCACGATCGCCGGAAATCATTCCGCCAATTGCCGGCAATACCTTCAAGAAATACAGTTTGTAACACCAGCGGATGAAGGCATTTTTCGGAACCGAGAGTTCCAGGATTACCAGTTTTCCCCCAGGAACCAGGACCCGGTGCATTTCCTGCAACCCAAGCTCCAGGTGCTCGAAATTACGGACACCAAAACCCACGGAAATGCGGTCAAATGTCCCCGCTTCGTAAGGAAGCGCTTCACAGTCAGCCACCGACAAGGCTGCATCGAGTCCGGTTTGCCGGATTTTTTCCCGACCAATGGCCAACATCCCCTCAGAAATGTCCACACCCAATACCTGGCTGCCATTGACCAGGGTCCGGGCAATTTCTATGGTAAAATCTGCCGTACCACAGGCCACATCCAGGACCTTCAAAGGCCTATTTTCATCCGCCAGCTCCCGCACAGCTTTCTTGCGCCAGCCTTTGTCGATGTTTAGGGAAAGAATGTGGTTCAACCGGTCGTAATCCGGGGCAATGTTGTCAAAGAGCTTTCGAATTCCTTCTTTCTTTGCCATGGTTATTTCTTCTTGATAAAATATACGTACGTCAACAAAATTACATTCATCAGCAGGGCATAAATGATGGCCGGCAAAGCCATTTCCCCGCTGTTAAAAATAAAGGGAGAAGATGCGATGGCAATGGCCTGCGCCGCATTCTGCATACCGACCTCGATCACGATGGTCCGTTGGATGGGTTTCCCGAAACTGCCCAAGCGGGACAGGCCCGAACTACAGGCCATCGCTGCCAGAATCAGAAAGGCTCCGGAAAGTCCCAGGACCAGGAAATGATCGGCAATCTCCTGACGGTATTGCAGAAAGAACACGAGGGCCAGGGTCATCAACGCCGGGAATGCGACCTTTCCGAGGCCTTTGCTGACCTTCTCAGCAGCCTTCGGTGCATAATGACGGAACAAACTGCCCAAAATCATGGGCACAAAAATCAGCACCAGATTCTGCACCAGCAATTTGCCGACCGGAAGGTGAATCTCCACCCCCGACAGGTCCGAAACGACACCCGTTACAAATTCCATGATAACGGGCAAGGTAAACAAGGTGATGACGCTGCTGAAGGCCGTCAAGGTCACCGACAAGGCCACATCGCCCTTGATCAGCATCGTAAAAACATTGGAAGAACTGCCTCCCGGACAACAAGCCACCAGGACCAGCCCCATAAAATAAACCGGAAGCAATTTCAGCAACCAGGCAACCGCAAAAGCAATGACCGGAAGCACAACCAATTGTCCGAACAAGCCTACCAAGACCGCCTTGGGATTCCGGGCAATCTCCGTAAAGGATTTTTTATTCAGGTCAATTCCCAACAGAAACATCAGCACGATGAGAATTGGCATCACAATCCAAATGGTATTCATATACGCTTACATTTTCATTTTTTACTCAACCACTTCCGTACGGGTACGTCGTAGAATTTCAGACACAGCACCGCCAACACAAGGCTGGCTGCAATCACCGTCTATAATGCGGCTTTGTATCTGTAAAATTCATTCTATAATGATGTTTTGAGTCAATCTAGACAAAGGTAATCATATTCTTGCTCTTCTCAAGAATTAATGCCTACCTTTAGATCCCAAATCAAGATTTGCCGAATAGGATGAAAACAGGAAACTCATTGCGCGGACATGCTGCGGCCTTTGTCGCTTATGCCATTTTTGGATTCAACATCATTGTATGCAAGGACCTGACCAGCGAGGGACTCATTCCTCCTCTGGGTATTTTTACCCTGCGTTCCCTGGTAGCTGGGGCACTCTTCTGGTTACTGTCCCTATTCCTGCCTGCGGAAAAAGTAGAGAAGAAAGATTACCTGAAAATCTTTGCTGCCTCGATGCTGGGATTCCTCACCTGCCAGCTCACCTTCCTGGTCGGCATTCCCCACATCACGCCCATGGACTGTTCCATTCTCACGGTCATGACCCCGATTTATACGATGTTTGTTGCAGCCCTGGTACTCAAGGAACCCATTACCCTCAAAAAAGCCGGCGGAGTAATCCTTAGTTTTGCCGGCATCATCTACCTGGTCATCAGCCGGGTGACTGCGCCTGGAACCGTCACCGAAAGCTCTCCCTTCGGCATTTTCATGATCGTCCTGAACAGTCTTAGCTTTGCCCTGTACCTGGGTATCTTCCGACCTCTGATTGCCAAATATTCCGTGGTGACGTTCATGAAATGGATCTTCCTCTTCTCTGCCCTTGTCGCCACCCCCCTGGCCCTGCCTGGCCTCATCCGGGTGGATTGGGTGACGATCCCGGGAGAACAGTTTGCAGAGCTGGCCTACCTCATCGTTTGTGCTACTTTCATCAGCTATTTCCTCATCCCGGTCGCCCAAAAGTCCATCCGTCCGACCCTGGTCAGCATGTACAGTTATGTCCAACCCATCATTGCCATCGCCGTGAGCATCGGCATGGGCATGGAAGCACTAACCTGGCAAAAGATTCTCGCTACGGTCCTGGTCTTTTCTGGTGTGATTCTTGTAAACAAGAGTCGGGAAGGCTCTAAAACTCCCCAAAAGAAATGAAAACAAGAACGTTTTATACATTATTAATCAGCTTATTATTCATGTCAACCACCTACTCTTGCGGCCCTACCCGTCAAGTTTCACAGTCAACCGGGGAAAGAAGGGCTGTACACAGCAAGATGGAGGTCTCTCCTGGTGATACAGTTTGCGACGCACATCATGATGCAGAATCTCAAGGGGAGCTATCCTTCCGATTGCTGAAACACCTCTACCAGGGGGAGAATTTCGTATGCTCACCGATGAGCCTGACCTATGCCCTGGCGATGGCAGCCGAAGGAGCCAGTGGCCAGACCCGGGAGGAAATGATCCGCCTGATCGGTGACCTGTCAAGCGGGGAAGTATTGCCTGCCCAGACCGACAATGCCCGCGTGAAGTTCCAGCTCGCCAACGCCCTGCTGGTCAATCAGGATTTCTCTCTCCAAAACAGTTACCAGAAAACCGTCAAAGACCGTTTTCATGCGACCGTGGAGTCCATGGACTTCTCACACCCGGATTCCGTTGCCAATCACATCAATGCCTGGTCCCAGGAACACACCCACGGCATGATAGAGAAGATGCTGGATCCCAAAGATATTGCTCCGGCAGCCGTTGCCTACTTGCTCAATGCCCTGTATTTTCATGGGGAATGGGCCGGATCAGCACACAAACCCATGTTCTTGAGCGACAATACTCAGACCGAAGATTTCCATTTGTCTGACGGCACCATCCGTCCCGTGGACATGATGTACAACGTGCAATACCATCGCTATGCAGAAATGCCGGGGTACAAGGTCCTCGCCCTGCCCTATGCCGGCAACCAAATCTTTTTCTATGTCTTTCTGCCTGATGAAAACAACGTGGACGGCCTCCTGGAGGAACTGCAAACCACCTCGTGGTCCAGCATCCTGGAGCAGTTCAAAACCGATGCGCAGGTCTATGTCCGGTTGCCGAAGTTTGAGGTGGAGAATCGGTTTGATGTATCAGAAACCTTGGTAAAAATGGGTGTTGAAAAGGCCTTCCAACCCGATATGGCGGAATTTGATCGGATGTTCGTTCCGAAAGACGACTATTCGTTCTGCATCAGCAAAGTGATTCAAGGGGCCAAGATCGCAGTGACAGAGAAAGGCACCGAGGCCGGAGCTGTTACCATCGTAGAAATGATGGCCACCAGCGCTTTCCATCCCGAAGAACCCAAACGCGTATATTTCTATGCGGACCGTCCGTTCCTGTTTTTCCTGGGCGACCTGCACGGCAATGTCCTCTTCCAAGGCGCGTTTGTTGGGGAAAAGTAGGTGGCGGATAGCGGCCACCGGATCGTACCACCTGAACGAGCATGCGGACGCAACCTGGCTCACCCGCACCATCTCGTGGAACCAAGAGTATTGATCATGATCGTATTCCACGGCAGTGCAGCAGAAGTATCCATCCCCGAAATCAGACATAGTAAATTCTCAAAAGACTTCGGAGAAGGCTTCTATTGTACCAAACTGAAAAGGCAAGCCAGGAGATGGGCACCTCCCCGACAAAACATTATCCATCCTTGAATTCAAAGGAATGAACGATGAATGGTTAGATTTCATTGTAAACTGCAGAAAAGGAATCACCCACCGCTACGACATCGTAATTGGAGCCATGGCAAATGACCAAATCTACAATTACATAGAAGATTTCATAGCTGGAGTTCTTACCCGTGAGCAGTTCTGGGTCCTTGCAAAGTTCAAATACCCCACCCATCAGAAACGACTTGTTCTATCTCTGTGCCCTTATTGAATACATGGCTCGTACCACAAAAAACAGGAATCGTGTCATTGTCAATGCCTTGGGAGAAGAACGTCTGAACAAAATCTACAAACTGGCAGACATATACCACAGTGACAACATGGCCCGTATCGCTGACGAACTCATTCAAGAATGCAAGATTGAAAACGACTATTTTGACATTACGAATACAAGATACGATGTTCCGACTCATTGGGATATCGCTAAAGTATACAAACGCCTGATCATCCGCATTGCCGATGACAAACCGAGGCAATACATCAAAACCCTGATTACCGTTTACAACTCCTGGATTGCCGATAAAATAGATGACTACAACAGCAGTTTCTACTATGAACCCTCAGAGTGTCATTACCAATCCTATCTCACTGGCAAGGCATTGTAACGGAGCTAACGGAGCGGTAACGACGGATTAGCTGAAGACCCCGCGTGCAGTCCACGCACCCAGGTGGGCCGCCATCTGACGAAGATCCGGTCGGATGTACACAAGAATTCCTATTACAACGAAGCCTGCACCAACATCTGCAAGGTCCTATAACAGCGTTTACCTTCGTAAAATGTACCCAAAACTTCGTTGAAAACGTCATTCGGCGAGACCGGTAAGCATCCTACCAACTACTAGCCACCACTACCCGGTACTACCGAGTAATGGCGGCTAATTGGTCAATATGTGCTTGGTTGGATGCTTACCTTACGTTGCGTAATTTGGGTGCAGATTTTTAATAGGTAAAATGATTCATGATAAAAGCCCCACAATATTATGCAATATTGTGAGGCTTAGTTATATAGAGATTATTCTACTCATACTTAGGACTAGGGCCCCAATTGTTAGAAGCTGGCATCGAATCAGTACAATACCATATCAAAAGAACAATAGGTCCTACAATCGGAATCAAAATTAGGAGCATAAACCAGCCACTCTTTCCTATATCATGGAGTCTTCTGACACAGAGTGCCCATCCAGGAATTATGGTTGCAATCCACCAAAAGATATTTACTATTGGAATTATCGCAAAAATCATATTCCATAGAACCATAAACCAGTACTCTTTACGACGAGACCGCCCACTAAAATCAACATACCTTTGGAAGAATAATCCTAACGCTTTCCCAAATGACACATCAGTAGAAGCTGGCTTTCGATGTTGTTCTGGTTCTACAGAGGAATGATTGTTTATCTCTGAATGATCATAATTTAGATTTCTCGTTTGGGATTGCTGTGCATCATGTTTGGATCCCATCGACAACAATTGCCCAACTGGAATGGGGTTCTGATCAGGGAAGATAAGAACATCCCCTACCTGTAAAATGACAGTCATATTGTTAACATATGTATCATTGACATAAGTTCCGACTGAACTGTGCTCAACCAGTTGCATTGCCTTGTTGTCATATACATACAAATCAGCATGAAAACGACTGACAGCTGGATGACTAATTACATAGTCATTACTCAAATCCCGTCCAATTTTAATTACTTTCATAATTTATAAGTTTATAGTGGTTAATATTTCGATATTTATCACCTCTTTGAACATGGATCCTCTTCTTAATCGACAATCGCTGGGGGAGAATAAATTTATACTTGTTCAAAAACAGGACAATTTCAAGATTCACTCTCTGATTGAATATTATGATGCCTCACAATTGTATCTGAGAGAAACCTTTCAGTATCGAATCATGATTCTAGTAAACTTTGGTTTGTCTATCTCGTTAATATTTCAAAATCAGTAGAATCGACAAGCAAGTTAAAATTGCTTTGATGCAATTTTATGACATAAGAATCAATCACCGCAGACGAAAATTCTGTAACTGTACCATCTTCATCTTCAATGACTGGGTACAACCGCAAACGCACATCAATCGGATCCTTTCCTATATTATACTGCATCGGTATGACCATCAAGTCACAATCATTTCTACCAGCCATCTCTGATAAAAAGAAGTATTCAACATCATGTGAACTTATAGACGTCATGTCTTCCGATATACGCCACGCTACATTAGAGGAAATACCAATAATTTGCGGGTCTTTATCAATTACAAGGCTATCGCGCACAATACGACAATCATTCCAGGCAAAACTGAGCGTATCATTTGAAATATTAAGATACGGAGCTTCCTGATTAACTGTTATGAACGATGACCGACCTCCATCCACTACAAACTCCAAAGTCGCTTCTCGTAAATTCCCTGTTTCATTGGCTTTTGATAAAATTTTAATTATGGTTGTTCCAGATGAGCCAGATGTCTTGTCGGGCATCAACCATTCTGGATAATTTATCAACTTCCAGGAACTATTTGTTGTAAAAGCGACAACACAGGGTCCTCCAAGGGGGGCAAAATCGTAATTTACAATGGATAACACACTACTTCCTTCAACGATTTGTTGTTGCAACAAATCGTCTTCTTTTTGACAAGAGATTATCAGTAACATACTAATAATCAATATTATTCTACCATAATTCATACTATTAACGATCATATATCAAATTTCCAGGTGTTGATTTTAACATGTTACTCATAAGGCGGTATACTGCATAAAGTGCAGAGCCTATAATAAAAATTATTGAATATAATGTTTTGGGTCCAGCAAGCGACAGGTAATTGTATGTCCCCTCCTTCATTATTCCGAACAAAGGCAACATAATTTGTATAGTTAAAACGATAGAAAGAGACAGAACAATGGATGCGACAACCAGGAAAACAATAATTAACAGATAAACTTTATACAGTTCATAATTACTGATTCCAAAGGCCTTGAACGTTCCAATATTCCGTTTTACTTTCTGAAAATAGGACTGGAGCAGATTGACTATAAAAAGCAAAATACATACGATAGCAAATGCAATAATTGCCCAAGAAAGTACTCCCGCCATCAATCTGACAGAATTAAAGTTCTCTTTTGCATTAATCTGCGACATCTCTATCTCAACACCAAAATCATTCACAAAAGATTGAAACGCACGTATGTTATTCAAATCCACAAAATGTACAGAAAGGTAAGCTCCCACGTTTGAGGATCCTTCATCATAGAAATACGGATAGAGACGATGGACATCTCTAGAGGCATATTTCTTCATTATACCTTCATTCACAGATCTGATTACAGGATAGTCTAGACACAATGTATCTGTCACGACAATACGAACATAATTCGCGTACACATCCTCTCCCCCCACAATCTGATGATTCTTGTATGAGAATTGATCTTCTGGATAAAACCCTTCGTCATCGATTGCAAAAGATACAGATGTCTCTTTTGAAAGAAACTCTTTCAGGTCATCCTCAAACTCAATTAAATTGACGTCGCTTGGAACAAAATAGCATAACGAACGAGCATACTGCTCTTTATTTAAATTGAACGTATGAACTTTGTTAAAATTCTGCTGGTAGAACCTGGATGAAGATATCATGTCAACATTACCTGGCAACCTCTTTACGACACCTAGGATTGGAAGCGGAGCCCGGGCCCTACCATCATGAGTTTTTATTCCAATCAAGTCTGCACCAGCAGAATGGGATGCAAGATCCAAATACGCAGGAGGCACTTTATAGCCCAATGAATTGAGTGCTTTTTCTGTAATAATAATACCCAGTGAATTGGATGGGATTTCATCTACAGAAGTTATCGCCCATTGGTTGACGACATTGTCCTCACTTAAGATAGCAGCAACCAATTCAGAATTCAACTGACCGAAAAATCTGCATATCAGATATTTATAGTTCCATCCGATATTTTCATTCTCATAAAAGAAATATCCAAACTCGTAACCATATTCTACTCCTTTATAATGATAAGTTTCTGCATTCTCCGGCAATACCAATTCTTCTTCTAAGGCATCAAAATCTTTGTCTTGATTATTATTCTTAATATCCACCCAATTGATAAATGGATCTTTCATCTTGTCTTCTAAGAAGATAAGACTACCATTACTAAATGCAATTGCCAGAAATGTAGCAGTAAGAACAAGTGTTAGAAGCCAAACATTGGACAAATTCTTACCTAGTACGATACGGCCTTCTCTTCTTAAGAAGAGTTTAATATAGTCTACCGAATAGTTGTGCTTACCGTTCTTCATTTTCCTCAAATTTTTGTTTTAGGAATATTTCAAAATCCTCATCAGAATATACATCATCACCATTACTCCATGTCCTCCTGTCTGCGGATGGATAATAGACGCAGGACTGATCTATCAAACCATAATATGTCACTTCATCATCTGATGACTTCCTAGCATTTGCCACTTTACTGATTTTAATGATCACATCGCCAAATTCCATGGAAAGGTGCATATCGTGTGAAACAATTACTGCCGAACTTCCTTCACACTCTTGCAATTTTCTTGTCAAAAGTGTCATTGCTTTTCTCGCATTTTCTCCATCTAAATTACCGGTTGGTTCATCTCCGAAGAGGACTGTAAAATCAGGGATGATAGCCCGAGCAAACGCCAGGCGCTGCTGTTGGCCACCGGAAAGTTCTTGTATCATTCTATCGGTATTGATATGAAACAATCCAAGATCATTTAGAATTTGATGTGCCCTCTCATATGACTCTTTTTGGGTACACCCTTGGAGCATACGGGTAATGGCAATGTTCTCATATGCAGTAAAATTACGCATGAGATTGGTGCTCTGAAAAATAAAATTAAAATGTTCCCGACGAAAGTCTGATAATTCCCTATCGCTGTTATTTTTCCACAAATCAAGTATATCTACTGCGACTTGGTTTTCTCCAAAAAAGAGAAATCGAGTATCATCATGAGCAACTATGGTATTGTTCATTAAGCCCAGCACCTCCAGGATTGTACTCTTCCCGATTCCAGATTCGCCAACAATAAATATTGTTTTCCCTTTGGGTACTACAAGATTCCTGATGTACAAGACAACCTTGGACAAGCCTGGACAAAATGGCTTATCATAGGAGCAATACAAATTTTCTATCTCAAATAATTTATCCATATCAGTTTGTTAGAGTGGTAAATATTCAATGGGTAACCAATAATATCGATCACCTGATCCAGCTGTTTTGTGGACAAAAGGGTAGGTTTCGCTCATCAGCTGATTCAAGAACTCATAACGTGTCTTCATCTTATTCAAATACTGGAGATATTCCCGATGAGAGACCACATTCGGATCACAAATATCTGCTAAAGATGGCCCTTCAATCTTGGCTGTTTTATCATCCAACCCCAACACTTTA
>JAEIGA010003273.1_pt1 | contig 25460 bp, 34 predicted proteins | sample 9270691 | NCBI WGS metagenome assembly JAEIGA01 (sample SAMN17057246, study PRJNA624740) | gut metagenome | biome: biome; isolation source: fecal sample | host: Bos grunniens | place: China: Xizang | collected 2019
CCGCTGCCGCTGGTGCGCTCGTTGGTGTAGCTAAGGGTGCGATTGATTTCGAGACGGCATGGACTGGCGTGACCAAGACTGTTGACGGTTCTCCGGAACAACTCGAAGCCGTCCGTCAGGGCATCTTGGATTTAGGTCAGTCTACTGCGAGTAGCGCGGAAGATATCGCGGCTACGGCTGAAGCGGCTGGTCAGCTTGGCGTTAAGGTTGACGACATCTTATCGTTTACAGAAACGATGGTTCGCCTTGGTGACTCTACTAACCTCTCTTCTGAGGAAGCGGCAAGTTCTATCGCGAAGCTCTATAACGTCATGGGTAACGGTGACGACTTCAGTACCGTCGGAAACTTCGGTGCGGCGATTGTTGACTTAGGTAACAACTTCGCTACGACTGAAGCGGATATCATGAACATGGCGACTCGTCTCGCTTCTGCTGGCGCGAACGTCGGTTTAACCGAGCAGGAAGTTCTCGCTTTAGCAACTACGTTGTCTTCTGTCGGTCTTGAGGCCGAAGCTGGCGGTAGCGCGATTTCTCGCGTCATGAACGACATCGATATGGCGGTCGCTACGAACGGTGAGACACTCGAAACGTGGGCGAGTCTCACGGGTTTATCGGTGAACCAGTTCAAGCAGAAGTGGGAAACCGATGCTATGGGCGCTCTTCAGATGGTCATCGGCGGTATGGGCGATGCGAAAGCTGGCGGCGAGAACCTGAACGTCATCCTCGACGAACTCGGTATCACGCAGATTCGTACATCCGATACCATGCGAAGATTGACCAACGCCTCTGAAGTAATGAACGAGGCGGTTAATGTCAGTAATGAAGCGTGGACAAAGAACGAAGCGTTGACTAAGGAGTCCGATAAGCGTTACGAGACGACCGCTGCCAAGATGCAACAGCTTAAGGGTGCTATCACCGAGTTGTGCGTGAGTTTGGGCGAGACGCTCCTGCCTATCATCAACACGGTGGTTGAGACGCTTCAAAAGTGGGTCAATAAGTTCAATGAAATGAGTCCTGCTACGCAGAAGATCGTTCTCGCCGTACTCGCTCTCACGTCTGGACTCGCACCTCTGATAATCACAATCGGTAAGGTGACATCGGCTATCGGAACGATGCTGACGTTCGCTCCGAAGGTCGTTTCCGGATTCAACACCATGAAGACGGGTGCGATCACAGCCATTAACTCGCTCAAAACGACGGCTGTTGCGGCGTACGCTCAGATGAAGACAAGCATTTTAGCGAGTATTTCGAGCATGAAAACGACGGCTATTAGCACATGGACTGCTATGAAAACGGCTGCCGCTCCCATCTGGGCTTCGATAAAAACCGCTGGTACTACCGCCTTAACGACATTAAAAACCGTAGGCACAACCGCTTTGAGTGGACTTAGAACTGTGTTAACCACTTTCGTAAGTTTTGCCAAGACTGCGTTGACGGGTCTTTTTAATTTGATCCTCGCGCATCCGGTTGCGGCTGTTGTCGCCGCCGTTGTTGCTCTGCTCATCGTGCTGTACAACAAGTGCGATTGGTTCAGAGAAAAGGTGAACTGGGTCGTCAACAAAATCGGCGAGTTCGTGCGTAAAATTCCCGGTTTCTTCCAAGAGCTTCCGAGCAAGGTCGTCAGCATTGGCGGCGATATCATTCGAGGATTGTGGAACGGTATCAACAATATGGGGTCGTGGATCAGAGAAAAGATTTCCGGATTCGGTAAAGGTGTCTTGCAGAGCCTCAAGGATTTCTTCGGAATCAAGTCTCCGTCTCGCGTAATTGCCGACGAGGTCGGTCGATATATCTCCGAAGGTATGGGTGTTGGTATTGAAGAACATGCCGATAGTCCGATTAAGGCGACCAAGGACGTTACCGACGACGTGATTAACGCCGCGACCGTCAATCGTAAACTGTCTGCTACGTTCGCGCCGACCGTAAATCCGAGTGCGAACAACAATGCCGCTCTACTGGCGAAGCTTGACGGCATCTATGACCGTCTGAATAGGCTTAAGATTGTCCTCGATAGCGGAGTACTCGTCGGTGAGACGATTGATCAGATTGACCAGCGTCTCGGCGAACGTCAGATGCTTAGTGCAATGGGGGTGTAAGAGATGGAACGTTTTTTCATGTTGGACAAATATAATACTTGGGTCGATTGGAATCTCGTTCTGACCGCTAAGGACATTACTCCTCCTGAGCCGAAGACCAATTACGTCAGCCTCGACGGTATGCATGGTACGCTCGATCTGACTGAGGCGCTGACTGGCGAAGTCACTTACAATGACCGAACCATCAGCGCTTCTTTCTGGACGTGCGAAGGTACGCCGACCGACAGAGCGAGACTGCTCAAAACCATCACGACCGCATTGCATGGTAAGAAGATCAAGGTCATTGAACCCGATGATCCGTATCATTACTATGTCGGTCGCTTGATGATTAAGAAGTCCGCTAACGTTCTGGCGTACATGACGTTCGAGGTCGAGATCCTCTGTGAACCGTGGAGATACGATCTTACCGAGTCCGAGAGATTGGTCGAGGTAACCGACAAGGTAGATGTGGTCATTTGCAATAACGGTGTAAGGACGCTTACTCCGACCATTAAGGTTGTCGGCAATGTGAAAATCACGCACGATGGTGCGGTGGTGACGTTGACTGATGGTAGCTATAAGATTACGAACCTTAAGCTCTATCAGGGTGCGAACGTCTTCACCTTAGAGGGAAACGGTTCTGTGACTTTCGTGTATACGGAGGCTGATCTGTAATGTATAAAATCTTTGCGGATGATACGTTAATCTATGACAGCACGTTTGAAGATTACAGAATCGGAAAGGGTCAGATTTCGTTGGAGGTCAATAAGTCTGGCTCTTTCGTTTTCTCCCTTTATCCGGATCACTTCTATTACAACCAGTTTGTTCGGATGAAAACGATCATTACTGTCTATAAATCCGAACGGATTGTTTTCCGAGGCCGAATTCTTAATGATGTAACCGATTATCACAACAATAAAGTTCTGACGTGCGAGGGCGAACTCGGATTCCTGCGAGATTCCATTGTTCGTCCTTTTGAGTTCACGGGCAATATTGCCGAGTTCTTTACCAGATGGATTGAAAACCACAACTCCCAAGTTGATGAGTGGAAGCGATTCAAGATCGGCAAGATTACTGTTACGGATTCGAACGATAGAATTTATCGTTATAGCGAACAGTACGAAAAGACACTCAACAGTCTGAATAGTCGTACTGTCAACAGCGACCTCGGCGGACTCTTCTATATCACTCACGGTGAGGATGGAACTGATCCGATTCCGACTATCAATTATCTGAGTGACAGCGAGAAGGTTGCTACTCAGACCATCGAGTTCGGAGTCAATCTGAAGAACTATACGAAGACGGTCAACGCAGAAGAAATCGTCACGGCGATTATTCCGGTCAGCGAGATCTCGACTGATGCAAACGGTTCGAGCAAGAAGTTGCTGACTATTGAAGCGATCAATAACGGAAAAGACTATGTCTATAGCGAGGCTGGTGTTGCGCTGTACGGCTGGATTTTTAAGATGGTTAAATACGAGGATGTCAGCAATACGCAGACGCTCGTCAAGAATGCTTACCGAGACTTGGAGAAATCCATCTTACAGAATGTAACCGTAGAGCTTAATGCTATCGACATGCATTTGCTGAACCGTTCGATTGAGAGTTTCAACGTGTGTGACTACATTCAGGCGATTAGTACGCCGCATAACTTTAATGCGACTCTGATTTGTAGTAAGCAGACGCTCGACTTGCTGAAGCCCGATAACGACAAGATTGTCTTAGGCTACGCACAGTCCGCATTCACGCAGACGCTCAACAAGAACACCGTGTCGCACATTCAGACTCAGGTGACTTCTCAGATTGAGAAAGTCAGTAGTATGATCGCTCAGACTGATAGAGACGTTACGCTCCGATTCGAAAAGATTGGTCTTGAAGGGACACAAGCTGGTTTAACCAGAGTGAACGAGGATGGTATCGAAGTCGAACACAGCAACATCGGCGGTAAGACCGTAATCAATGCGGACGGTTTTAGACTTTATGATAAGGACGGCAAGGTGTTAGGTGGTCTTCTTAACATTGACGGTAACGCTGTATCTGCCGTACAGCGACTCGCGAATCCGAACAGATCGTCCTTTTATGTAGAGGTCGCACCTGAGGATCAGGACGAAGAGGTAGAAGCTTTACGTTTCTGCTACGGAGATCAAACGGTTGGCGGTTTCTCGGCGTATGCGTATCCCGATGGTCGAGTTGCCTTATTTCTCAATGGTATCGATGTTTCGGGCATCTACGCCGTTGGTCATCGTGTGCATATGGACTTGGACGAACCGATGGGCGAAGACGGCGATATCTGGTTATGTCCTGTCGATCCCATGGACGTTTCTTAAGTTGGTGATGAACGATGGCAGCAAGTAATGTTGAAATCCACACCGCTACGCTGTGTTCTAGAACGTACAACGGTACAGCCAATCGATATCCGAACTCTTCGGGTACAGAATCTCCTGCTGCCACTCATGGCTACTACGGTAGTAACGGCAACTGGATCGGCATGGTTCTGCTACCAGCGAGTTTCAAAAGAAAAAAGATCATGGGCATCAAGATGACGATGACCGCTAATGCGGCTGGTACATCGTCCAATAAAATCGTCTATATCTATAGTTCGAACTATCAGACTACTACTGCGTCCGGTAAAGGTTCGATCTATCCGAACATGCAACTCGGCACAATCGGTGGCACATTCCGTAATCAGACGACAACGGTCACGCTTACAGGCTCTTTGTTGGAAGAAGTCGCGAAGTATCTTGAGGCCGGAAACCAGATGCTCATTCTTTACGATCCGACCGCATCTGAATCCAATTACTGTCGTTTCACCAACATCGTCTTCGAGATCACACTCGGAAACCTTGTGAAGTATTGTTATAACGGCAGATGGGTGTTATGTCGAGTCTATTATCGGTACGACGGTAAATGGGTGCTGTGCGCTCCATATTATCATCACAAAGGGAAATGGATTGAATGCTCATCCGGATAAAAAGGAGGAATGATCATGTCGGTATACAACTGGCTGAGTTTACTTTTCGGTTCAGGCGTACTTCTCGCGGCTGGTCGATACGTTATGGCTCGATTCAAAGCGAACGAGCAGAAAACTGAAGCTGTCTGTTTAGGCGTACAGGCTTTGCTTAGAGATCGTCTGATCCATGAGTATAACAAAGCCTTGGATTTGGGGTTCGCGCCGATTTACGCGAAAGAAAATTTCGAGAACATGTGGAAGCAATACCACAATCTCGGCGTGAACGGTGTAATGGACGAGATTCACAAAACGTATATGACGTTACCTACAGAGAGGAGGAATGGACATGATGAAGTGGTTTAAGGCCGCTGGTGTTCGCGCTCTTAAGACGGTAGCTCAGACGATGGTCGGTATGCTGTCCGGTGAAGCGCTGGGTATCATGGAAGCCGACTGGATGGCTGTGCTGTCTGTCGCGGCTATGGCTGGTGTTGTATCTCTGCTGACCAGCATCGCTGGTCTTCCGGAACTGGCAGAATAAAAATACGAGGGACGAGAAATCGTCCCTCTTTTTTCAATTGGGGGAATTGATATGGCAACAGAGAAAGGACGCATTATCGCAAACTATGCGATTAGCAAACTTGGATGTGCGTACATCTACGGAGGATACGGGGAAAAGAAGTGTACGCCGTCCTTCCGTAAAGAACGTGCTGCCCAATATACCGCTCAGAAAGACAACATCTACAAGAACTGTCAGGTCTTGAGCGGTAAAAAGAGTTCCTGCTCCGGTTGTAAGTGGGAAGGGAAACAATCCTATGACTGCGCACAGCTTACTCGATATTCCTGCAAGGCCGCAGGACAGGAGTTAGTCAGCGGAGCGAACAGTCAATGGAACAAGACTGCTTGGGAAGCGAAAGGTAAGATTGATACTCTTCCGGATGAGGAAGGTGTACTCCTGTATTATCAGAACAAATCCGGTGTGATGACACATACGGGCGTATGCATTGGCAACGGTTATGCGGTAGAGGCAAGAGGTGCGAAGTACGGTGTCGTGAAGACCAAGATCGCCGATCGCACATGGACGCATTGGGCAGTTCTGCCGGGTGTCCTGAATGGCTCTAAAACGCCCGTAGACGAGCCGAAGGACGAGGTAAAGGAAACTATCGAGGAAGATAATAAAACGGCTCAGAAAGCCGATCAGGGGGCAAATACGGTGACTGTAGAACTGAACACTCTTAAGAACGGCAGTAAAGGCGAACAGGTGAAGACTGTACAGCGACTTTTCAATGCTATGGGCTATGATTGCGGTACGGTCGATGGCATCTTTGGCACGAAGACCAAGAATGCTACGATCAGCTTTCAACAGGCGAACAAGCTCTCTTCCGATGGTATCATCGGCGCGAAGACTTGGAATGCGCTTCTGAAATAAAAACGAGGGAGGGACATTATTGTCCTTCCCTTTATTTGTGTTTTATTTGAGCGGATGCGGACAATTGTCGTACTTGCCACCGTGATTCTCTGTACAGATTACTCCTTCAATGAAAGGTTCGTAAGCGGAGATAAACCGTTTGAGTTTTCCAACCGCTGAACGCCATTCTTTACGACTATCCTCATCGGCATAAATAGGATCAATCATTTCATAATGCGTGTGTCCTTCGTCGTAAAATGTGCCGAGCCAATAATCAGCTTCCGATACAATATCGCGAATATTCCAATTTGGATTTTCGTCGGTTGATGCCTCTTCGTAAAGATGCGCATAGCAAATCTTGTCATATCTTTCTTTGGCACGTTCAAAATTCAGCCGTTTCATAAACTCACTCCTTAAAAATCCTCGTCGTGAATGTTACCGATGATTTCTTCATACTCCGAACAGAAACCTATTGCTTCAAACTGTGTCACGGTCATCGCATCGTGACTCCAATAAAAGCCTTTATATTCGCCGACTATATCGTACAACGCGATACCGAATTGTCCACCGTGAAATTCAACAATCGCTTTGTGGTTTTCATCGGGAGTCGCAAGCATATCGCCGTCAAAAATTCGTTTCCCATTCTTATCGTAACAACCGGAGAATTGTCCAACCGTTCTCGATTTCACCTCATGCCATTTTGTAATGTCGAAGTCGACAATTTCAAGGATGAATGATTTACCTCCGTAATAGGCGTAGAACCCTTCATACCAACGGTCAGATTGTATCCCTTTTCCTCGAAAAATAATTTCTTGCATAATTCCTCCTAAAGGGTCAAATATTTATTAACCGTTAAGCATCTTATCTTTCCAATAATCAGCCATTTCAATGTCCTTTAAATTAAGCGCAATTCCAAGCATGGCGCTTGCAATCGTTTGATCGCAAATCTTGATTTCGCATCCGGGAGCGCATGTCTTGTATATCCAACTGACACTTTCCATTCCCTTGTAGGAGAACCAAATCTTAATCTGACTTGCGCTCGCTTTGTCCTTAACCTTGACGATTTCGAGTCCTTCGGGGAGACGTTCTTTCAAAATGTCGAGCATTGTTTTCACGGTACTTTCCTCCTTATAAATACGAAATTGAGTAAACTTTGGGGTGGAAAATCCGAGGAGTTATTCCTCAGTTTTCAGATCAAGCAGTTCTTCCATCGTACAGTCGAGAGCTTTAGCCAATTGGTAAAGCGTGATTCCTGCCGCCTTGTTGATGTCGTTCTGAGCCTGTTCGTACTGCTGAACCATGCGAACACTCAGACCTATCTTCTCAGCAAGCTGAGACTGTGTAAGACCGGACTCCTTACGAATCCTCTTGAGATTGGTCATCGGTTTAAGATCCTCCTTTCGTTCCTTGCTGAGATTATTATACTGCTAAAGCCGTATATTGTCAAGGGTTATTTCCGAATTTTCTGAAAATTTTATTGATAATCCGAATTTAATCTATTATAATAAAGCCCGATTCATGGGGAATCATGTATAATGAGATTGTAGAGTACGGAAGAAGTGCATACCAAATGCGGACACCCGTTAAGGCGAGTGGTCGCATACGGTATACATGGGAAGACAAGGCTGGAGGGTATGGAATCCAAACCGCCTTTGGTATGAAAGCCATCAAAGAGATCGAGGGCAGCTATACGAATGTCTTGGGCTTGCCGATGGAATTGGTGTTCAGTATGCTGAAAGAAATAGGAGCAATATAAAAGGCCGTCCGTCTGGACGACCTCTTTTTGTTTATGCGAATTTCCAATGAATGTAGATGTCATCGTTGTCAATCTCAATATAGTAAATCAGCGATTCGATCATTGCTCGAATCTCATCGAAGTCTCCATACGCAAGTGTCTCTTCAAACGTCTCGAAGATTTCGATTGCTTCCTCCTCGGTGAGTCGTCCGGATTCGGCGTTCAGAGTTTTGAGTTCTTTCACAAGCTTGGCTCTCGCCTCATTGAGCGGATCGGTCTTACCGCTGAGTTGTTCAACCGTGAACTTACCGATACCATATAAATCCATGAAGCGATCAATTTGAGCGTCGATCTTTTCGATTTCCTTCTCGATGATGGCGACTTTGTTTTCTCCGTCGTCCTGCTTATGTTCCTCGGCTTTGACACTCTTGATGAAGCTTGGATCGACTACGAACTTCCTGATTTCATCGAAGACTAAATTATTTAACTCGGCTCTCTTCCAATATTTGTTCTTGCAATTTGGATCTTTAACCATCTTCTTCATTTTCTTGGAACGAGAATAGCAACCATATGTCTCGGTGATACTACCGTTTCTCTGAGGCCAATCATTCTTCGCGTACTTAGCTTCACAATGTTTGCAGTAAAGAAGTCCTCCGAGGTACGTTGTCTGTGTTCCGGGTTTGATTCCAGTTAGTTTATACTGTTCGGCGCGTTGATCCAACAATGCGACGTGCTTGGCGTGTGTCTCCTCACTCCAAATGGCTGTATGCTCCGCTTTATAATACTCACCATCGTACTTGATATATCCGCAATAGACTTTACTTCTCAAGACACGTCTCATGGCTTTGGCATCCCATGCACCATGCTTATGCTTGTATCCCTTTTCCGTAAACATTCTCTCGATGGTACGGAGCGGTGTTCCCTTAAGAAACAACTCAGACAGTTCGAGTAGTTGCATTTTTTCATATTCATTGATGACCAGCAGATCGTTCGGGATGTCGTAATCATATCCGATAGGCTCTGTGCTGCCGCCTCCCCATTTACCTTCTTTGGCTCTGGCCTCTTTGCCCATGACCGTACGCTCTTTAATTTGTTCACGCTCAAGTTGGGCGAACACAGCGAGGATACCAATCATGGCGCGACCGAACGGGCTTGACGTATCAAAGCTCTCCTGCATGGATACGAAATCTGTGTTGTTCTTTAGAAAAATGTCCTCGACCAAGTAGAGGATATCTTTCTGAGAACGGCTGAGACGATCCAGCTTGTAAACTACAACTTTATCGATGCCACCTTCCTCGACATCAGAAATCATTCTCTGAAGATCTGGTCGATCCATATTAGCACCAGTATGACCGGGATCAATGTAGATCGCGACAATAGTCCAGCCCATCGCCGCGCAATATGCTTTTAGTCGTTCGATTTGCTCACCGATGGAATAACCTTCGACTTGTTCTTTCGAACTGACACGCACATAAATTACGACTTTCATTTCCATTCACTCCCATTTCTGTAATTGTGAGAGTGTGCTATAATGAGAGAGCCAACATCATATAGACCTCTCACGGGTTTATAAGGCAAACCGTCTCGACTGTACATCGGGGCGGTTTTTTTTCGCGTATAACAAAAAACAAAAACTTTTGCCCAACTCTTATATACATTTTATTTTATATACTATACTCCTATATATTATATATTTCTTCTTAGATTAGAAAATAATTATGTTATTCTGTTATATACGGTCGAAAAATCCTTATCCCGTATAGGTTTTTCACATAACAAAACGCATAACACAATCTAACAAAAACGCACTTTTCCAACACTTTTTCTGTTAAGATTTCTTTATGCATCTTCGCGTGAGAAATTTGAAAAATCTTTTATAACAAAAACAGCTAACAAAAACAGGGGTCTAAAAAAGCAGTTTTTGTTATGGTTTCACTTTCTTGGACTTCTGTTTAATCATCTCAAATCCGATATCCAACGCGCTGATGATTGATTCAGCATACTCAATGTCGATATCTTTTCCGTCGATGACAAGACGATCAGCCGTCGAAAGCTTGGCTTTGGTATCGGCGATGATGTCCTTCACGTCCGCAGCATCGGTCGAGGGACTCTTCGTGTAATACTGGATTTCGCCTCGCGCTAATGCGTCTACACTAATTCCGAGTGTCTCACACACTTTGATGATATTGTCAACGCTGGAGTTACCAATGCCTCGTCGCAAAATACTGTCCATTGTGGTATACGGAATGTCGGCAACGATGGTAAATTCTCGAATACTCTTGTATTTCGACATGATCAAGTGCCTCAATTTTTCCTCAGTAGTCATATATACACCTCCTTCTGCGTATCATTATACAAAAAAATGTTCGATATTTCAATAATTTATTCGATATTTCGAAAATAATTTCAACGTTAAGATAATAAGGAAAATGTAGATTTTTCGAAATAAATTTATTGTATGATAATTTAATCTGTTAAAACTAAACAAAATTCTAAAAAACGAAAAAAAGTATTGATTTTTTCGAAATTGAGTATATAATAGAGACATGTTCGTTCGAACGAAAGAAATCGAACGGACGTACGCAATGTCGAATAGAAAGGAGGTACTGAAGGATGTATCCGAACGTAAATGCGGAAATCGCTCGTCTGAACCTGACGCTCGAAAAGCTGGGTGAGAAGATGGGTAAGTCCACATCTGCGATGAGTTCCATGCTTAGTGGTAAATCTCGCGTAACGCTGGACGAGGCTGTGAAGATCAAGTCGATTCTTCACTCCGAACTTCCGCTCGAAGAACTCTTTGCGCGGAGGGAAGCTTGATGGTTTATCACATCATGAAGGACGGTAGTCGTCCTACCGACATCACCGGAAAGGTGATCAAAGTCTCTGAGGCCGCAAGCCTCTACGAAGTAATGAAGCAAATACATAACCGACGGCAACGCGAAAGAAAGGCGATTAAATCATGATAGGTTTTTATGTGAAGGCTCTCACATTATCGATCCTGTGTGCGGTGTTGCTCGTCACATTTATTCACACGTTGATGAATCCGGAGGGTGAAGAAGATGAATTTATTCTGGACGATTAGTAGTGTGATCCTGCTCGGAGCTTTGGTGCTACTCATCCTCACGTTCGCGATTGCGACAACGTGGATTGAGGTTAAGGAAGGAGTAAAGTAATGGCTCGTTTGTATGAAACCAATGAGCGTGTAATCGTGACTGAGGACGGCAAGATCCGTCATGGCGTTATTGATCACGTCTTCGAGAGTGTCCCGACTGTCGTGATTGTCAAGTTTGACGACGGCGAGGTCGAGAAGGTGAATTCGAATCGGCTGGCTATCGAACCTGTTGAGAAGAAGGAAGAGCCGAAGGTCGAAGAGAAAAAGGAACGTACGGATAAAGTGATCACGATCTCTGAGTCTGAGTTCACTCATAAGATGGCTGAGATGACGGTTCGTAATTTCATTTTGAAGAAGGACGCGCCGCCTGAGGCGTTGGCGCTCTGTACGCTGTTCGTCGCGATGGTACACGAAAAGCTGTTCGACGAGAGTGAGGCTAATGCTTAAACTCTACCGTCACCAACAGATCGCGTTGTCCTACATGAGATCGAACAATTACTTCGCGCTCTTCATGGAGCAAGGTACAGGCAAGACAATCCCTTCATTATGCAGAATCCTCGACCTTCTGAAATCAGGCGCGATAGAAACCGCCTTGGTGGTCGCTCCTAAATCGGCGCTTGGCGCTTGGGAGAGAGACATCGAGTTGTTCGATCCGCTTGAGCAAGAGATCCTCAAGTCCGCGATTACTCTCATCAATTACGATAAGGTGTGGCGAGGCGACGAGAAGTCTCCCTTCAATCGGAAGTACGGCTGTATCATCTTGGATGAGGCACACTCAATCAAGAACCGGACAAGTCGTCGGTCGAAGTTCCTCTTGAAGATTGCTTGTAAAGCGACCTATCGGTACATCCTGACGGGTACTCCGATCAGCAACGGTCAGCTTGAGAATATTTGGTCGCTGTACTGTTTTCTTGATCCGTACATGGATAGAGGTCGAGTATGTTCGCGAATCTTTGGCGGCAGTTATCAGAAGTTTCAAGATCGCTACTGCATTCTGAATATGTACCACAAGCCGAGCAGTTACGTTCATGTGAACGAGCTTCAGGAGATCATCAACGAGCATAGCTACCGAGTGAAGAAGATCGATTGTCTCGATCTACCGGACAAGCTACCTGATGAAATCATCAGAGTCGATCTTGCGGAGAAGACGCTCTATAAGAAACTCGCTACTGAAAGCGCGATCTTGGAATACGAGATCCTGGCCGAGAATCCACTTAGCCGATTGGTTAAGCTCAGGCAGTTGGCAAGCGGTCATATCAAGACCGACACCGAACTTATCGAGATTGAGAACCAGAAGATTCCAATCCTTCAGGAGATTATCGAAGGATATCCGGAAGATAAAAAGCTTGTGATTTTCGCAGAGTTCAAGTATTCGATAGCGAAAATTGCATCTTTGCTGACAAAGATGAAGATTAAGCACGTCATTCTTGACGGCGATCAGAAGGACAAGACCATCTGGAGGAAGTTCCAAACAGACAAGAGCATTCGAGTGATTGTCTGTCAGTATCAGACGGCTGCCGCTGGTATCGATCTGTTCGCGAGTGATACCATCGTATATTACGAGCCGACTCTTAGATCAAATATCTTGGAGCAATCGCGAGACAGAATCCATCGAACAGGTCAGAAAGAGAAGTGTTCTTACATCCATCTGCTGACCAAGGGTACGGTTGAAGTTGATATCTACAGGGCGTTAGCTGGGTACTCGGACTTCAACGAGAAGTTGTTCACCGAGTACATGGACGGGTATCGACGGAGCTACCAATAATTTTTTACCTGAGTTTACTCAATTTCGATAACATTAACGAGGAGGCGATAACATGGGCTTGCTTTATGACGTATGGCTCAACTCTAAGCGGAAGAAGCGATGCGTGATGTGTGGTTGCCTCATGCATCCGGACTCCGAAACCAACATCTGCGAATGTTGTGTAGCCGATATGAACGAAGGTCGCGAGGAGGAGTATTGATGCTAAAGGTGCTGAGTTTGTTCTCCGGTATCGGAGCGTTCGAAAAGGCACTCGAAAACCTGAATATTCCTCATGAGGTTGTCGCGTACTGCGAGATCGATAAGTACGCGAGTAAGTCCTACTCAATCATTCACGGCATCTCGGAAGACAAGAATCTTCACGATGTCACCAAGGTGGATTTCCTGAGCGTTCCAGATGAAGTCGATCTGATCTCATACGGGTTTCCATGTCAGGACATCAGTTGTAGTGGCAAGCAGAAGGGCTTCGTCGATGAGAACGGCAACCGGACGAGAAGCGGATTGTTCTTCGAGGCTCTGAGGATCATCGAGGACTATAAGCCAAAGTTCGCCATCGCCGAGAATGTCAAAGCCTTGGTGACTGATAAGTTCGCCGAGGAGTTCAGGATCGTACTTGAATCCTTGGAAGAGGCTGGGTACAACAATTACTGGGCGGTTCTCAATCTGAAGGACTACGGTCTGCCTCAGACGAGAGAGCGAGTGATCATCGTTTCGATCCGCAAGGACATCGACAGAGGATTCAGCTTCCCTGAGGCGATTCCGCTGACGTTGAGACTCAAGGATATGCTGGATGACGATGTCGATGAGAAGTACTATCTTTCGGACGAGATCGTCGCTGGGCTTGAGGCTCACATGAAAGGTTTGGAATGGACGATTTAAGGTTAAATAGACTGTTCAATATCTACGGGCATACCGGAGGAAACTACGCTGGAAACGTGTACGACCAGAACGGCTTGTGTCCGACGATATTGATCATGAGTGGAGGAAATCGACAACCAATGATTGTGATCAACAAAAATACTCGAAAGCGAATTCGGAGGCTGACTCCGGTTGAGTGTTTTCGGTTGATGGGATTCACGGCTGAGGATTGTCGAAAGTGTCAGGCCCAGAAGGTCAGCGACACTCAACTTTATAAGCAAGCTGGTAACTCGATTGGTGTACCTCTCATCGAAAGAATCTTTATGAGTCTCGGACAAACCTACGACGAGTTCAAGTCGGCATGAAAGTATTCCTGATCGCTGCGAGTCGCGGCAGGAAACTAAACGGCTCAGACCAGTATACTCAATGTCTTGAGATCAACGATGAAGAGTTATGCAATGCTTTAACCACAGCTTATAAGGACAATCTGGTCATCGAGATCGAGGTGGACGAATGAATCTATATATCTATGATATCGAAGTCTTCTCAGATGACTGGGTCGTCGTATTCCGGAATCCCGAATTCGAAAACAATCACATCGTAATCCATAACGACAACCATCGACTCCGAGCGTTCCTCGGTCAACCGGATCTCGTAATCGGAGGCTTTAATAACAAGCACTACGACGACTATATCGTCCTCACAATGCTTCTTGGTGGTTCGAATACCGAGGTGAAGCGACATAACGACTTCATCATTAACGGCGGCGAACCTTGGGCGTTTCCCTTCATCCAGTTTCAGAAGAAACCATTCAGGTCGTTCGACTTGAAAGACGACATCGCCGATCCGGGCATCAGCCTCAAGGCGATTGAAGGAAACCTGAAGCTGCCGATTGTGGAGTCAAGCGTACCGTTCGATATCGACCGGAAGCTTACGCCTGAAGAACTCGAAGAAGTCATCCGGTATTGTAAGTACGACGTGGACTCGACGGTCAGGCTCTATCAGGAGCGGAAGGAAAACTACATCGACGCAAAGGCTTTGGTCGCTGAGATGTACAACATCCCTGTCGAAGAAGCAATTGGACTGACCAACGCGAAGCTCTCTGCGCGAGTGCTTGAAGCTACAGCGGTAAAGCGCAATGACGAGAGAGACTATGTGATCCCTCCCAATATCGACACGAAGCTGATCCCGAAGGTTGTTCTCGACTTCTTCATGCAGATTCGAGACAAGTCCATTCCGGACGCGAAGCTGTTCGGTTCTGGTAAAGGATCGAAGGGTATGACGCTCGACATCATGCTCAAGACTACACACGGTAAATGTCCTGTCACATTTGCTTGGGGCGGCGTTCACGGCGCGAAGCCTTGTGTGATCGTCGAAGAGACGGACGATATCGTGATCGTTAATCAGGACGTTGGATCTCTGTATCCAAACTCCATGATTAACTTCGGTTACTGCTCACGGTCAATGAAAGATCCTGAGGCGTACGTCAAGCTGGTCAAGAAGCGACTCGGTTATAAGAAAGCCGGGGACAAGCTGAGAGCGAACGCGCTGAAGCTGATTGTCAATACCGTGTACGGCGCGATGCTGAATCTGTTCAATGACCTCGCCGATAGATGGGCTGGACGCTCGGTCTGTATCTCGAATCAGTTGGCGATGACCATGCTGATTGTGCTTCTGGCTCAGGAGTGCGAGAGCATCGACTTCGTCAACATCAACACCGACGGTATCATGTTCACCATCGACCGGAAGGAAGTTGAGAAGTCCGAAGCGATCATTGCCACTTGGTGTGAGATCACCAAGTTCGAGATGGAGCGAGACGACTTCGTCAAGGTCATCCAGAAGGACGTGAACAACTACATCGGCATCAAGGCCGACGGTACGATCAAGAGTAAAGGCGGTTATGTCTCGCTCTACAAGGGCGGTAACTTCAAAACAAACAGCCTCCAGATTATCCACAAGGCGATTGTTGATAAGTTGGTAAATGGTATAGAACCAGAAGTAACTATCAACAACTGCACCGACATCTTTGCGTTCCAACAGATCGTCAAGACTGGTGGTACGTTCGAAGGTTCGTATCATTACGTCAACGGTGTGAGAGAGCCGATCCAGAAGGTCAATCGAGTCTATGCTGTACGAGATTCCAAGTACGGTGCGGTGGTTAAAGGTAAATGGATTACTGAGAAGCGCAAGAAAGATCCCATCAGCGGAAAGATGGTGTCTACTCCGGTCGATCCTCCGCAATGGAGTGAGACGGTTATATCCGAGTGTCCGGAGCATGCATTCATTGACAATGAGAACGTCCTGACGGTGGACGATCTCGACAAGGGCTACTATATCGAGATGGCTAAAAAGCGTATCGATAAGTACATAAACATCGATCCGACGGTTCAGCGGAAGATCGACAAAATCAAAGAGGAGGTCGTTATTATGGCGGCAACTAAGACCGAAGCGGTTGAACAGACCGTACGTCCCATCAACATCTATACGAAGTTGAATGAGGCACGAAAGCAGTTCCTTGCATCCGGTGTGAAGAAGAGCGGCGTGAACAGGTTCGCCGAGTTCAAGTACTTCACGCTGGAGGACATCATCCCGGTGAAGCAGAGTATCTTCGAGAAGCTTGGCCTTCTGGACGTGATCTCGTTCGATGAGGACAAGGCGACGCTGATGCTTATCAATGCGGACAATCCCAGCGAGATGATCGAATTCACTTCTCCGCTTGAGGAGGATGAGTCTCTGATCAAGAATCCGATCCAGAAGCTTGGTGCGGTTCAGACGTACGTCCGTCGCTACCTGTACATGTTGGTTCTGGATATTACCGAGGCTGATACGGTCGATGCGGTGAGCGGTAAGCCGACCGATGAGGATGGTAAGCCTGTTGAGGTCAAGAAGAATCGTCCTGCGACTGTCGAACAGCGTGAGGAAGCGAAGAAGGAACTTATCAATCAGGACGGCGAAGCGACCGCTACGCAGATCAAGTCCATCAAGACTGGTCTGAAGAAGCTTCGCGAGAAGAACGACTCCTACGAGGGCTACATCACCGAGTCCGTGAAGAGAATCAAGGCTGGTCTGACGAAGACTGACGCTGAGAATCTGCTGATCGAGATCGGCGAGAAGATCGAAGAGGACTAATCTTTACCTGAGTTTACTCAATTTCGTCACACAAATGGAGGTTTTACTCAATATGGAATTTATCGAGGGCAACCGGATCAAAGTTGATCCTCCCAAGAAACCAAAGAAGCTTACCGCCACACGCTTCGCTACGATCATGGGTCTGAACGCTTGGAATACTCCGTTCAGCGCATGGTGCGAGATGACCAGAACGTACGAAGAGCCGTTCTCCGACTCGATCTATACGGTTGCTGGTAAGATCATCGAGCCTAAGATTGCTGAGTACCTGAAGAAGCGGTACTTCATGGACATCAAGAGTCCTGAGGACGTGTACGGCAAGGACTACTTCAAGAAGACTTGGGGTGACTTCTTCCCGAATCAGGATGCACTTGGAGGCATGTGGGACTTCCTCGGCGATGACTTCGTCGTCGAAGTTAAGACCACCAAACGTGCTGAGGACTGGCGCGGTGTAGACGGTACGGTTGAACCGCCTATCTACTACAAGCTTCAGGCGGCGCTCTACGCCTATCTGCTCGGTTTCGATGATGTGGTGATGACCTGTTCGTTCCTGACCGAGAATGACTATCCGGTTGATAACGGTGACGGTACGTTTGGTACTCTGCCGACCGAGGCGTTTAAGCCGAACGTCAACAATACGGTCGTGGTCGAGTTCAAGGTGTCCGAGGCGTTCCCGACTTTCAAGGAGTCGTACGTCGATCCTGCGCTCAAGTTCTGGAATGACCATGTGCTGACGGGCATCTCGCCTGAGTTCGACGAGAAGAAGGACGCTAAGATTCTGGCAGCACTCCGCAAGAATACGGTCGTGCCTACGAGCGACGAGATCACTAAGCTGATCGCCGAGGGTGAGAAGCTTCAGGCTCAGATCGATAAGGCTGAGGAGAAGCTGGTTGAGAAGAAGGATCGTCTCAAGGAGATCGATGAGGCGGTTAAGCGGCACATGGCTGATCAGTTTCGCGCTGGTGACAAGAAGGTCGAGCTTACTGGCAAGAAGTACACTTGGACTCTCACGAAGTCTGAGAGGAACTCCCTTGACCAGAAAGCGCTCAAGACCGATCTGCCCGACGTATTCGGGAAGTATACGAAGAAGTCCGAGACGCTTAGTCTCAAGAAGACCGTGATTGAATAACGAGGTATAAAAATGATTATGAATGATATCCGAGCCGATGGATGTGCGCTCCTTCAGATTAATGGTCGAAACTATGGTCTTCACATTACTGATGTGGAACATGAATTCGGTCTCGGCGGCGTTCGCATGAAGCTTAAGGGCGAGGTCATGGATGCGTTCCGAGCGTCTAACAGTCTGGTTGAGAATCGGAAGTCTTGCGCAATTGAGCGAGTGATCTTCAACGATCCTGCGACCATCGTCATCTGGAGCGACAAGACCAAGACGGTTGTGAAGTGTCAGCCGGGTGATGCCTACGATCCCGAAAAGGGTCTGGCTCTCTGTATCAGCAAGAAGTTCTTCGGCAATAAGGGTAACTTCAACGAGGTGTTCAAGAAGTGGATTCCGGAGTACCCTAGTGTGATCGATGATATGAATGACGACGTGATTCGAGTTGGTTCTAAAGTCAAAGTTATCCGGGCTGGGCTGCTTTATTCTACTTACAAACAATGGGTTGAAGAGAATGTGAGATCCAAGGCTGACTGCGAGAAGTGGGAAGAAGGTTCATGGGTTAGAAATGGCGACATCGGTCGCGTGAAGACTATTGCCGATCACGGACGTGGTGGTAGTGAACCGATGGCTTATGTCGATTTCGGTGATCGTTGTGCGATCATCGAGGTTAGGGGTCTGAAAAAGATCAAGTGAGTTGAGAAAGGAAAGCAATCATTATGAAGTTCGAAAAGTTTCTGAAGTCCGTTGGTGCGTACGGTACTGTTTACACTCGCAATGAGTCCGAGAAGTGGCTCGTCTGCGGTGGCGTTGGCATGATCATTCCTAAGGGTGTTCAGCATATTCTCGGTAGCGAATTCGGCTCTGAGTATGCTCACATCATCGAAGTGATTTCTACTCAGACCTACGATGATCCGCTTTGTCTGTCTCGCGCTGTTCTGCGTGAAGCTGATGGCAAGGCAAGCGATATCTACCGTGTGTTCAAGACCACTCTCGATGAGGAAATCGGCATCATTAACGCTGATTATGGTCTGATCGAGCGCAAGGATCTTCTCAGCTACATGGACATCGAGATTGATACCGACGAAGAGGGTAATCCGCTTCCGGTTGAGGAGTGTAAGACCATCAAGTACATGCTGGTTTATAACCAGAAGGGCGAAATTCAGGGCTACATTACTGGCTCTCAGCATTTCTGATATGAACTTCGAAACACAGGTCTATAAGACCATTCCGATCAAGTTGATTGACAGGAAATACGGTGATCGAAAAGCCAAGCGATATACACTCAACGGCACGAATCAGAATGTTTGGATTCCCAACAAGCATCTGTTGCCTGACGGCACGATTAAGCCGGGTGAGAATATCGACTATGTTTTCCGAGCCGCGCAGAATCAACTGAGAATCGCTGGAATCACTTGGGCGATTCCCGGCATTAAAAGAAGAAACATTATAAAAGGAGATTGATAGTTATGGCAAAGATGAAACTGAGCGAAAGCGCGTTTAAGGTTATTCCGGAGGGCGTTACCGTATTCAAGATCATGGAAGTTGACGACAGCAAGTACGAGGACTTCGGCAAGCTGGCTGTTAAGCTTCAGACTGCAAAGGGTGAGACTCACGTTGAGAACTTCACGCTGATCAAGAACAACGGTGAACTCAATGAGGGTGCGCTCAAGGCTTGGAGCTACTTCGCTCGTACCTGTCTGAATAATTTTCAGGCTGACGAGATCGACACTCAGGACGTTGTCGGCTGCTACATTCAGGCTACCGTCAAGCATGAGAAGTACACTCGTACCAAGGGCGACAAGGCTGGTCAGGAAGCGATTGCTGTTCGCCTGAACGATTACGCTCCTGCTTCCGGTTTCGCTGGTGCTAAGGCTCAGGCGGTTGTCGAAGACGATTCCGACGATCTGGACGACTTCCTCGATGAGTAAGCCTGAGAAAAAGCTACAAGACAAAGCTATCGCCTACCTTAAAGATCGAGGTGTTTATCACCTCAATCTTTATGGCGATGGGCGGTCTGGTAAAGGTAAACCGGACATTATCGCCTGTATCAACGGTCTGTTCGTTGCCTTTGAATTGAAGGTTGACGACAACGGCATGCAGGACGATCAGAAGATCCACAAAATCAGAATCGAGCGATCCAAAGGATTACACTACACGCCATACACGCTCGATGAGTTCAAGAGCATAGTGGAGGTTTTACTCGATGAGAAAGAACGAAAGGAATGATCTGTTATGGGTTCTCGGAAAGATCCTCGACGCAATGCCTCCGGATGCATGGACTTGACCGCTTATGAGGCGATCAGGAACGTTGACCGTGAGATCGAAGCGAATGAGCGGTTTGAGAAGTTTTTACAGACGGTGTTCAACATCGCTGATTTGTCCGGACTTCATATTGAAGAACGGCTGGTAGTGAAAGACAAGAAGACCGGAAAGGTCTGGAGGTAAGGTATGACTATTGAAGAGAAGCGAGAGGCAGTTACCGAGTATTGTAGGGAACGGACTGACTGCGAAAATTGTCCACTCTTGGGGACGGAACATCATTGGCGTACTCCATGTGTGAGTAGATTCTGTCCGAATATCGCAGATTCTTCCGAAGAGGATCTCGATAAGGCGCTGGTTATTATCGCAGAAGCCGCCGAGAAGGCGCTAAATAATATTCAGGTTGCGACAGATGCGATTCATGACTTCTTGAATAAAAAGCTAATTCTGCCTGATGATCCAGTCAATCATCCTTCTCACTATACGGACGGCAAGATTGAGGTCATCGACTTCATCACCGATAAGAAGCTGGGTTTCTGCCTCGGTAACGCCGTGAAGTATATCGCGAGGGCTGGTAAGAAAGATCCGAGCAAGACGGTCGAAGACCTCGAAAAGGCGATCTGGTACATTAAGCACCATATTGAGACGCTCAAGGAGGGTTAATTGATGCTCCATTGGATTGAATATATTGACGTTTGGCCTAAGGTCAAACGAGCGGCAAGGACGACGATCAGCATGGAGGGCGAGGGTAAGTATCCCTCTGATTCTTGGAAGAAGACGATTCTTCTCGCCGAACACAGTCCGATTCGTAGGATCAAGTTTTCTTGGAAGTGGAAGAACCTCAAGTCGTGGGTGTCTGTACATTTCGTTCGACATAAGTTCGGTATCGAGCATTGGGTAACGACTCAGCGTTCGGATAGGACAGGTGTTGATCGAGATAACAGTCCTCAGAGTGCTTTGGTGAGCCATGAATGCGAGGCTAACGCTCAGGCGCTCATCTTCATGAGCCGTCGCCGCCTGTGTACTCAGGCGAGTGCCGATACTCGCGCCGCTTGGAAGGAAGTTAAGGATGAGGTCGCAAAGGTCGATCCGGTTCTCGCTTCCGTCATGGTTCGCGAGTGTGTCTATCGCGGTTTCTGCCCGGAGTTCACCTGTTGCGGATATGTAAACACCGAGGGATATCGAAAAGAGCTTGAGGCTTATCGAAACAAATCCCTCGAATCTAAGTAAGGACGTGTAGAGGATGCAATATATCATTTTAGACGGTAAAAATCCAACGCATAAGTTCCGAGACGGAGAAGGTACGAAGTCTTGGGGCGAGGTGAAGGATTTTGACAATGTGGGCTTGGTTGTCCCTCCCGGCTATGTCGTTCTCGACTTCGACACGACTGCCGATGCGGAGATCATGCTCAGGATTATCGAGGGCTTTGACCTCAAAACTCGCGTGATGAAGACCACTCGCGGTATCCATTGCTGGTTCAAAGCACCTGAAGAGAATCCGAAGAATTTCATTAAGAATCGCTTGGCTGTTGGGATATATTGCGACCGTAAAGCTGGAGGGCGTAACGCCTACGTCAAGATCAAGCAAGATGGCAAGCCTCGCGAATGGATTCGCAAGGTGAAAGCTGAGGATATGGAGGTTGTCCCGAAGTGGCTGACCTCCGTATCCGCTCCCTCCGGTAAGTTTGCATTCAAGGAGATGGGCGAAGGTTCTGGACGCAATCAGGAGCTTTTCAATTACATCGTGTATCTCCAGACCAAGGGATTTACGCGAGAAGAGATCCGGACGACGATCCAGATTATCAACGATTACGTCCTCGCCGAACCTCTCGATCAGGCTGAGATTGCGACCATCTGCCGAGACGAGGCATTTAAGCCCGATGACGTAATCGCCGAGCAGATTCAGGCGGCGAAGGATAAGAACGCTGGATTCAGTCACAACGAGTTCGGCGACCAGCTTATTCAGGAGTTCAAGATCATTGAGGTCAACGGTACGCTCTATGTGTACGAGGATGGCTATTATCAGGCTGATGACCGCATCATCGAGAACAAGATGATCGAGCTTTATCCGAATATCCTTCAGCGGCAGCGCACCGAGGTTCTGGCGTATTTGAGGATCAAGTGTCACAAGGGCGCGAATGAGCTTAAGGTCAATCCGTATGTGATTAACCTCAAGAATACGCGACTGGATGTTAGGACAGGTCGTTGTCTTGAGTTTACACCTGATGCGATTGAGTTTGACCGGATTCCGGTTGTGTACGATCCTTCCGCTTACTGTGCGGATCTGGATAAGATGCTCAACCGGGTATTCTGCGGAGACAGAGAGGTCATCAATCTGTTTGAGGAGATGCTCGGAGCGGTATTGCTTAAGCACAACCGTTACCAGAAAGCTTTTCTGTTCTACGGCAGCGGTTCAAACGGCAAGAGTACGATCCTCGACCTGATCCGTACGTTCCTCGGTCATCGCAATTACTCAGCAATTGCTCTGGAGAAGGTAACCGCTCAGTTCAGTACGGCTGAACTCGAAAATAAGCTTGCCAACATCGGCGATGACGTGGATAACGTCGCGCTGAAAGATACAGGTACGCTTAAGAAGCTCTTCTCCGGTAATGCGGTCATGGTTGAGCGCAAAGGTGAAAGACCATTCACCATCGAACCGTACGCGACGCATATTTACTCCTGTAATGCGATTCCGCGCTCGTTCGATAAGTCGGATGGTTTCTATCGCCGCTGGATGCTGATCCCGTTCAACGCTCGATTCTCAGTTGATGACGAGGACTACGATCCGCTGATCGGCGACAAGATTACCGAGCCTGTGGCTCTGTCGTATCTGCTCAATGTCGCGATTCGCGGTGCGCAGAGACTCATGAGAAACGGCTACTTTACCGAGCCTCAGTCGGTTAAGGACGCGATGGAAGCGTACAAGGCTGACAACTCAACGGTGCTGTCGTGGATCGAGGACAAGGAGCTTACGGACGAGTATTTCCTCAATAAGCCGAGGGACACGGTGTACAGCGAGTTTGCAGACTGGTGCAAGGTATCCGGTATCAAGTCCAGTCTGGTGACTGGTAAGAAGACGTTCTTCAAGGAGATCGTTCAGAAGTACGATTTTGAAGAAAAGCCCAAGCAAAAGCAGGATGGTAAAAGGTACTTTATTTCAAAGATTTGAGAGGTGATGGTTATGAAAGTCATTAAGCGAAATGGCGTGGAAGTCGAGTTCGACGAGTCCAAGATTTATCACGCGATCAAGGCGGCGAACAACGAGGTCGAGGAGCGCGAGAAGTTGACCGAAAACGACCTCAGGCGTATGGCTGCGAATGTGGCAAAGCGTTGCTTCTGCTACACTCGCGCTTTGACTGTGGAAGAGATTCAGGACATGGTCGAAACGGCTCTGATGGAAAATCAAGCGTACGAGGTCGCCAAGAAGTATGTCCGGTATCGTTACGAGCGTACGCTTGCCCGTAATGGCAATACGATTGACGAGACGATCCTGTCGCTGATTGAACAGCGCAATGAGGACGTTAAGCAGGAAAACAGCAACAAGAATCCGATGATTGTCTCCACTCAGCGCGACTACATGGCTGGTGAAGTGTCCAAGGATCTGACCAAGCGCAAGTTTCTGCCTGAGGACATCGTCAAGGCTCATGAGAACGGTCTGATCCATTTCCATGACATGGACTACTTCGCACAGCATATGCACAATTGCTGTCTCGTCAATCTTGAGGACATGCTCAATAACGGTACGGTGATCAGTGGCACGATGATCGAAAAGCCTCACACCTTCAGTACGGCTTGCAACATCGCTACGCAGATTATCGCTCAGGTCGCGTCCAGTCAGTATGGTGGGCAGTCCATCAGCCTCGCTCATCTCGCGCCGTTCGTACAGGCGAGTCGTGAGAAGTTCGCCAAGGATCACGCAGAACTGAAGTCCTGTATGAGTGCTGAGAAGTTCGAAGACTTCGTCGAAAAGCTGGTTCATCAGGACATCGTCAAGGGCGTTCAGACGATCCAGTATCAGGTAGTCACGCTGATGACAACCAATGGTCAAGCGCCGTTTATCACGGTCTATATGGACATCAACGAAGTACCTGAAGGACAGACTCAGGACGATCTCGCCGCCATCATCGAACAGGTACTCTGGCAGCGCATTCAGGGTGTGAAGAATGAGAAGGGCGTTTGGATCACTCCTGCGTTCCCGAAGCTGATTTACACGCTGGACGAGAATAACGTCAAGCCGGGTTCTCGATATCATTACCTGACTCGACTCGCCGCTAAGTGTACGGCGAAGCGAATGGTTCCCGATTATATCTCCGCTAAGGTGATGAGGGAACTGAAGAAGGGCAATGTCTACACCTGTATGGGTTGTCGTTCGTTCCTGACTCCGTACGAGGACGAGAACGGTCAGCCGAAGTTCTACGGTCGCTTCAATCAGGGCGTTGTGACCATCAATCTGGTCGATGTGGCTATCTCCAGCGGCGGCGACGAGCAGAAGTTCTGGAATATTCTTGACGAGCGTCTGGAGCTTTGTCATCGCGCTCTGAAGTGCCGTCATGAACGGCTGGAAGGTACTCCGTCTGATGTCGCTCCGATCCTTTGGCAGCATGGTGCGCTGGCGAGACTTGAGAAGGGCGAAACCATTGACAAGCTCCTCCACAACGGCTACTCGACCATTTCTCTCGGTTACGCTGGCCTGTATGAATGTACGGCGTACATGACGGGTAAGTCTCATACGGACGAAGAGGGTAAAGCGTTCGCTCTGGAGGTTATGACTGCACTCAATAGTTATACGGCGGCGTGGAAGTATAACGAGAATATCGACTACTCTCTGTATGGCACTCCGCTCGAATCCACTACATATAAGTTCGCCAAGTGCCTCCAGCGTCGATTCGGTGTGATTCACGGCATTACCGATAAGAACTACATCACCAACAGCTATCACGTCCATGTGACTGAGCCGATTGACGCATTCAAGAAGCTCAGTTTTGAGGCCGAGTTCCAAGCGCTCAGTCCGGGTGGTGCAATTAGCTATGTGGAAGTACCGAACATGACCAATAACCTCGA
>JAEIGA010003274.1_pt1 | contig 25452 bp, 21 predicted proteins | sample 9270691 | NCBI WGS metagenome assembly JAEIGA01 (sample SAMN17057246, study PRJNA624740) | gut metagenome | biome: biome; isolation source: fecal sample | host: Bos grunniens | place: China: Xizang | collected 2019
CCGGATGGTGAGGCATACTTCTTGACTGCTTTATGGTTTGCATCTCACCGCTGGGGAAATGATGGAGATATCAATTATGAAGAAGAGGCTCAATACTTGATTAAAGAGATTTTAGATAAGCCAAACAGACAAGCAGGAGTAGTATCTCCTATCTTCAATATGGATAATTACTTGATTACTTTTGGAGAGACTTCTTATGCCTTTACTGACCCATCATACAACTTACCGGGATTCTTGGAATTGTGGGCAAGATGGACTAATACAAACAAAGAATTTTGGGCAAAAACAGCCGAGGCATCTCGTAACTTATTGTACAATTCAAGTCACTCTACAACAGGATTATTCCCGGACTATAGTTCATTTGACGGAGCTCCGTACAAACCTGATTGGGTAAGTTATGAAAGTGATTACTACAAATATGACGCGATTCGTTGCGCTATGAATGTTGGTATGGACTATCATTGGTTTAATTATGATGATCGTCAAACAAGTATGATGACCAAGTTGCTTACATTCTTCAAAAACAATGGATATGAGAATGGTTACTTTACAGTATCCGGTTCTCCTCAAGGAGGTACCTACTCCGAAGGTATGGCAGGAGCAAATGGTGTAGGAGCATTCGCACTTACCGATGAATCGTTGGCAAAAGAGTATGTACAAAAGTTGTGGAACACAAATCCTCCTTCAGGACAATGGCGTTACTACAATGGTATGGTTTACTTCTTGTCTATGTTGAATGCTTCCGGTAGATTTAAAATCTGGAAACCTGCACCTGAAACTGATGAGATTACATTGGAAGGAGAAACATCTGTAACTTTCGATGGCGAAGAATATACAGAAAGTACAGAATTCTGCAAAGTGATTGATTGTGTTCATACAAAAGTAAATATCATTGTTGCTAATGGTACAGCCGTAGAGGATGTTAAGGGTGAAGGTATCCAAATTTATCCTTCTCCGGCAGAAACAGAGATTATTGTGAAAAGTAATCAAGCGATTAAATCCATCAAGGTTATCGATATGAGAGGTATAACCTTAATTGAAACTACAGATACAACAGTTGCTGTAAATTCAATCCAGGCCGGACAATACATCATCTCAATTGAATTGTCAGATGGAACAATAATCAATGAAAAATTGATAAAGAAATGAAACTAAACCAACTTTATTAAGTGATTTTTTATAGTTCAGTCGGAGGCTGGGTACTGTCCTTGGTACTCAGCCTTTTTTTTATGTAAATTTCTGTATGGAACTTAACTTTGAAATTAGAATAATTACACTACCTTTGTTGCGTAAATCATCAAAAAAGAAACATGAAGAAAAAATTGACAAAATATGTAATAATCTCTTTTAGCATGCTTACTCTCTTATTTTCATGCACGGTCTCTGTTGAGAATTTGCCTCCATCCGCAGAAGAGATGATAGTTGGGAAATGGAGTAGTTACTATTCAGGAATTTTCTACTTCGAAGCTGACAGAACATTTTATAACGATATAGGAGATGGCTATATTCTATTTGGGAATTGGAGGATCAGTGGGGATGAGCTAATTTTAATCTATGAAAGCGACTACTACGAAAATGTCTTGGAATTGACAGAACTGACTGATTATCGCTTGGTTATATGTCCAATTGATGTTATTTGGGAAAATCCGGATTGTGAAGAGTATATAAGAGAATAGCATTTTGTTATTTCACACCTACGGAAGATGAATTTTAAACTATTTTTGATTGGAATAATTATCTGTAGTTCGGTTTCGCCCTACTCTTTATTGGCAGGAATCCGTATCAGTGAAGTTATGCCGATAAATTTGGAAACAATAGATGACGAGAATGAATTTCCCGAGAGTTGGATTGAATTATACAATGATGGGGAAAAAGACTCTATGATTTATAACTACAAAATTATGGTTTCTACAGAAAATGAGATCTATACCATCAAAAAAGGAATCAATCTAAAATCCAATTCCTATACGTTATTCTATTGCGACGAAAAACAATATTCTCCTCATATACCATTTAAATTACCCTACAATAAAAGATTTGCCGTCAAACTGATATCTCCGGATAATGAAGTGGTCGACGAAATTATTATTCCTGAAATCCCTCAGGCAGGCATATCTTACGGAATCAACCCAAAGAATCCATCAGAAACCGGATGGTTGCCCATAGCTACACCCAACAAAGAAAATAAAACTCCTACATCACAATTATTAGCCCCACCACAGATTGAATTTAATAGTACAATATTTAAGGAGAAAACAACCATTAAACTATCTCTTCCGAAAAATGCACCGGAAGGAGCAGTAATTCGATACACAACAGATGGAAGTCGACCTTCCGACAGCAGTTCTATTGCTCCCCAAGAGTTAGAACTGAGAAATACAACCGTTTTAAAAGCCTCAACATTTGCACAAGAGGCTATCCCTAGTAAAACAATTACACAAACATTTATTAACTTGGAAAGAGATGTTACACTTCCAATAATATCACTTTCTATCGAGGAGAAGTTTCTTTACGATGACACAATAGGAATTTACACAGAAGGGAATTATAACGAACTGCAAAAAAATTATCAGTACGACTGGCACAGACCCGTAACCATAGAATTTTTCGACACATTAGGAGTTCGTCATATCAATCAAATGGGAGAAGTTCGGATCGCAGGTGCAACATCACGCCAACATCCACAAAAATCACTTATCTTATATGCAAAAAAGAGATTAGGCGGAGAGACATTTAATTATCCCTTTTGGAACATAAAACCGAATATTAAGAATAGTCCTTCTATCCTACTACGCAATGCAGGGAACGATTTTTTATACGCTCACCTAAGAGATGCAGCATGCCAAACCTTCTTTGCTCAATACGTTGATAACATCGATTGGCAAGCCTACCAACCTGCAATTCTACTTCTTAACGGAGAGTATTGGGGAATTACCAATATTAGAGAACGTAGTAATATAGATTATTTGCAAACCAATCATAAGGTCTATAATGCAGACGTGATAGAAAATTGGCTTAAGGTAAATAGTGGAAGTATCAGAGAGTATTGGAAATTTGTTGAAGAGTTTTCGAAAGAGGATATTACATACGAAAAAATAGCAGAAAAGATAGATGTTGATGAGTTTATAAATTTACTGATTTTGGAAGCTTATTTTGGGAATATCGACTTCCCGGATAATAACATCGTTATGTGGAAAGAACAAAAAGAGGGTGCCAAATGGCGTTGGATTGCAAAGGATCTGGACATGGGTTGGCACTATCGGTTTGACAGAACTCCGGGAGCAGGATTCTTTCATATGAACTTTTTTGATATTTACCTGGCTATTGATAGCACATCCGGTAATTGGGAAGAAATGGAATTTTCTACACGACTCATGAGAAGATTGGCAAAAAAAGAGCAATTTAAAGAGAAATTGATCGACCGTTTCACTATCTATATGGGAGACTTCCTTAATCAAAAATATATTGTAAAAACATTGGATAGTTTGGCGAAAAACATCGAATACGAATTTCCATATACGTACGATAAATATGCCGACTATAGGGTAAACGATTATGCGGATTGGTACGAAGAGATAGAAATTATGCGCAACTTTCCTCTTACTCGCAATATTATGAATACTCATGCCTTGAAGAATTTTTATCAATTGGGAGAGATTTTTGAACTGAAGATTGATAAGGGAATATTCCAAACAAGAGAACTCTACCTAAATGACATTAAACTAAAAACTAATCAATACAATGGGCATTATTATGAAAATCGTGAACTAAGGATCGAATTAAAAAAAGAAGTAGAAGATTCCTTAAATTTAGAGGGATGGGAAATTGTATGTAAAAAAGGGGAAGAAACCGATACTTTTTATTACTCCGGAAACACCCTGCCACTGATGATTGAAGAGAAAAATAACTACGAACAGATATACGTTACACCGACAGATACAATTCCGACTCAAAATTTTAAGCGTCCTGCCTTTTATATGACCTCAGAAGGGATTGTGTTAAACGAATTATTGATAGGCAATACAGCAAAGATTTATGACCTACAGGGGCGAGAATTGGTTAGACATGAAATCTCCAAAACTAAAAAACTTATTCCTTTCCGTCAAAAAGGAGTTTATCTTCTTCTGATAGGAGATAAATGCCACAAGATTGTAAAATAAAGTTACCTCTATAAATAAAAAAAGATGGTTTCTCTCATCTACTGATTACAGAAACCATCTCAAAAAACTACCTTCTCATACGATTCCAAAATCCGTTTTAATAGAAAACGGAACTATATCGTTAGAAAAACTATTTCCAAATCCTCATAATCAGATTGGAGAGAATTACAATTTTGATACAATATCCAACGTATCTGAAGCAATCATGTACTCTTCATCAGTAGGGATGACAACAACAGTCGTTGGAGAATCAGGAGTACTGATGATTTTTTCATCACCATGAACATCAGCATTAACCTCTTTATTCAATTTAACCCCGAAGCACTCCATATTATCGCAAATAGCCTCACGCACAACATCTACATTCTCTCCAATTCCACCGGTAAAGACAATCACATCCACGCCACCAAGGACAGCAACGTATGAACCAATGTATTTCTTTACTCGATAAATGAACATATCCAAGGCCAATTTAGCCCTTTGGTTACCCGCTGCAATAGCAGCACGCACATCACGCATATCCGAAGAAACACCGGAAATACCCAACAAACCACTCTTCTTATTCAAGATATTAGAGATAGTCTCAGTATCAAAATGCTCACGCTCCATCAAATAAGTAATAGCTCCCGTATCAATATCACCGGCACGAGTACCCATCACCAACCCTTCCAACGGAGTCATACCCATAGATGTATCTACAGACAACCCATCTTTAATCGCTGTAATAGAACCTCCATTACCAATATGACACGTGATCATCTTAGAACCTTCAGGTGCAATATTCAACATTTCAAACGCACGCTGAGAAACATAACGATGACTCGTTCCATGAAAACCATAACGACGAACACCATCATTTTCATACAATTCATAAGGCAATGCATACATATAAGCCTCCTGCGGCATGGTTTGATGAAATGCAGTATCAAAAACTGCCACTTGTGGAACAGCAGGAAGAAGGTTTTGAATTGCTCTAATACCCTTTAAATTAGGTGGATTATGCAATGGAGCAATTTTGATACACTCTTCAATATTATTTATAACTGATTCATCAATAAGCACACTCTTATTGAATTTTTCCCCGCCATGTACTACACGATGACCAACAGCATCAATTTCATCTAAAGAAGAAATTGCACCATTAACGGAATCAGTTAAAACACTAAAGATCAATTCAATCCCTGCAGTATGTTCAGGAATTGCCTTTTCAATAATCTCTTTTTCACCATTTGGCTTAGTGAATTTTAAGAAAGCACCTTCCAATCCAACTTTCTCAACACCACCCTGAGCCATTACATTTTGCGACTCCATATCAATCAGCTTATACTTGATTGAAGAGCTACCGCAATTTAATACCAATATCTTCATAATCTAACTAGGATTAAATTATCTTCTTGCACTCTTAGCCTCAATTGCTTGCACAGCAGTAATAGCCACCATTTTAACGATGTCATCAACAGAACAACCACGAGACAAATCATTGATAGGAGCTGCCAAGCCTTGCAACAAAGGTCCGATAGCTTCAGCACCTGCCAAACGTTGAACCAACTTATAACCAATATTACCTGCATCCAAAGTAGGGAATACCAAAACGTTGGCAGAACCGGCAACATCACTATCCGGAGCTTTGCTCTTTGCTACAGAAGGAACAATCGCAGCATCTAGTTGCAACTCCCCATCCAATTTCATATTCGGATCCATCTCCTTAGCCATTGCTGTAGCTTCAATTACCTTGTCAACCATCTCATGTTTAGCACTACCTTTTGTTGAGAATGACAAAATAGCCACACGAGGATCTTCAAATCCATAAACACTCTTAGCGGTATTACCACTACATACAGCAATCTGAGCCAATTCTTCTGCAGACGGGTTAGGAGTAGCGGCACAATCTGCAAACAACATCAAACCATTGTTCCCAATATTTTTATCTTTGAAAATCATAATAAAACATCCCGAAACAACACCTATGCCGGGAGCTGTTTTTACGATTTGGAAAGCAGGACGCAACACACTTCCGGTATAATTCTTTGCTCCGGCCACCTCTCCATCACCATCACCACTCTTAATCATCAAACATGCTAAATAAAGAGGATCTTTTGATTGCTCAAATGCTTGTTCCTCTGTCATACCTTTACGCTGACGAAGTTTGAACAACAAATCTGCATATTTCCGGTGGTTAGGGTTATTTTGAGGATCAATAATTTGAGCCTTGTCGATATTTTTCAACCCATATTCTGAAGAAAGCTTCTCAATCTCTTGTTTGTTCCCCAACAAAATAATGTTTGCAATCCCTTGCTCCAAAATAATGTCGGCAGCTTTCAACGTTCTCTCTTCCGTTCCTTCAGGAAGAATTATTCGCTGAGGATTTGCCTTAGCCCTACTAATGATACTTTCGATAAGTTCCATACAATTATACCTTTTTTATTACTAGAATACGGAGAATATATTGCAATTCCCTTTTAAAAACTCTCAATGTAAATCTTCTCTGAAACAATAGCCTTAAGGCAACTTCTATAAATTCAACTAACGAGTTTATAGAACTTGCCTTAATTAAAAATTAACTATCGTTTTGCAAATTTATAAAAAAGTGCCGTTTTGTAACATAGATTTTACAAAATGTTTTGCCCTAATTTAACTTTTTTTTATCGAATTAATGAAAAATGACCAGCAATTTGCTCATCTATATCATGTATGGTAACAACAAACCAATAGTCTGCTCGAGGTAAATTTTTACCCTCATATTTACCATCCCATGGTTCATAATTATTTATAGAACGATAAAGGAGACGACCAGAACGATCGAAAATTTCGACTTGATATTGACGACACTTTGCCAATTCTGGCAATTCCCAATAATCACAAACGCCATCTCCATTAGGAGAGAAAAACTCCGGATAAGAAAAATCTATTTGCGTATAACGATAAAAAGTTAATGTATCTACACAACCCATTGCATCAACGACTTCAACGAAATTCTCACCTTCTAACAAATCAGAAAAAATATTTTCTGCCGTTTGGATAGAATTATTCCAAGTAAACAGATATGGAACTTTACCTCCTGAAACTTCTGCGGTAGCTCCTAGACCATCAATTTTAATCAGAACGTTTACATTGTTGATCTCTACGTAATTAATTGTAATTGATGCTCTTGATGTTATATTCTCTTTCTTATGTTTCAGCGTATAATTTATAACATCTTGAGATCTGCCATCTGAAACATTGGGAGTAAAGATGACTCTATTATTAACAACTTTGATTTGATCTCTGTAAGGAGAATCATCAAAAGATATTTCAACATCTTCGAGTGAAATATGCGCCGTATCAATCAAACTCGCACCTTCTATAACGCATTCTATATAATCATTTTCTATAATTGCTGTAATATTCAAATCTGAGATTGGAATTGAACGATCACATGGAACCCTTACAGAAGAGAAGTTATCATCAACCGATACTAAACGAAAAGCAGGTTTAATATCAACAAAGCCTTTTAAACTTCCATCAACATTAAGTTCCAACACACCTAAATCGGAATCACAAACCTTAAAAGTTAAATTTTGATTATCGATAGGATATAGCGTATCGGACGCTCCGGTAATCAAAAAAGCTGTATCATACACATAACTAGAATAACCATCTTTGTGGAAAGTAACATCAACACATAAATCTGCATTAATCTTTTTCGAATAATGATTAATTGGGGAGAGGATACTCTGACTAACAGATACTACGGACCCCAATATAAATAATATATAAACAAAAAACGTTCTCATAACACTACACTTTTAATAATAACTATTCATTGACTAAAGGCAAACTCTTAAGGAAACTTCTATAAATTACAATTTTTGTTTCTAAATGTAATAAATTCTATTTCGGATGCTTTTGAATTCATTCTGCTTATCTTAGTTCTATTTACTCAGTTGCGATGTTCCTTACAACTCATTAATAAAAGCATCAAAATCATCTCTTCCTGATTTTTGCCTATCCTTAGTTATGAAAATACAAGATTCGTGCCAAACCGGCTACAAATCAACAGAAAATTAAAAAAAGTGGAAACTTTTTAAATTAAGGTAACTTTAATAAATTACGATTCTTGTATCTAAATGAAATAAAATCTATTTCGGATGCTTTTGAATTTATCTCAACCTAATTTATAGAACTTACCTTAAATATCGTTCCCACACAATCGAATTAAAAATTTTTATACGGTAAAGAGGCCAACATCTCTGCCATTTTATTAACGGCCTTACCTAAAATTCCTTCAACCATAGGTTTGATAATCGGGTTTAAATCAGCCTTTATAGTCACTTTAATACGCGTATCATCAGGAGCAACCTGTTTCGTCTGAATCCATAAATTAAAACCAATCATCGATTTCTCTGCAGAAAACTTAACAGTTTTATTTGGTTCGCGTTCGATAATACGAATACCCATCTCACCAACTGGATTTACAGAAAATTGACAACTATCAGCATCAAATTTCAAATCAGAGATTTGATCGGGAATCCTATTTTTAAATTTCTCTATATTATTAAGATCAGAGATAACACGAAATATTTCATCATCATTGCACTCTGCTTTATAAATAGTACTTTCAAACGTAGTCATACGATACAATTATTTACCCCACTCTCCAGGATTTTCTCTCCAACTCTTCAACACCTCCAACTCTGCTTCACCAATTTTGTTTGTCTCCAATAAATGTTGAAGCACAGCAGTATAATTAGACAAGGTCATTAATTTTACATCATCTTCGGCAAATTTTTGCTCAGCAACGGGGAATCCATAAGTAAAAATAGCCAACATACCTAAAACGTCAGCCTGAGCAGAACGCAAAGCCTTAACAGCTTTCAAACTACTACCACCGGTGGAAACCAAATCCTCAATTACAACAATTTTTTGACCCGGTTTCAAATCTCCTTCAACTAGATTTTCCAACCCATGATCTTTAGGAGCAGAACGAACATAAAGGAATGGCAGACCCAACTCATCTGCAACCAATGCCCCTTGAGGGATTCCGCCTGTAGCAACTCCTACTATTGCTTCAGCTTGAGGGAAATTTTCACGAATCAATTTTACAAAACAATCTTTGATGATTGTTCTGATTTCCGGGAAAGATAATGTTTTACGATTATCGCAATAAATTGGTGATTTCCAACCTGATGCCCATGTAAAAGGAGATTTAGGTTGTACTTTTACAGCATCGATGCTTAATAACTTCTCTGCAACAAGATTTTGAATATTATCCATTTCTTCTATTCGTTTAAAATTTGTGCAAAATTACAATAAATTTAGAAGTTGTTAAAATTTTCTTCAATAAATCGACTTTACAATTTAAGGCAAGTTCTATAAATTAGGTCGAGATGTTTTTGAAGAGCATTATATTTAATTACATTCTTGCTAAAATTCTGATTAAATGTTAAAAAAACAACACAATGATAAAAAAATGATAGTTTTAAAAGAAAATTTATTAAAAAAAGATATTTTTGTGAGAAATTACGAAATAAAGTTTATATGCGAAAAGTACTTATCTCAATTTTACTATCAATAAGTTGTGCAGCAATGGCTCAATCTGATAGTTTACTTGCTCAGGTTTCAATTCATGGTGTGGTTACAGACAAAGAGAATAACGAAACTCTCCCCTATGCGCACGTCCTACTTTACACTCTTCCGGATAGCACATTCATCACAGGTGCATCCTGCGATGAAAACGGAGAATTTATCGTTGAAAATGTAGAACCTAAAGAGTATTTAATCAAGGCTAGTTACATCGGCTACATAGACACAGAAAAAATCATCAAGTTAGACGGACTGCATCAAAACACAAAGATAAAACCTCTTAGATTGGCACCGGATAAGACTATGCTGGAAGAGGTGAAAATTCTGGCTGCTGCTACACCTTTATTGGTTAAAGAGGATACTTTGGTATATAATCCGGAAGCGTTCCGAGTAAAGGATGGAGCAATGATAGAAGATTTGGTTAAGAAATTACCTGGAGCCGACTTATCCAGCGACGGAAAATTGGTGATAAATGGAAAAGAAATCAAGAAAATTTTAGTAGATGGGAAGGAGTTTTTTGCAGATGATCCTCAATTCTCATTGAAAAATTTACCTGCTAATTTAATTGATGAAATAAAGACATATGACAAAAAGAGTGAAACTGCTGAATTGACCGGTGTGGATGACGATGAGGGAGAAACTGTACTCGACTTAAAAGTAAAAAAGGGAATGAAAAATGGTTGGGTTGGAACTCTACAAGGAGGGGCCGGAAGCGACTTATTCAGAGACGATCCTGATTTCAGATATGAAGTAAATGCAAATATGAATAGATTTACAGATACTGATAATTTGGCAATTGTAGGGTCTCTTAACAATACAAATAGTATGGGCGATAGCCGAAATGTCTCTACCAACTCAGGAAATGGAATTACTAGAAATGGTAATATAGGTCTGACATTCTCCCATGAAAAGGATAAAAAGTTTGAAATTGGAGGAAATGTACAATATAGAAACAGCAAAAACGATGCTATCAAAAAGAGTGTTCGCGAAAATTTCCATAAGAATGGTTCGTCTTTTAAACATGACAATTCCACCTCAGAAAAATTGCAAAACAACGTTTCATCCAATCTAAAAATGAAATGGAGTCCGACTGAAAAGACCACCATCATATTTAGACCTGATATTTCTTATTCACGCACTAATAACTACTCAATTGGAACAACGGAAAATTTAAATTCATTAAAAATCCGAAATAATTTCAATAGCTCAGAAAAGGAGAATATATCTGATAATTTTAGAGTAAATGGAACATTGCGATTTGTTCAAAAATTCGATAAAAAGGGAAGAAGTGTTTCATTTAACTCCGGAATCACTTATACCCTCACCCCAAGTGAGCAATGGAGCGATGCCAACACAGAATTTTATTTGGATGATGATAACGAAGCGGATTCAACCCTACTTACATCTTTATATACAGACAAACGTAGTGATGGACTGACATACTATGTGGAAGGAGCCTATACTGAACCTGTTTTCAAAAATCATTCTTTGCAACTTAAATATCGTTTCCAACAAAGATCTGCAGAATCCTATTCGTTAGTTTACGATGAAATGCGTGAAAATCTATATATAGACTCTTTGAGTAGCGAAGTAGATAATGACTACAAAACCCATATTGCAGAAGCCAATCTACAAGGGAAATACACCAATTTCAACTATAACGTTGGTATTGCATTCCAACCTCAAATTTCTAGAACTCAAAATTTAGTCGGACCAAATGTTGGTCGGGATTATGAACAAACGGTTTTTAACTTCTCACCCAATTTGCGTTTCCGCTACAAATTTGACAAAAAGACAAACTTGACATTCCGATACAGAGGACAAAGTTCTGCACCTAATGTAGAGGATCTTCAGATGGTAATTGATGAGAGCGACCCACTGGACTTAAAATATGGTAATCCTGATTTGAAACCATCATACAACAATAACATCACGTTACAATACAAAAGCTACAATGCTGACAAACAAAGAAGTATTATGACGAACGTTACGTTTAAAAACACATTAAATGCTATCTCCAACCAAATTGTATATGACCAATATACCGGAGTGCAAGAGAGCTATAAAGTTAATGTAAATGGCAATTGGGGTATAGGTGGATTATTCATCTTGAGTACACCATTTAAAAACAAGAGTTTCACCTTTGGAACATCCACTAAGATAAACTACGATGAGGATGTTACACTCTTGGAGAGTTCAAAAGAAAATCTCTCAAATGCATTGGAAAATGGAGAAAAAAGCACTACGCACATCTTTTCTGCCGAAGAAAAACTTCAGTTGGCATACAGAAATGATTATTTTGATATTATGGGAACTGCTACTATAGGATATCAAAAAGGTAAAAATGATATTTTAGAAAGAAATAACCGCGAAATCATCGACTATAATGCAACCCTTAGTGCCAATGGTTACCTACCATGGAATATGACATTGTCAACTGATTTAAATTTCCACTATTATACAGGTTATACTGATGGTTTTGATAACAACGCTCTACTTTGGAATGCTCAATTATCAAAAAGCTTCCTTCCTAACAATATGGCAACTATCAAACTGAAAGTGATTGATATTCTTCAACAACAAAATAATCTTACAAGAAGAATCGGTGAATCATCAATCACAGACACAGAATATAATACATTAGGAAGTTACTTCATTTTATCATTCATTTGTAAAATCAATCAAATTGGAAAACAATACAAAGAGGATGATGATTGACATTTACAAATATTTCAGACAAGTTCTATAAATTAGGTCAAGATGATTTTGAAGAGCATTTTATTTAGATTGTTTTTATTCAGAAAAATCGTAACTAAATGAATAGAAGCAAGATAAATAAAATGAATTCAAAAGCATCCGAAATAAGATTATTAAGTATAAAACATAAATCGTAATTTATAGAAGTTGCCTTCAATAGATTACAAACATATACATATAAGAAGTGGGAAATTTTAATGTTTAATTAAATTTTACGATAAAAAATATTTTATTATATTCGTAACAAAATAAAAATTTATTGTGAAATTACTCAGTACATTGGAAATTTCGACAAAAGGGAGGTGTGGTTTAATTTCAAACCTCGTTTATACGAAAAAAAATATTGCGAGTTTGACAAAAATTTTAAAAAAACAAACTGCTTCATAAAAAATCACAACGAACCATTTAGGAATATTTATCAAAATAATATCATTTTTATGGAAAAAAACTTTTACGCCTATCTAGAAAAGTATCACGGTAATCTAGTGGAAAATATTCGATTAAATGAAGATTCCATAGAGAGACTGAACGATTGCTCTCGCATAATTAAACTTACTAGGGGCGAGATGTTACAGATGGAAGGAGAGGTAAGCAAAATATGGGGGTTTGTCACACAAGGTTTAGTAAGAACGTATTACAAAAAAGGAGATACAGAAGTAACGGAAAAACTATCACATGAAGGAGATAATTTTATTGATTACGAAAGTTTTTTTAGAAAAACTATAAGCAATAGAAATATTCAAACAATAGAGCCTTCAGTAATTTTTATGTTCAAATACAATGAGTTAGAGAGAATTTGCGATGAGGATAAAGAGATAAAGAAACTGTTCCGGCGTTTAAAAAATGAAAACCTTATAAAGGTTAAAGAACGTCTTGACGATTCAGTATTCGAATCGGCCAAATTAAAATTCATGACACTATTAGAAAAAACCCCACAATATGTGCTTAGGGTTCCATCAATATTCATAGCTTCCTATTTGGGAATTACACCGGAAACTTTGAGTAGGATAAGAGCAAAAATGAGAATAGATTGAAATATAAAGAAGCATATAGTATGAGTATAAAAAGAATTGTCATAAATAAAGCCCTCATTCAATCGGAAGCAAAGAAAATTTATGGGGAGATATATCTATCACACGAAGCTGAGTGTGCATTGCGTGAAATAACAACCATAGAAAGAGTAAGAAAACACACAAAGATATTGAATAATGGCGAGGTGTGCGATTTCATAGGAATTGTTATGAAAGGATTGGTTCAGATTTACCATAAAAAAGGTAAAAAGCGTGTTTCTGATGATTTTGCAACAGAAGCCTATCCTTTTTTTGATATTGACGGATTTGTAAATGGAAAACCCTCCGGGGTGGAAATAGAAGCTTTAGAACAAACAGTTTATGCCAAAATAGACAAGAAGAAACTTGAGAATTTATGCGAACAATATAAGGATTTAGACAATCTTTATAATAGAATTTTGGAACATAGTTTAATCTCATATCAAGATAGACTTAATTTGGTTCTTCACTTAGATGCAGAAGAAAAGTACTCACATTTAGAGGAATCAAGAATTGGTTTGACTTCAAGAATCAGTTCCATTAACGTAGCTTCATTTATTGGTGTCACCCAAGAAACACTATGTAGAATAAAGGCAAAAATGTCTGACATCATATACTAACTTTCTTTTTAAATAGAAAATATCTAAGGTCACACATACTAAATACGGATAGGTAAATGTACACAGAAAATTTTGTTCCAAGAATTGAATTTGAATCAAGGGAAACGATAAAGAAATTTCAAGAAGAAAAATTAGTAGAAATGCTCGACTATCTTTCTGCTAAATCGACTTTCTACAAAAGAGTATTCAAAGAGCAGAATATCGACCTAACGAAAATAAAAACATTAGAGGATTTACAACAGATTCCTTTCACTACAAAAGAGGATTTGCAACTATATAATCAAGATTTTATCTGCGTGAGTCCGCATGAAATTCGTGATTACATTACAACTTCAGGCACATTGAGCGACCCGACAACCTTTGCATTAACGGAGAAAGATTTACTCAGACTCTCATACAATGAAGCTATATCTTTCACATGCGCAGGAGGTCACAAAGGAGAAGTTTACCAATTGATGACAACCATCGATAAACGTTTTATGGCGGGATACGCCTATTGCATGGGAGTGCGCCAAATGGGCTGTGGATTGATTCGTGTTGGTAACGGAATTCCGGAACTCCAATGGGACACAATTAACAGAATACACCCGGATGCTATCATCTGTGTACCTTCATTCATTCTTCGCATCATCAAATACGCCGAAGAACATGGTATAGATTACAGAAATTCCAGCATAAAAAAGGCAATTTGCATCGGAGAAAATCTAAGGAATGATGATTTTTCTCTGAATCTTCTTGGTAGCAAAATAAAAGAGAAATGGGACATCGAACTCTACTCCACATACGCATCCACAGAGATGAGTACATCATTCTGCGAGTGTCCGGAAGGGATGGGTGGTCATCATCATCCGGAATTGATTATTTGCGAATTAGTTGATGAAAATGACAATCTTGTAAAAGAGGGAGAGATCGGAGAATTAGTTATTACAACATTAGGTGTTGAAGGTATGCCACTGCTTCGATTTAAAACAGGAGATATTGCGAGATTTCACAACGACCCTTGCAAATGCGGCAGAAACACCATGCGAATCAGTCCTATTATCGGACGAAAAAAACAGATGATAAAATTCAAAGGAACAACTCTCTATCCTGCTTCCGTTTTTGATATTTTAGACAATACTGATTTTGTAGAAAATTACTTGGTGGAAGTTAGTACAAACGAAATTGGGATGGATCATTTAACCGTTTTCATCGGAACAAAAGAACAAAAAGACGAATATGTTAAAGAACTAAAAGATCGTTTTCGTGCAAAATTACGTGTTGCACCGGATGTTAAATTCAAGTCCATCGATGAAATTCAACGGATTCAAATGCCTGAAATAAAAAGGAAACCAGTTAAATTTATTGATAATAGAATCTAGAAGCAACGAAAAGCGATGATCAACGAGAACAAATATAATTTCGAAGATATCAGGCCCTACACAGACCAAGAAGTCCCTGCAATTGTTCAATCTATTGTAGAGGATAGTTTGTTCCCTATCGTGGCAAATTATCTTTATCCGAACGAAGACATAGAGTTCTTGAAACAACTTTTATTAAGCACAAAAAGCGTTGAAGAGTTTCAATTGAAGGTAATGCACAAAGCCATCCGAACCATTATTAACAAGAGCTCTTCCGGCATAACTTTCGATGGATTCGATAAAATGGATGACAATCCACATATATTACTTGCCAATCATCGCGACATTATGTTAGACTCGGCCATATTGGATGTACTTCTTGTAGAACATAACAAACCAACTTGCCAAATTACATTTGGAAGCAATCTAATGCGGGGCGATTTGGTTATACATATTGGAAAAATCAATAAAATGTTTCGGATTATGCGAGGAGGGAACATCAAAGATTTCTATAAAAATTCGCTGGAAGTTTCCGCCTACATGCGTCATGTCATCACAGAAAAGAAAGAGTCTGTATGGATAGCTCAACGGAACGGACGCACGAAAGATGGCGCAGATAAAACCGAAATTGGTGTATTAAAAATGTTTTCCATGAGTAGCGATAAGCCCTTCTTGGAAAATATGAATGAATTGAATTTCGCTCCTGTCTGTATTTCTTACGAATATGAACCATGCGACTTTTTGAAAACAGCAGAGTTATACATTTCTCGCTATCAAAAATATGAAAAAAGCGAAAATGAAGATCTTAATAGTATTTTACAAGGTATTCAACAACATAAGGGGCATATCCATATCTGCATGACACCCCCTATCACACGAGAAGAATTAATAATCTGCGATCAATACGAGAAAAACAATAAGTTAGTTCGCTTAGCTGAAATCATTGACAAGCGCATTTACAACGGATATAAACTCTACCCCAATAACTACATCGCTTATGATTTACTAAGCGGAGGTGACACCTATGCCAACTTCTATACAAAAGAAGAGAAACAAAATTTCATGGAGTATATGACAGACGGGATTAAATCATTAGCCATCAACGCAGATATTAATGAGTTGATCCAAATATTCTTGTCAATATACGCTAATCCGATAAAGATGAAACAACTTCACGAGTAATCAACTCCCACAACGGACATTGCAACCTTTGCACTGAGGTAATTCGCCACGAAAGCGTTTTTCCACCATCAGTCGGATTTTATCCTGAAGCGAATCAATTCGGATATTCTCAATAACATCACTCACGAAAGCAAACATCAACAACATTTTAGCCTCTGCCTCAGGAATACCGCGAGAACGCAAATAGAATAGAGCTGTTTCATCCATCTGACCAGTAGAGGCACCATGACTACACTTAACATCATCCGCATAGATCTCTAACTGCGGTTCTGTAAACATCTTAGCCTCCTTTCCTACACAAATATTTTTATTGGTCTGATAAGCTGCAGTTTTTTGAGCATCCTTCGCCACATATACTCGTCCGGAAAAAGCACCCACAGAAGCATCATTCAATACATATTTAAACAACTCTTTACTCGTACAATTTGGCACATTATGGTTAACAACAGTATAATTATCCACATGCTGCTCAGCATCTCCAATCACCATTCCACACAATGCCAATTCAGCTCCCATACCATTTAAATCGATTTTGAGATTATTACGAGAGAAACCATTTTGCAATGTCATATCATTGATTAATACATTCGAATCTTTCCCCTGAGATAAGAAAAAAGAGTCCAATGAGACCGATTTATTACCAGAACTCTCCAACTTATAATAGTCAAAATAAGAATTATCTCCTACAAAAACTTCCGTCACAAAATTAGCCAAGCTCTCTCTGTCCGACATTGTATGCTCACACATCAACAAAGAAGCCTTTGCATTATTGCCCAAAACAATCAAATTACGAGGATTTGAAATCGCCGGAACAGAAGCATTTGAAACACAAATTAACTGGATCGGGTTTTCAATTACCACGCCATCCGGCACATACAAAAAGAATCCATCCTGAGTAAACATTGTATTAAATGCTACTAACGAATCTTTATCGATACCCTTCGATTGATGATAATAGGTCGCAACCAACTCGGGATGATTTTCAGCAGCTTCCCTTAAACTCCCAATAAGAACGCCTTTACTCATCAATTCATCCCAGCACAACCTAGAAGCATCAGAGAACATAAAGTACTCATCAACCAAGAAGCAGAGATAAGAATTAATAGGAACATCACAATGGAACAGATTATCAGGAGTTGGAAATTTTAAACGATTTAGGTTCAACCCATAATCAAAATTAAACAAATCCTTAATCTTTGAATGACGATACAACTCGTCACGAGAAGTAGGTAACCCATTCGTCTTAAACCATTTGTAGGCATTCTCACGACAATCATTCAGAAGAGAGGCTCCATTAGAAAAGATGACCTCTCTATATTTTTCGTAGATATCAATATATTGACTTTCAGTAGCAGACATTACAATGCGATTTAGAATAACCTATTAAAAATTCTCTCCCAACTCTTTCTTTATCCAATCATAGCCACGCTCTTCCAATTCAAGCGCAAGTTCTTTCCCTGCCGATTTAACGATACGACCCTTATAAAGGACATGCACAAAATCCGGAACAATATAATCCAACAAACGTTGATAGTGAGTAATCACAATACTTGCATTATCCTTACTTTTCAATTTATTTACACCACTTGCAACAATTCGCAAAGCGTCGATATCCAAACCACTATCCGTTTCATCCAAGATAGATAATTTAGGTTCTAAAACTGCCATCTGAAATATCTCATTACGCTTCTTTTCTCCGCCTGAAAATCCTTCATTAACCGAACGATTAGCCAACTTATTATCCAACTCCACCACCTCTTTTTTATCTCTCATCATTTTTAAGAAATCAGATGCGGACATGGGAGGAAGCCCATTGTATTTACGATGCTCATTTACTGCAGCACGCATAAAATTAACCATACTTACACCAGGGATTTCGACAGGATATTGAAAACTAAGGAACAACCCTTCACAAGAACGAGCTTCAGGGGATAAAGACAATAAATCCTTACCGTTGAATAACACCTCTCCTTCTGTTACTGTAAATGCGGGATTACCCGCTAACACAGAAGAAAGAGTACTCTTACCGGAACCATTGGGACCCATAATGGCATGAACTTCACCCGGTTTGATTTCCAAATTAATGCCTCTTAAAATCTCCTTCCCATTAACAGAAGCATGCAAATTTTTAATACTAAGCATATATCTATCTTCTAAATTATTATCCTACACTACCCTCCAACGATATTTGCAATAACTTTTGTGCCTCTACTGCAAATTCCATTGGAAGTTTATTTATCACCTCTTTAGCATAACCATTGACAATCAAACCAATTGCATCTTCTGTACTTATACCACGTTGATTGCAATAAAAAATTTGATCTTCACTGATCTTTGACGTCGTTGCTTCGTGCTCGACAACTGCCGTATCGTTGTTAATATCCATATAAGGAAATGTGTGAGCCCCACACTTATCACCCAACAACAAACTATCACATTGCGAAAAATTTCTTGCGCCTTCTGCCTTTTTTGCTACACGAACCAACCCTCTATAACTATTTTGACTAAATCCTGCTGAAATTCCTTTAGAAACAATATGGCTCTTCGTATTCTTCCCAAGGTGAATCATCTTTGTTCCGGTATCAGCCTGCTGATAATTATTGGTAACAGCTACAGAATAAAACTCTCCAACCGAATTATCACCTAACAAAATACAACTCGGATACTTCCATGTAATAGCTGAACCCGTTTCCACTTGAGTCCATGATACTTTCGAGTGGTCACCCTTGCAAATAGCACGTTTCGTTACAAAGTTGTAGATACCACCTTTCCCATCTTTATCTCCCGGATACCAATTCTGCACCGTTGAGTACTTGATCTCGGCCCGATCCATCACCACCAATTCAACAATAGCTGCATGTAACTGATTTTCATCTCGCATCGGAGCCGTACATCCTTCCAGGTAAGAGACATAACTATCATCATCTGCCACAATCAAAGTACGCTCGAACTGACCAGTATTCGCTGCATTTATACGGAAATAGGTGGATAATTCCATCGGACAACGAACCCCCTTCGGAATATAAACAAATGAACCATCACTAAAGACTGCTGCATTTAATGCTGCAAAAAAATTATCGGTATAAGGAACAACCGTTCCCAAATATTGACGAACCAAATCAGGATAATTTTTAACCGCTTCATTAAACGAACAGAAAATAATTCCCAACTCCGCCAAATTCTCTTTGTAAGTTGTCTTTACAGAGACACTATCCATCACAGCATCCACAGCTACACCCGTCAAACTTTTTTGTTCCTCCAATGGAATCCCCAATTTATTAAATGTTTTAATCAATTCAGGGTCCACTTCGTCCAAACTCTGGGGAGATTCCTTAATTTTAGGTGCAGCGTAGTAGTAGATATCCTGATAGTCAATCGGAGGAATAGACAAATGAGCCCACTCCGGCATCTCCAAGGTAGTCCAATGTCTATAAGCCTTCAGACGATACTCCAACAACCAATCCGGCTCACCTTTTTTTTCCGAAATCAAACGTACAATATCCTCATTCAATCCTTTCTGGATAACTTCCGTCTCAACGTCAGTAACAAATCCATATTTATAATCCGAATCTGTTACATCACTTACAAAGTCTTTTTTCATACTTAATTATTCCTTTGTCAAAAACATTACAAAGTTACTAAAAAATGATAGTACTCCGCATAAAAACAACAAAACAATAAAGAAAAAAGTAATTTTTAAGAGAAAAATCTTGTATTTTCAAAAATTAGTCCTTACCTTTGCAGCACGATTGAAAGAAATCGTCTATATGCGGAGTGGAGCAGTTGGCAGCTCGTTGGGCTCATAACCCAAAGGTCGTCAGTTCGAGTCTGGCCTCCGCAACCAAAGGGATGTTACAAAGGTAGCATCCTTTTTTTTATTCTTGAATCTGTTCTGCTTGCGGGATTTTCTGGTTTCCGGTTTCAACCCAACTTTCGCTCGATTTAAATGTACTATCCCATTTTTAGAATTTTAGCAATTTAAATTCTGTTTATGTCCTAAATTCATGAAAATTGAATAAAAAGAAATAAACAAAATGAAAGGTGAGTATAGCAATTGTAGGGACGCGGTATGCCGAGTCCGAAAGTTTGTGTCCTAAATTCTCGAAAATGGAAAAAAAATTTTGAATAAATATTGGGCGGAGACAGATTGGAGCGGGGATTGGCGGACGGCGCGTGCGGTGTCCCTACAAACCTACTTCGTCCGAATAAAATCCTTAAACTTGAAAAAATATTTCTGATAAAAATAATATACACAAAAAAAAGTCGAAGAATTTCTTCTCCGACTTTCGTGGGCCCAACAGGACTTGAACCTGTGACCCCCTGATTATGAGTCAGGTGCTACTAACCAACTGAGCTATGGGCCCTATTTGCAAATGGGAAAATATTCATTACCTTTGCAAAAACGATGCAAAAGTAACAATTTTTCATTGAAATACAAAATTTTTGTGTAACTTTACTCAAAAAAATATTACAGGATGGAATTTATAGATGGTATTGAGAATTTTCCAAACAATGGATTGGTGCTAACTATCGGATTTTTCGATGGAGTACACCTCGGCCATTCTTATTTAGCCGAACAACTAAGATTAATTGCTGATCAAGAAGGGTTAAAAGCTGCTTTCCTTACATTTTGGCCTCACCCTCGTATTGTTCTTGATGAACCTTACAAACCTAAATTGTTAAATTCTATTGACGAGAAGAAAGAACTAATTAGTAAATTACCAATTGATTATTGTATCCAAATGGATTTTTCTTTAGGAATATCAAACCTATTGGCCTACGATTTCATGAAGAATATCCTAAAAGAGAAATTAAATGTTAAGCATCTGTTAATTGGATATGATCATCGCTTCGGGAAAAACAGAGAAGAGGGATTTGATGATTATTGTCAGTATGGGGAGGAATTAGGTATAAAAGTAAGTCAGGCTGAACCTTTTACGAAGGATAATTTTACCATCAGTTCCTCATTTATTCGAAACTTGTTAAATGTTGGAGATATCAAATTAGCTAATCTATACTTAAATTACACATACAAAGTAACAGGTAAGGTTGTAAGAGGAAACCAATTAGGAAATAAACTAGGATTCCCAACCGGGAATATAGAACTGGTAGAGAAAAACAAATGCCTTCCTCAAACAGGTGTATATGCAGTCAATGCCATTGTCAGAGGAAAAAAATACAACGCAATGGCTTACCTTGGGGCTCGACCTTCTATCTCAAGAGATAACGAAGAAATTCTGTTAGAGGTGAATATCTTTGATTTTAATGATGATATTTATGGAGAAGAGATGACTGTCGAATTTTTAAAGAAGACTCGAGCCGAAAAGCGCTTTGAAGATATGGATGCACTAAAAAAAGCGATTGCGTTGGATGAAATTGAGGTGAAAAATTTCTTTGCTCAAAAGTAAATAAGAAAATAAAAAAAACTAAGTGAGGGTGTCTCAAAATTGATATACCCTCTTTTTTAGTACCAAAACTAAAACAGGAGGGTTAGAATTCAAACTATCATGCACACTAAAAAATTAATTGCATCTTCTGTTTCTTGGATGGAATTCAATAACTTCTTCTCTTAGATAAGAGAGTGAAATATGGGTATAAATCTCTGTAGTCAATACAGACTTATGTCCTAACATCTCTTGTATTGCTCGAAGGTTTGCACCACCTTCTAACAGGTGAGTAGCAAAGGAGTGTCTGAAGGTGTGAGGACTAACATTCTTTGTTATACCTGCCAATGCAACTAATTCTTTAATAATTGTAAAAACCATCACCCGGGTTAACTTCTTCCCTCTTCTATTCAGAAATAGAAAATCTTCATGTCCTTTTTGAATATTGAGTTTTGTGCGCAAGGGAAGCCATTTCATAATATTTTGTTCTGCTTGCGGCGAGAGGGGTACTAAGCGTTGCTTATTCCCTTTCCCAATAACTACTAAATAACCATCCTCAAAATAGATATTGGAAAGCAACAAATCAGTCAACTCTGAAACACGCAAACCACAACTATACAACGTCTCGATAATTGCCTTATTTCTCACTCCCAAATAATCGCTACAATCAATCTCATTTAAAATTTTATTAATCTCTTCAACACTCAATACTTCGGGTAAATGTTGACTGAGTTTGGGTAGTTCCAACAACTCAGTAGGGTCATCTTTAATAATCTTTTCCAACAACAAAAAGCGATAAAATGCTTTAATACCTGAAACAATTCGAGCTTGAGAACGAAGAGATATTCCCAAATCAGAAAGGTCAATTAAAAAATCAGACAAAACATCATAGTTTGCATCTTTATACGGAATATGTGCTTCGGAAAGGTATGTTAGCAACTTCGCTAAATCATCCATATAAGCCGTTACTGTATTGGACGAGAACGATCGTTCCAATTTCAAATAAAGTTGGTAATTGAAGATAACCGAATCTTCTAGAAATGATGTGATATTCATCAGGTGGGTTCTATAAATTCATTTCGAGGAATTTTTGATTTTATCTCGAGCTGATTGCTGTAGAAATGGAACTGAGACTGCACTGCAACAGACTGGAAACAACAAGTTACCGAAATAAATCAAAAAGTTCAGAAAAGTTTATCACTCTGCAATTCATACTTTTAAATTGAAAACGGTGAATCTGTAGAACTCACCATCAATCAATAGATCAATCACAATTGTTAATGCTAAGCAAAGCTTCAACTGCCAAACGATAAGAGTCTAAGCCAAAACCGAGTATAACTCCAATACATGCAGAAGATAAAAAGGAGTGATGGCGGAACGGTTCTCGTTTATGCACATTAGAAATATGAACCTCCACTACCGGAGAGGTAACAGCCCTAATGGCATCAGCTATCGCCAAAGAAGTATGAGTATAGGCTCCCGCATTTAAAATAATACCATCCGTTTGAAATCCAAATTCATGTATCTTGTTGATAATCTCTCCTTCTACATTAGACTGATAATAAGTAAAATGGATATCCGGGTAATGAGAAATTAGCGACTCTAAATAGTCATCAAAAGGCTGTGACCCATATACACCGGGCTCTCTTTTCCCTAACAAATTTAAGTTAGGGCCATTAATAATTGTGATATTCATATTTCTTGAATTAAAGATAAACCATTATATTTACAAAGGTAATAAATTCTTATCACCATTAAGCAACTTATACAGGAGAACTTCATAATTTAAGGTAAGTTCTATAAACTAGGTAGGATGATTATGAAGGGGATTTTGTTTAGGATTTTTCTATTAATAAAGGAGCCATGCGGGCATCATAACTGAGGGAATATGAAAAAGATTATAGAAGTTTACATAGGCTATTCTTTTATGTCATAAGTCTAAATTTAAATCTATTTTAAATTCATTTTTAAAGATTATAGATGAGTTCTATTAGAAAAAAGAATCGAAATTGCCGAAACTACCTGTGGTGAATTGGAATGAATTTCACTTCTTTAAAATAGTAAGTTCTTAACTCTCCGGAGGATAATCTTAAACAGAGTGCTCCGTCATTGGCAACTGACTCTAAAGTGGCTTCAAATCGCCCGGTATTATCTTCGTAGGAAGATAATTTTCCTTTTTGATATAAATGAGTACGATACTCATCTCTTATAAACTGAAATTTACCTAAGCGCAATTGGTGATAACGAAATTGTAAATGCTCTGCCAAATCATCCAACAGAGTGGAAAGAGAATATTGATGTCCACTGATTGTAGAGAGGGAAATAGGATTGGGGGCATCAGAAAGAAATTGAGTTTGATTTACATTCAAACCGATGCCGACAATTGTAGATTTTATTACAGAACCTTGCAATGAATTTTCAATCAGTATCCCTGCAATTTTATTGTCTTTAAAATAGATGTCATTGGGCCATTTTATAGAAAAGTATTCGGAAGGATAAAGCTGAATTAAAAAATCCAACAAAGCTAATGAAGTAAATTGAGACAATAAAAAGAAATCCTTGACAGGGAGAAAATCAGGGTAAAAAAGAATGCTGAGAAGGAGATTTTTACCACATTCTGATTCCCATTTCGCTCCCAATTGTCCTCTTCCTTCAGATTGATAATCGGCTTGTACAATCGTAAACTCTGGCAATTGATTTTGCATTAAACGGGACAACTCTGAATTGGTAGAGGACAACTCTTTATAGCTGAAAAGGTTCGATAACATATATTACAGAAAAGAGAAAAACCTTAGAAGCTGTTTAAATTTTATTAAATAATTATTAAAAAGTTTCACTTTTTGTTTTTTCAGCATCTTTGAGATTATTTTTAACCTGTTTTTATTATTCTTTTTTGATAATAGTCCACTATTTACTGCAAAAGAATAATATAAACAATCTTAAAAATTTCTCTCAAATATGCTCGAAATAAAATTCAAACAGCTTCTAAATTTATAGAAATTACCTTTAGATACTATCTACAGAAATGTTTCGTCACGCACCAAGTATAACCCAACATAATCTCGTGTGAGCCATAGTTTTGGCGTGCAAAGTTGGTTAATCCTAAGATATAAGAGTAACCCAAATGGAATCCTTTGAATCGGATACCTCCCATCGGATGCAACGACAATGGTTTTGTATTGTTCTCATCCAATGTTTGGCGATAAGAGACTTGCAACCAATAAGAAAAATCCTTATTGTGTGGCAAGGTCTGCATAAACTTCAAATTCAAATCCAATTGACGTTCTGAATTTGTATTAAACTTGAACATCGCTGAAGGCTCAATTGTCATCTCATTCACCAAATCAATATCATACCCTAAGAATCCAAATCCTGTTAACGGACGAACAGGTTCATCC
>JAEIGA010003275.1_pt1 | contig 25450 bp, 28 predicted proteins | sample 9270691 | NCBI WGS metagenome assembly JAEIGA01 (sample SAMN17057246, study PRJNA624740) | gut metagenome | biome: biome; isolation source: fecal sample | host: Bos grunniens | place: China: Xizang | collected 2019
CATCCGAATATAAAAAGGTTGTTGAATTGGTGCGTCGTGGTCAAACCGAAGCCGCCCGCGCAAAGCGTGAAATGATAGAAGCCAACTTGCGTCTGGTTATCAAATTTGCCAAGAAATCCAGCAATCGTGGTCTGGGACTGGATTTTTCTGACTTGGTCCAAGACGGCAATATTGGTCTGATGAAGGCGGTTGATAAATTTGATTATCGTTTGGGTAATAAATTCTCGACCTATGCAACCAACTGGATTCAACAGGGTATTTCTCGCAGTATCGCAGACCAGGCCCGTACAATCCGCATTCCTGTGCACATGATTGACAACATCCACAAGATTCAGCGTGCAACCCGTCAGTTTATGCACAAATATGGTCGCCAACCAACTGCCGAAGAATTGTCCAAGATTATCTATCTGCCGGTTGATAAAATCCACAAAGCGATGAAGGTTAATCTGAAACCAATATCTTTGGAAGCGCCGGTTGGTACCGAAGACGATAGCTCTCGTATTGAAATCATCGCAGACGAAACGGCAAAAAATCCATTTACATCTGCGGCACAAAAGAACCTGCGCAAGATTGTGACACAAATCTTGTCTGAATTGGATCCAAAAGAAGAAACTGTCCTGCGCCAGCGTTTTGGTATGTCTACAAACAAAACCAGCACCCTGGAAGAAGTTGGTGAATACATCGGGGTCACCCGTGAACGAATTCGCCAGATTGAACAAAAGGCGTTGAATAAGTTAAAGCATCCAACACGTGCACGCAAACTGCGTAGCTTCTTAGAAGACTAACTCAAAGCCAAAGGACTTACCATGGGCAACAAATTCGAAGATGCAACACAACATGTTCAGGATTGGACCGAACTGTACAGACAGTTAGACGCATTGCCAAATCGCCATCAATGGCATTTCGCACCGAACTACCTTGACCATGATACATGCGGTTTTGTATTTGCACACGCCAACCCAGGTTCCGAAGAAAGTTATAACAGCATTTCTATGCTGTCAAAAACATTATATAATGCCGGCATCCGAAATTCTCTTATCACCCGAAACCATATTTTATCGGACGTCATCATTGCCCCAGAATATGCGGAATTGGCACGAAAATTGTTTGCTAAATACGAACCTTCCCAAAAGGACGAAACAAAAACAAACGATGCGTTATTTGGGCATTTCAACGGCTATCAAAAATAAACACAATAAAATCTGCCGACACGGCAGATTTTATTTAATACCCAAGGGGGGTACAATATATGAAGAAAACATTATTATTCTGTAATGGTCTGTCGGGCAGTGGCAAATCATACTTTGTAAAGAACACATTGCCATCTGGACTGTTTTATAATCTGCGTTCTGCGACGACACGCCCGATGCGTGATGGCGAAAGCGAAGGCAATCCATACTTCTTTCGTGACGAAGCGTATTTTGATAATGCACCATTGGCTACACATTTGTGGGTAAACGAAGATTTTTGGACACCCGGAACCCCAAAATGGATGTACGGTATTCCTGAATTCGAAGTTATGGAACATCTGGGCCAGAATTTAATTTATGACGTTATTCAGCCACGTTATACTCGTCAACTAATAGATTGGTTTCGTGCGCACGGTCTGGATTCAGAATATAATTTCCGTATTGCATATTTCTTGCCGCCGGAAAACAATTTCAAGACCGTTGCAGATCGTGCCAACATGCCGAATGACACGGCGGTTCGTCGTGCCAACACCTGTGACCCAATTGATTTTCTGGATGCGGGTTTGGATATTGATTATATTTTACAGCCAATAAACGGCAAATATAATCCACGCCTTATGGCGCACATCCAGCGCCTGGTTCGCCAAAAATAATATCTTGCGCATAAAAGGTTTTGTTGTAATAATTCACGCCAAACAAAGGAATATATTCTTATGTTCAAGAAACGGCACGGATGGAAATATAATAAAATCGCACACAGTTCGGAATTTAATCCAGAATGGTATTTAAAGACATACCCCGATATTGCACAGTCTGGTGTTGATCCTGTGCGTCATTATTTGCGTGTTGGCTGGTGCGAAGGGCGCAATCCCGGCCCAAACTTTAATACGAATGATTATTTGGCAGCAAATCCAGATGTTGCGTCAATAGGCATGTGTCCGTTATTGCATTGGGAACGATTTGGTCGTGCGGAATGTCGTCCGCTGACACCACCGATTACTCCCCCCGAGGTCTTAAGTTTTACAACCACCCAAGAAAAAGTACTATTACCAACAAATAAATTTGATGTAATTGTTCCTTTGGGGGCGTCATGTCATGCGTCTATGATGTTGCGTACGGCAAATCTGCAAACCATGTCGTACCCGTTGGATTGGTCCGCTTCTGACAAAGATGCAAATGAAGATTTAGGATTAACCAAACGTGTTGATTTGATATGTAATAATTTTTGCGACTTTGTAAATCAATCTGATTTAATCTCCAGGAATATTCCCAACGGGAAACATTTGTATGTTGCCAATGCCCGAACAGGTTTGCATTATCTGCATGATTTTCCCACATCTAAAACTATTGCGGAAGAATATGATAACTTTCACGACAGGTACACTCGTCGTGCGCAGCGACTGATGAATGATATTAAGGCAGCGCAAAATATTGCCTTTGTTTGGGTTCAAGATGCATGGGACCAAATACATAAAAACATAACTCGCAAAGACGATTTGTACTGGGCGGACATCCATCGTCGCTTGTCGGAAAGGTTTGTCGATAAAAATATCATAATTTTTGCCTTTGAACATAATGCGTCATTATCTAAGGGGCAAATTATTCAGACGATTATAAATAAGTCTGTGTTCAGATTTGCTTCAAATCACACCTTTATAGATGACAAGACATTCCCAGCAAAGTATTCCCATGATATGGTCGCTGGAATTTCGGCTGTATTTCAAGGAATAAACAAGAAAAAAGAAATGGCTATAGATAATAAATATCACGCCATGACCTTTACCACAGATTCAGAACATTTAACATTACCAACAAATAAATTTGATTTGTTCATACCGGTTGGTGCGTCTTGTTTTGCGACAATGCATTTGCGTACAATGGGATTACAAAAAATGTCTTATCCGTTTGATTGGTCTGCATCCGAAGATGATGAACATCATGACCGTGGTCTGTTTGTGCGTATTGGTTTACTGTGCAACAGATTTACAGACTTTCTGAATGCATCAGATATGCTGGACAAGAATTATCCAGATCGTCCAGAACACAGGTATGTTCTTAATACGCGTACTGGCCTGCATTATGTTCATGATTTTCCGGTATCTAAAACCATGGCCGAAGAAATGCCCGCATTCCAAGAAAAATACGCCAGACGCACATCCAGATTATTGTCTGATATCGACGCAGCCAACAATATTGCACTGATATGGATTCAGGATGTATATGAACAAATCCATTCAAACATAAAATATTTACCAGATGAATATTGGTTGGAAATGTATAATAAATTTGCATCCGCATATCCTGGTAAGAATGTATCGTTATTTGTTTTTGAACACAATCCAAATGCACACGACAACGAAATTCAACAAACAATTATTGAAAATCGTGTATTTCGTTTCAAATCTAATCATTCTATTCTGGATGAAAATGGATGGTTGGAATCATACAAACGTTTTCGTGTTAAGAATATCAGCGCGGTATTATTCCAATTAAAAAAACAATAAAAAAAACACCAATTGGTGTTTTTTTTGTTCTACCAGACACACTATATACGACGGAATACCGCTGTAGTTTTATTTTAACGGATCGAAACAATCGCCGGTCGCCTCACTACAACACGCATATCGACCGCCACCAATGTCTGCAAATGTTTCACCTGCACAGCACCCATTTGCATCAGGTGCACTGCCATCATCACACACAGCCTCTGACGAAACGAGCATTTCTTCATCCGCATATTCAACCACTGGTCCATCTGTTTCATAATCAGGTGCCGCAACAAACATTTTTTCCTGTTGTGAAACATTATAAGAAGGCTTTTCCGCCAATATTGCCTCCACAGGTTTTATCATCACAGGTTGAACTTCTTCATCAGAAATAAATGGTGATTCTGTTACAACCGGCACTTCATCCGGTTCGGATTCTTCTTCGATAACTGGGATTGGTTCTGCAATCAATTCTTCCATAACAACAGGTTCTGCAACTTCTTCTTGGACCAATACAGGTTCTTCTTCAACCACCGGCACCGGTTCCACAGACACTTCTTCTTCGATAACAACAGGTTCTGCCGCAGTATCCTCGTTTAATTCTGCAACTGATGCATCTTCAACAACCAATTCTTCTACTGGCGCCACATCAACAACAGCAACCTCGTCAACTTCTGGCACAGTCACATCGTCTTCTAAGGTAATAAAAGGCGAATCTGCCACATTATCATTTGAGGCATCAACTTCTTCGACCACCGCAATTTCAGGTTCAGAACTTTTTGCACCCAATTCTGGCATGGCATCATTTGCAGACCGCTGATAAACCCACAATGTGAACACAGACAACACAATCAATGCCACCAACAGCACATAATATATCACGGTTGGTTTGCGTGGCATATCTTGACCACCACCCATCACAGGCACCGCCGGTGCCACTTCTTCAGACTCTGTAATCGGCGACACAGGACGGAATCCAGAATCCACCGGTGCGACCGCAATTTCTGGCATTGGCGTTGGGTTAACCGGTGCCACATTTTCAACAACCTTTGGCGATTCTTCCACTACTGGTGCCACATGTACCACTGGTTCAATTGTCGCCATCAGTTCAGAATCAATTTGCGCATCACCGCCCATATCAACAGGCGTCAAAGAATCCAACACCGGCACAGGTGCAACATCATCGTATTTTTCAACTTCTTGTATTTTTTCTTCGACAATTGGTTCAGACGACATCACAGGCGGTTCAAAAGACAAAGGTGCCAACGTCGCCCCAGGCAATGTCTTAGCAGGTGCCACAGGCGGAACATAATCTGTTGGCTTGGCGCTAAAATCGATTGGCTTGAACGCATTACTTTCATCCAATATATTTGGGTCTTTATCAAATAATGGCTTTATTTCTTCATCTGACATATCTTCAACCTGGGGTTCTTCATTAAAATCATCTTCTTCTGCATCATCGTATGGCACAATTTCTGTGAATTGTGGTACTACTTGCATTGGGGTTGGGGCAGTCACCATCGATACCACATCTGTATTCATCGGCGCAGCTGGCAATGGCGCATCGACATTTTCCAAAGATTCCAGCATCAATCGTGCCACATCTGCATCATCTTCGGCCACCGCCAAACGCTTTTGCGCACTAAGCATACGCTTTTTTGCACGACCTAACTTTTCATTTATTGCATCAATTTGCGATTCCGTACGCAATATTTTTGCCGCAGATTGCTTGGTTGGTTCTTTACCGATATCACGTCTTTGTCCCACCAACTTTGCCCGCAACACTTTCAGACGATTATTCATTTCCGTCATACTGTCTTGGGTTTTATCCATTGTTTCACGGGCCCGTTCTGCGGTTAATTCCGCCGCAGCCAATCTTTCTGTGGCCGCCCGTTGGGATGCTGCGTTACGGAATGCATCCAATGCATCCAACGCCGCCGTCAAATCACGATTATTATTATATGCATCAATCAGCGCATCATATTCCGCCAATCCAACATATTCGATATCTAACTTTTGATATTTATTATCCTTCTTTGGACGCACTGTTTCCAAATCAACGCCATAATCATTCATCAGGATATCGTCCCACTTGCGATTTCCCACCGGATTAATCACCAGCAACACATTCGGCTTTGTTTCTGAAACCGCCAAGTCCAGAACAAAAACCAACTTATTATCCATATCATAATAGGCACGCAATGCATTGCCTGCGATATCGTAATCAACAAACTTCAATGGCTGATAAAAATTCTCTCTCTCGTTAGACATATTCTTATTCCCCAAGTATTTATCTTATTTCTTCTTTGGTGGTGCAAACTGATAAGCCTGCTTACAATGTTCATAACAGTATGGTTTTCCAACGAACACTGTTTCACCACAAAAGTGAAAATGTTCAGAATCCGGATCCCCAATTGGCCAACGACATTGATTCGGTTTCAAGTTCGCCATTTCCAACGAATGTTGAACGATACGCTGATGCGCCGCCAAACTTTTATCGCTAACCCGTGAAGAAGATGCTTTTTCCGACTTTGCTGCCGTTACCTTTGGCATAGCCATCTTTTTTGGTGTCGCAGCCTTTTTTGTCTCTGCCTTGGTCACAACATCCTTTTTAGTCACGGTTTTCTTTGTCGCAGCCTTGCTTGCAGTTTCCTTTACGACCTGTTTTGCACCCGATGTTTTTTTTGCTGCATCTGCTTTTTTAGTTTCTGCTGGTGCATTGGCCACATTGGCTGCATTAGCCTTGGCATTCCATCCCAGACGATTTAACTTACCCACAATGGCATTCTTGGACAGTCCCAACCGTTTACCAATTTCGGATGTAGAAAGCCCTTTACCTGTCAATGCCTTTAACTTTTTTAATGTTGCGTTATCCCAACCCTTGCTCATTTTACAAAACCCTTGTTATACTCTATAATAACAGTCTAGCACATATCCGATTCGAAAGGCAAGGGGGAAAAATATGATTTCTTATATCTTTTTTACTATTTTATTACTATGCGCCGTGATATGCGCCACCATGATTTCCATCACGGACTTTCGCACCCGAATTATCCCAGACGCCTTTTTATTCCCATTAATGCTGATTGGATTGATATTGATTACATTTTTTAATTTTCCGACATCGATTTCCGATGCAGTCACGGGGGCAACATTTGGATATCTGATGGCATCAATTATTGGTTTTACATTTGACTGGCGGATGCGGCGCCACAATCCAAACGCCGACATTCCAATTGGCATGGGCGACATAAAGTTAATAGGCGTGGGGGGTATATGGCTAGGAACGACCGGATTGGCATGGGCGTTAATCATTGCATGCCTTAGTGGGGCAATATGGGGTCGTGCCAAACACCAAAAATTCATCCCATTTGCACCTTTCTTTATGATTGGTGGAATTTTATCTTTAATCGCAAGATTATTTTTGATATAATACGCCCATAGGGAACTGGAATGAGAATAAGACTCAAACTAATTTTTGGCTGTATTCTGGGCATTGTGGCGTTAAATTCATACGCCAACATAACCAGCACACCGTTTTCACAATACGGCGTAATTCAAAACGTCCAGAATTATTCATCAAATCCATTCTGGTCACCGAATGGTTCTTATAACCAACGCATGCCAACCCCGGTCTATGCCACGGGTACTGATGTTGAAACCGCCGATTGTCAACGTGTTGTATCGGCATTGGTGACGGCACAATGTGCGGTTCGTGACAATTGCAAATCGACCCAGTTATCTGACATTCGTCCGGCGATTATTCTGACATTATCGCGCATGCCAAATGCAAATTATGCAACGGCATGTGCGGGCTTTATTGATGGTGCGTTTCAGGATTATATGCGTCAGACCGGCTATGCTGTACCGACTGTTGGCACACCATTTCCAACACCAACGGCATCAAATCCAAATGCACCCACAACAATTCAGAATTGGTCTGCGCCCCCCATGGCACCATCTGGTATACCGACGCCTGAATGGTTCCAAGACATAATGGAACGCGAACAAGAATTACAAGAGATTCAGGCACAAAACGGCGCAAACAGTGCAGAAATTTACCGGGCAGATTTCCCAACAACATACGCAGATTTATCTTTAGAAGACCGCCTTGCAAACGAGGCGGTTGGTTATGCCCCATTCAAAGACAAAAGCGCATACACCACAATTGAATTGGAAGATATAGAAACATACACAAAACGTATAACAGATAAATGTTTCACAGAGCACGGTGCCGGGGAAGAATGTTGTCAAAAATACCCCAATGACGATCGTTGCAAGAAATATTTTGCAGATAAAGAAAAGAAAAGAAAGGAAGAACAAGACGCCAAAACAAAAGAAAAATGCTTCAAAGACCACGGTGCCGGAAAAGAATGTTGTGAAAAATACCCCAACGATGAACGTTGCAAAGAATATAACAAGAAGAAAGCAGAGCAAGAAAAGAAAGCAGAGCAAGACAAGCAGGCAAAACAAGAACAAGACAATTGTTTCAACACCCACGGTGCCGAAAAATGTTGTGAACAATACCCCAAGGATGAACGTTGCAAAGAATATAACCAGAAGAAAGACAAGGAAAAACAACAGAAATGTTTCGATGAATCCTCTGACAACAAAACCAAAAGGGATAAATGTTGTGAACAATACCCCAACGATGTACATTGTGGGAACCATTACAACGACGAAGGCATTCTTGTGGACAAATATGAAAAACCTGTACGAGACGACTATGGCAATCTGCAATACAAAGGTGAACGCAAATTAAATTAACAGGAAACAACAAATGAAACACATAATAAAAATATTTTCCGTTTTGGTCATCTGTGTAGCGATGCCGGCAATTGTGCACGCCGCCGCCATGACACAGGCAGAACGTATTGACAATTGCCTGGCTGCTGTAAATGAATCGACTAATGAATTTCAAAACGAACTCAAAACCTTGATAACAGAAGACACACTGGCACGGACAGAAGCAGACGGCGGCGAGGCTGGGCTACGAAATTTGGTAAAATCCATTCATATACCAATAACATCAATATTTTCCCAAAAAATAAAAGATATTGATGGTTGTCAAAATGCTATCAATGATTTACAATCCAGGTCTAAACTGAAACTGCATCTTTTTGGCAACAAAAAATATGCTTATTATATCAATTCCAACGAGTTAAATAAATATAGACGTGTAAAATATTATATATGGTTAAGCTGGAACAACACTTACAAACCCGGAACAATTATAAAAAAACAGGACCTAGAAGATCAAGAAAGCCCTACAGAGCCATTCTGGAAAGAAGATTGTATGAATTTGCTTCCAATGATGCATATATTAGTAAATGGAAACAGTTTTGATTTGGCCAAAAATCTATCCGAAAAACTCACAGACTATAAAGGATATTTTCAAGCCATGCATTTTAATTGGCTTAAACTCCCAGACACAAACCCAATGAACATGTTCAAAGGCATTTTATCTTGTTATATGAACTCAAAAAGTACCTTTACAGGATTCAGAGACCCAACAACCGCGACGGAAGGTGTTAACGCAATAACAGAAATACTACAGGCCAACCAGCAATGTCAAGCAAACACAAAGAACGGTGGGACATTGGTCTTGTACATCGGAATTTTGAACAACACATCCTATAGTCCAAATGAAGCACTGGACAAAAGTGAACCAAACGCCACCGAATTCACAATTATAAGCGGTCCACACAGAATATAAAAAAACATGATAAAAAAATAACACAATGATAAAAAAAATAATACTTTCCTTAATCATAGCGTTGGCATGTCCTTGTTTTTCATGGGCGGCCGATTCAGACACCCCAGACACACAAACCGACACCATTGAACAAACAGAACATACTAACAATCCACTTGGCCCCAACCCAGACGACACACCATACGACATCGCCACATTCCAAGATGGACTGGCACGGCTTATCGCCGCCGCTAATGTTGACGAAGACGCATCCGCCCCAGAAAACGAAACCGTTGAACAAACCGACCCCACGAACAACCAATTTAGACCCGACCCAGACAACACGCCATGTGCCACCGCCGCATTCCAAGACGGACTGGCACGACTTATCACCGCCGCTAATCTTAACGAAGACGCATCCGAACAAGAAATCCAAGAACAAATAACATCTTTATTTAGGGACAAAGATACATTGACCACTGTGCTGGAATGCCCAGAAATCAAATCCGTCCCCGAAACCAGAACAATAATATTTTTACCAATCAAATACAAATTCCCAGGTGGTCGTAAAATTGTTGTTAACTATGAAACACAACCAAAACTTCTGCGCCAGCGATTACAATTGGCCATCAAACGCAGCGCACCAGATAACCCCAACCCATACATCGGCGAAGATGATTCCGTGTGGACAAATACTGATCCATCATGGTACGCCATAATGGTGGTCCAACATGGCGCACTTGATGAATTTGTGGGTCCAGATAAAAGCAATATTGTTTCACTGCAATATATCATAGACAACATCGACAAATTGTATCCAAATGCCGCCAGCAACGGTGGTAACTGCACCAGCCGCAGCGCCATTGCCGAAAATTGGTGCGCAATAAATAAATCCACAAAAAAAACCGTCGCCATGGAAGACGACACCAACGATTATTACGTGGCAGGCGACATCAATTTACAATGGATATCATATGCAGAAATGGCCCTTGATGTGGTAATCACTGTCGCAACAATGGGGGGTGGGGCAGTAATCAGCGGTATCACAAAATCTGCCCGTGCCTCACGTGCACTAAAAGGCATGGTAACTACAATCAAAGTGCTGAACGCAACCGATGATGTAAAAGATTATCTTGCCGCATCCCAACGTGTCGCAAAATTGGCCGAAGAAATAAAAGATCTGGAAAAATTAATGATGTTTGACGATGGAATTGATGCAGGAAGACATGCCGCAAATTTGGCAAAAAAAATCCAGCAACTGGACAATGCCAAAGATACCGCAAAAAAACTTGAACAGACAAAAAATGTACAAGAATGGCAAAACGCAAGACAAACATTTTCTGAGTTAAATCAGTATCGTCGCACATTGCGCAGTGCGGGCACAGCAGTACGCTCGGCACAAAGTGGAAATGTAATTGCACGCACGGTCAAAATTATCAAGGGGGCACGTGCCTCAAGAAATGGCGCAAAACTTATCGCCAAGGGCGCCAGAATCGCCGGCCGTTCCAGCAATATTGCCAGACGCACAGTTGATTACTTGATACATTCTTCATTAAAAAGTGCCGCTGTCCTGTCTCGTGTTGCATCAGATATAGGCTTTGCATATACTGCAGTAAAATTTATAGGTGATTTGTACGATTATACAGATGTCAGCACCGGCGAATTTACCAATGGCGAAGATTTTAAACCGCTGCTGTTGCTATCTGCAGACGATATCAAAGGCCAAGAGAACAAAGTAAATTACGGCATGTGGTTGATGTGGGAAGGCGATACATATAGTAGGGCCGACGACGATGCGGCATACCTGCAGGCAATGGATTTTGCAACAAAATTCTATCTAGACCTAAGTGAATACCAGGGCTATAACGCATCACCTTGTAATATCGATATTTATGTTGTGCATCCAATCTTGCGCAACCCCGGGACAGATCCTGAATTATACTATCTGATTATGAATGATGTACCATGGTCAACCGCAAATTCCAAGGATTTATTAGACGCCGAATAAAAATTATTCCCATTGTATTTTTCATTACAAATGTAATATAATACCAATATAACCAAAGGGGTTAGAATATGAAAAAAATATTATCTGCATTATTTATTATATTGACCACCGTATCTTTCGCCAATGCGTATCAGGTATTATCATCCAAAGAAATGGGCAAAAACGATGCAAAAAACCAAAACATCGTTGTAAAATGCACAACAGATACTGGCAAAATATCCAATCAAACATGTTCTTTGCGCCGCTATGCCAAATGCACCGGTAATGGTTCCAACAAACGCTGTGCCGGATGGCAGCCATGGCGTGATTTACGCAACCCATCACATGAATACTCTGATTGGAAAACCGCTGCATCTGCATGCTGTCGTGACAAGGGATTAAGATAAAACAAAAGAAAAAACCGCCAATCATTATTTGGCGGATTTTTTAATACCATCTGCAATCAATTGACTTGGCACGCCATCAGGACGACGCCATAAATCATCTGCACTTTTCAAATCGGCAATCATTTTTTCCCGCTTTGATGGGATTGTTAACTGCTGAACCGCATTCAAAACATTCTCGGCCGTTGCATCCGCCCCCAAACATTCTGGATACACACCACAATTTAACAAGATATTCACCAACGAAACCCAACGAACACGAATAATCTGACGCACAATCCACGATGTTATCGGATTCATTTTATAAACAACAACCGCCGGCACATGTAACATCGCCAATTCCGCCGACACAGTCCCGCTGGCCACAATGGCAATATATGTCTTTGCATACACATCATATCTTTCTGATGATGGTACCAACACCGGTTTAATCGGCCACTTGGATGTTTCTTGGCGCACATATTCCGCCGTTGTTTCCACCGTCGGAATCATAAACTTATACCCCATATATCCGTTTCGTGACAACATATCTGCAACATCACGCATAATCGGCAATAATCTTTTAACTTCGGACATACGGCTGCCCGGGACCAGGGTTATAATTTTTTCCGTCTGTTTTTTTGCAGTTTTATACTTTCCAATCAGACCATCTGAAATTGGATGACCGACCGCAACCGTATCCAAACCATGTTTAGTGAAATAGGGCACTTCAAAGTCAAAAAACGCATACAGTTTATCAAACATCTTGGCGTATTTCTTGGCACGTCCAGGTCGCCATGCCCAAACCTGGGGCGCAACAACATGATGGAAACACAAACCATTTGCAATCAATTCTTGTCCCGACTGGGATTTTCTTATCTGCTTGATAACACTTTTTGCAAAACCCGGCGCATCAATAGACACAACAACATCAGGTTTTAATTCAATAATTGCATCAACGGTCTGACGGATTCTTTGCGTTAATGTGCGTGCATGCGCCAACACTTCGACTGCACCCATAACCGCCAAATCAGACATCGGAAACAGCGAAGACAGCCCAGCCGCCTGCATATGTTCACCACCAATGCCAAAAAATTCTGCATCGGTACCAATCGCAGACATAATGCGTCCACCCAACACATCCCCAGACACTTCACCTGCGATAATAAAAACTTTAATTTTTTTATTCTGCATTCTTAGAAGTACCAATTCCACGCTTTGAACGATTTTCAATAAAGTCAATTGCATCCATTGCGTATTTGTTGTTTTTTACTTCCTTGCGCACCTTGGCCAAGCGATCAGACACCGTGCCTTCGCCGCCACGGAACACCGCCGCATAAACCGCATGAATTGCATGCATATCTTCATTTGTAAATCCATGGCGCATCAATCCAACACGATTAATTGTGCGATATACGGCACGACCGCCATCATAAATCGCATATGGCAACACATCATTACCAACCCCAGACATACCACCAATAAACGCGTTGCGACCAATACGGGCAAATTGCAACACCATTGTTCCACCAGACAAAATCGCAAAGTCTTCGATTTCCACATGACCTGCAACCTGAACCAGGTTTGACATCACCACACTATTACCCACCTTGCAGTCATGTCCCACATGCGCATTAACCATAATCTGACAATCGTCACCAATGACCGTACCATCAGACGCCGGTGTCCCAGAATGAATTGTGGCATATTCACGAATACGACAACGTTTACCAATACGCAACCCTGTCATCGTATTTTCATCTTGCCATTTCAAGTCCTGACTCATCACACCCAATACCGCAAAAGGATAGACAATAGAATCATCACCAATTGATGTCTTTCCATCAATAACCACATGAGAAACCAGTTCTACCCGGTCCCCCAATTCTACATTTGGCCCAATAACACAATATGGACCGATTTTACAATCTGCGCCTAATTTTGCACCTTCATGAACAATTGCTGTTGGATGTATCGCCATAATAACTCTCGTTTTTTTTACCATTAACGCCTGAATTTTACATTATTACAATACAAATTGTTATTAAAGAAATATAACAAATTATAACAAGGCCCGAACCGATGCCAATAACTTATGCGACGGCATACTAACCCAATATAAAATACCCAATATTGAAATCGCCGGCATCACAGTAATCACACCAAAACATACAATCCCCAGCGCAAACAACTTGTCTCCGACAACACTATCAATATCTTTTGCATGCCACACAGACATTGCCACTGATACAAACACAGCCGCCAATGTCCCCAAGAACACAGGAACCGCTTCGGTCAAAATAAACAATGCGGCCCCCAATACGCACACAACACGCATCAGCCATTTTAGTTTAACAAATACACCCGCACGAATTTTACCGCACGGTTTTATATTCATCACCGCAACCGCCATCATCAGTACGCATCCCAATAATAAAATCGCCCCCAGATGCATCAATGTCAGATTTCCCAATTGCCCAAATCTAAAAAATTCTGGCTGCATTAATATTGCCACCACCGTCGTCAACATAATCAACACACACCCAGATACAGGTCTCATTTGTCCCTGGGCAAAATAGCCCAACAACCACCCCAGCAACAACGCACCAACCTGTAATAACGGTCCCCACCACACGTGCATATCAGACATCACCAACATAATTATCATAAATATACCCAGCAACCAACCCCACGGCCGAAGTTTACGCAACGCACCACGAGCCATATGCGACGATACAAACAACGATGTCAAGAATACAATCGCCGCCATCATCAATGGCAACACAGACAAACTATCACGCAAGACCCCATAATTACCCCCCATTAACACAATCCACCCAAATGTTAATCCAGCAATCCATACCGTCACTTTATCCAAGATATTATTGCGCACCCAACCCAAACGACTATTTATTGCATCGCCACCTAAAAACACCATAACAAATACTGGCAACGCCAAAATCGCATACCACAAGAACGCAGGCGCCCACAACGCCGCATTATTAAACGCACTAATTGCACTTTGCACAATAATCGTATCATCTAACATAAACTTGCCTTTTTATTTCAATGTTCTATTATAAATAGGTATGAGCACAAAACAAGAAATTTTTACCTTGCTGTCTGGACGCATTAAAATACACCGTGGCAGATACAACCCCACATCCGATGCAGTATGGCTGGCGGCATTTGCGCCACATAATGTTAAAAGCGTCTTGGATGTCGGAATTGGCACCGGAGGTGTATCGCTTTGCATGCTAGCACACAACCCAAATTTGGAAATTTTGGGACTGGACACATCCCCAGAAATGCTGGACGAATGTGCCAAGAACGCCCAACTAAACAATCAAAACATTGAATTAATAAATGACGATATTACAACATGGCGCACAACACGCACATTTGATTTAGTTATAACAAACCCACCATACTTTTATGGCACGCCCGCAAAACACAACGCCCACCATAATGCAGATATTTCTGCATGGATTATGCGTTGCATTGCCCGCGTTCGTCCAATGGGAACATTCTGTATTATATCAGACGCCGCCTTATCGGGCCGCATCATATCAGAAATGGCCAAAAAGCTGGGCGATATTACAATACTGCCACTATTTGGCGCAAAAAATACTGCTGAACGAGTACTAATTTCGGGCAGACTGGGGTCTCGAGGCATATCTGTTATACACCGTGGTCTGCCCATGAATTATGAACCAATTTTGCGTGACGGCTTGACTATCACGGAATGTTTGACTACACTATCTGGAAATGATTAATTTTATAACAAGATATTTTACATCATTATGGGCGTTTATTACATCGCCTTTCCGTGCCATTTGGCGCGTTATTGTTCGTGTATTTCCCCCACGTGAATTCACGGTGATGGACACACCACGGGGAAATGTTTACACATATGGACAAAGCAGTTTTTGGCGTTTTACCCGCTTTTGCGGCAAGGTTGGGTTGATATTATGGGCATCATGGTCAACCTATGTATTTGTATATCACCGCCCATTATTACAGAAACGCACGCAACAACTGGAAGAAACCCGTGCCATCCATACTCGCCACATGAGTGATTTGCAAACATACCTGACCAAGTATAATGATTTGGTACGCGACCTGAACGTTATCGACGACAAGGTTTTGAATGACAAAGACCTGAAAGATGCCGACAAAGAAAAGTTAATGAACACCCGCATCAAGACATGGGGCGAACTGGACTTTTTACGCACCCGCATTGTTGAAATGTTGCGTGACGAAGAATTTACACCAGAATACACAAAATTGTCTGAATTATCGGCAGAATATGAATTAACCCGTGCCGAAAACGAAGAGATAAAGCGTCGCAATGCAATGTTAATCGAATCCATGGCAGAAATCGTTGATGCCGACAATATCATCGTAGATACCGTATCGGCATTAACCAAAGAAAACACCGACGCATTACATTCCAACATCAAGAAAATAAACGGAACATTGGCCACATTGGGATTAAGCGAACAGACATTATTGCGCAATGCGAACAAGTTCACAAACCCACTAGTTGGTTCTGCATTTACCCCCATTGAATTTGACAAAGAACTTGATGAAAAGTATCAGAAATTGGCGGATGGCCTGGAACGTTGGAACGGACTGCGTCGTTTGAACGAAATCCTGCCATTGGGCAAACCGGTAAATTCCAGAATCACATCAAATTATGGTACACGTAAAGACCCATTTACCGGCAAGAACAAGCAACACCGTGGTATTGATTTTGCCGGCAAAATCGGCACAGAATTGATGGCGGTTGCCCCTGGTCGTGTTGTATCTGCGGGCGAACGTGTCGGTTACGGCACAACGGTTGAAATTGACCACGGGCTGGGCTTTACCACATTGTATGCACACTTATCCCAGATATTGGTATCACGTGGGGATTGGGTACGCCCTGGAACTGTGATTGGTCTGGCAGGCTCATCAGGGCGTTCAACTGGTCCACACTTGCACTATGAAATTCGATACAAGGGCGCACCATTTGACCCATCTAAATTTATAAAGGACGAATAATATGTTGGCATTTACAAACGCATCAGAAAAGCAGTCACCAACCATCATCGGGGCAGGGTGCAAATTAACTGGCGACATTAAAACCGACCACACCGTACAAATTCACGGTGAAGTTATCGGCAACATAATCGCCGAAACCGTTGTTATTGGTCGTGGTGGCCGTGTAGTTGGCGAAGTAAAGACACCTGTATTATTCTTGCACGGGGAACTGGATGGGCCTGCGACTGTTAACACCGCAAATATTTTCAGCGCCGCCCAAATGACTGGAACATTAGCTTATCGCACATTAAACATTACCGGCAACACTGGCCTGGAATGTAAATTACAAAAAAGAAAGGACAAGGAAAAATGAATAAAACCGTATCCAAGGTTTATATTGCGGCCGACCACCGTGGTGCAGGCTTAAAATTATACTTAATTGAAATGCTGTCCGCATTGGGGTACAGTGTGGTTAACCTGGGGGTTGACAATCCAAATGTATCTGCAGATTACCCAGATGTCGCTGCCACATTGGCAAATGCAATGTTGGACGACAAAAACGCACGTGGTATTATTATTTGCGGCACTGGGGCCGGTGTTATGATCGCCGCAAACAGATATCGTCACATTCGCGCATCCCGTTGTGACAATCCATCCCAGGCCCGTGACGACCGTTTTCATGATGACATCAATGTCTTGGCATTGGCGGCCGACGACATTGATATCGAAGTTGCATTCCTATGTGCCCAAACATTTTTGGAAAGTCCATTTGATGCAATTGAACGCCGCATCCGTCGGGTTGAAAAAATCTCTTAATCCAAAATCCCCCAATTCGGGGGATATTTGTTTACCGTCCCCACGACAATATCATTTGACAGAATTTATCACGTTATGATAAAATACAACCGTTAACAATATATTACTAATTCCAAAACGGGGGGAATATTATGAAAAAGATTGGTTTTCTTGGATTAACATCCATATTTGCATTAATGGTTGGGGGTGCGTACGCAGATATATCACCAGACTGTGAATACGTTTCCAAAATGTATGAGGTATATACAAACAATGGTGGTAGCGACCTTTGTGCAGAAGATTGGTACGGATATTGCCAAGACCCAGAAACAGAAGATGTAGACGCTGAATGTGACGCATTTACAACCGACAACTGCGAACGCGCTAACGAAATATTTAACACTGCAGCCAGCTTAAACGATGCTTGGGAAGAATTTGGCTTAACATGCCTACCCAGCAGTGGCACCAGCTCAGCGCCATCACTATCTGGCAACTACACATGTGCTACCACAATTAAAGAATACACATCTTGCAGCAACGAATATTTCTTGTCCGATCAACATACATGCGAAACATGCCCTGTATACGCACCAGACATGGACATTTCATACCATAGTATCGATGAATTAAACCTGGGCCTTGACGACGAATTAACATTAACACAATGCGCCGTTGTATTTGACGAAGAATTCTCAGTTCAAAACGGCATTGTTCAGGCAAACGCAATTCAATGCGCCGTTGTCACAGACATGTCTTTAACAGGCCAATTCAATGACCCAGAACCAGGCGATCGCGTTTGCGTTGTTGGCAACAACAGAAGCGCCAACATAATCTGTGATTCTGGTTACACCTTGGACCAAACTGGATCAAACAGATATGAAGACGCAACTTATGATCCAGAAGTCCGCTTTGTAGCAGGTATCTCTGAAATCAAATGCGTTACTATTCCTGCTGGATATTTTGGTTCAACATGGAATACAACAAAATGTCAAGTCGGCTGGTATTGCCCAGAAGGTTCAGCACAACCAATCCGCTGCCCCAAGGCAACCAACGTCGTTGGCAATGTCGAAGTACATGGAACAACCCTTAACGAAGGTTCCACCAGCATTATCGACTGTTTCTTGGAAGCAGGCGACATAGAATACACCGACGATATTGGTACATATAGATTAAAGGAAAATTGCGATTATCAAGATTTATCTATCAACCCTGATTTACAATAACCAACAAAAGAAAATCCCCCATTGGGGGATTTTTTTTGATGCTTACACACAACAACTTCACTTATTTCGGCTTAACCACAAAGTTTACCAATTTCTTTGGCACAACAATTGTTTTAATGATTTCTACATTCAACAACCTATTGGCCGCTGCATCACGCGCTGCCGCAACAATCGACTGTTCTTCGGCATCAACAGGCACAACAAAATCATTTGCACGCTTGCCATTAACAGACACAACAATTGTCATTTCAGACGCCACCAACTTTGATGCATCAAATGACGGCCATGGCATAAACACCAGCATTTCATCATGCCCTAGTTTTTCCCACATTTCTTCTGTTAAATGTGGCGCAAATGGATTCAACATCTGCAACAATACCTCATACGCAGGGCGGGGCATTTTACCCCCAAACGCATTGATATATTCCATCATTGCAGAAATCGCCGTATTAAATTTCATCCCATCCAGACGTTCTGTCACATCTGCAATCAAACGATGAACCAAACGCTCTTGATCCGCCGTCAGCACTTCATCTGTCAAATTATCCGACAATGCTTCTATACGCTTCAAGAATCTTTCAACACCACGCAATGTATCTTCAGACCAGTTTGCACTTTGTTCCCATGGCCCCAGATATAATATTGCCATACGACACGCATCGGCACCACTACGCGCAACAACATCTGAACTTGGAACCGTATTACCACGTGACTTTGACATCTTTGTTCCATCCGCCGCCATAATCAAACCGTTGCTGGTACGCTTTTTATATGGTTCAACCCCCGGCACAAAACCCAAATCGTGTAATGCCTTGTACCAAAATCTAGAATACAACACATGTCGTGTAGTATGTTCCATACCACCATTATAGTGATCGACCGGCATCCATTTTGCTAATTGCGCCATCGAACAGAATTCATCATTATTTTTGGAATCCAAATAACGCAAGAAATACCACGACGACCCAGCCCACTGTGGCATAGTATCTGTTTCACGCTTGGCCGCTGCACCACAACAAGGGCAGGTTGTATTCACCCAATCTGTGGCACGCGCCAATGGACCTTCGCCATCATCAGTCGGCTTGTAATCTGACATATATGGTTGCAATAACGGCAATTCTGATTCTGGCACAGGCACCCAACCACATTTTTCACAATACACCAACGGAATCGGTTCACCCCAATACATCTGGCGCGAAAAACCCCAGTCTTTCAATTTATACTTGGTCGTACCACGTGCAAAACCATGTTCCGTACCATATTTAATTGCCGCTGCAATCGCATCTTCTTTACCCATACCATCCAAGAACGACGAATTAATATGCGCACCATCACCTTCCCAAACCTTGTCTGGTTCACCGCCCGCCAGTACCGGGATAATATCCAAACCAAACTTCTTTGCAAAGTCCCAGTCACGACCATCATGTGCTGGTACCGCCATAATCGCACCAAAACCATAATCCGCCAACACATAGTCAGAGATAAAGATTGAAATTTCACGACCATTAAACGGATTTGTCGCCATAACACCATCCAGACGAACACCGGTCTTTTCCTTGGTCACATCGGTGCGTTCAAATTCAGATTTTGCACGGGCAGCAGCGATATATTCATTTACTGCATCAACATTTTTTATTTTGCCGTCGCCAATCCATTTTTTAACCAATGCATGTTCTGGGGCAATAACACAGAATGTCACACCAAATATCGTGTCAATGCGTGTGGTATACACCGTCATTACATCATCGCCAACCATAAAATTGACATCTGCGCCATGCGAACGACCAATCCAGTTTATTTGTTCTGTTTTAACACGCTCTGGGTAATCCACCAACGCCAAATCATCAATCAAGCGGTCTGCATACTTTGTAATCGCCAAATTCCATTGCAGTTTCATTTTCTTTTCAACCGGCCCATGACAGCGTTCGCACTTACCATCTTCCAGTTCTTCATTGGTCAAATTTGTCTTGCACGCCGGACACCAGTTCATCGGCAATTCAGACTTATACGCCAATCCCGCCTTGAAGAATTGAATAAACATCCATTGGGTCCACTTAATAAATTCTGGGTCAGATGTCGCAACAGTTGATTCTGGATCAAAAGACAACCCCATAATTGAAATATCACGTTCAAAAATCTTAATCAATTCGGCAACGGATTCACTTGGGTGCTTGCCAATTTTTGTGGCATAATTTTCAGAAGATATCCCCATCGAATCATACCCAATTGGGAACAGCACATCATACCCACGCATACGGCGATAACGCGCCAAAACATCCATACCTGTATATGGCAACATATGACCGACATGCAACCCAGAACCAGATGGAAACGGAAATTCAATCAAATTATAATACTTTGGTTTTGCCCCATCATTTTTTGGCACAAAGGCACGGGCATCACGCCAGCGATTTTGCCACTTTGTTTCACGGTCATGAATTTTTTTCATATCATCTGCCATATTCGTTATTCCCTTGTTGATTTTTAACCATAAAATCTTAGCGCGCCAACCGCACAAATTCAAGAAAAACATTGCACACAACACAAAAAATGATATAAATATTCCACAAGGAGTTTAACATGGACCACACATCACAAATAAAAGAGCGTACAGATAAAATAAATCAGAATATCAAGCGCAATAAAGAATTACGTAAACAGCAATACATATACAATGCGGCCGCCGTATTTACTACACTTACCGCTATCGGAAACTATTTTAGTGGCGCCATTGCATTGGAAGAAAAAGAACAAGTCGCAGGAATCGCAATGCTGGCAATTGCCATTGCAAGCAATTTATCAGCATTTTATTGCCTGGCACAATCTAACATAAAAGGCAAACAAGCAATGCAAGCACTGATGCACAATACAAACACAAAGGCAAAATAATCATGGGATATTACAAACGCAACCGGTTGCAAAATAGATATAACGAACTGCAAAATAACAAAGACTTTCACACATCCCAGGCCAAAGCATCTAAATTCGGCGCAATATTTGCAGCCACCATAACTGCAACTGCGACAATTGCATCACTGGTAAATTTTGCAGAAGACAAATCGGAAAACGGATATCCCCTGGCTTTTTTTGCATTGTTGTCTGCATTTGTATGTATACACGCACACAAAACACACAAAGACTGTATTAAACAAGCACACAAAACCCACAAACAAATACGCAACACACAACGTGCATATATCAAAGAATGCCAAAAAAAGAGATAAACAACCATGCCTAAACAATCAGATATGCACAATTATATAATACAAACACGCCACCACAAAAGCTTTCCAATCGTATTGCAAAGAGAAACAAATCTTTGACGAAACAAACACCAAGCTCAAAGAATTGCAAAAAAATAAAAATACCAACTAATTTTATACAGATATTCTTTTATCTTAATTTATTCTTTCAACTTAAAACAAGCCAAAAACTCCGTATTACCACTGCCACCAGATATTGGTGATTTTGTTGCCCCAACCAAACAAAAACCATGCCGTTCAAACGCATCAACAACACGATCTTTTGAATAATCGTGCCACTGATCCGACTTTATAATGCCATTATATTTTGCAGCCACTTCACGCGGGACTTCAAACTGAGGTTTTATCAACGCAACAATATTTTTTGCACCCCATTGTGGCAAAACAGACACAATATCCAACAACGACACAAACGAAACATCAATCACAATCAAATCAACCAACGATTGCACGGGCAGGGTACGAATATCCGTTTGTTCCATCGACACAACACGCACATCATCACGCAATTCTGCCACCAATTGATTTGTACCCACATCAACTGCATACACACGAGCCGCACCCCGTTTTAACAAAACATCTGTAAAGCCGCCCGTACTGGCACCGACATCCAAACACGCCGCACCCGCCGGACTTATGCCAAAAAAATCCAACGCATGTGTCAACTTCAAACTGCCACGACCAACAGAATAGGGCAAATCCCCACCAGCCAACACATCAGATTCTTCAACAGATTGACTCGGCTTTTTTGCCAGCACTCCATTAACCGTCACCAATCCTGCATCAATCGCCGCCACAGCGCGCGCACGCGTGGGATACAAATTCCTTTGAACTAACGCCAGATCTAATCTCATACCCACATAATATCAAAAAACATTAACCTTCGCAAGAAAAAATATTGACAACCTTTATTTTTGTGCTATATAACATATAAATAACGCACAACTAAGAGGTGTTAACATGAACACACAACAAACAAACACGATTCCAAGCTACTGCGACGGCTGTGAAAAGAAATGCAAATACGGCTATGTACGCATTGACGGCGGAAAAATGTTACCAACCATAAACGGCGAAGAACACGAATACTTTATCAGACAAGACGGCAACATAACATCGGCCGCAGTCAGCACACCGTTATACGCACAACAACTGGCACACATCATTGCCAAATCATGCAACCAATACAAAAGATAAAAGAATGGTCGCTATCACAAAAACAGCGACCTTTTTAATTACACAGTAATATTATAACATTACCAGCAGTATCTTAAACCATTTTCTTAACATAATACTTAAAGGAGTGGGGCACACAAAGCATCTTTTCAATCCAACACACCAAGAAGCCCGGAAATCCGCCTTTTTTTACATTTTTTTCTATAAAAAAGAAAGAGCCCATATACACATACACACTCATACAACTTAAAGATTTATATAATCAGTAAAAGCAAGGTGTTATATTCTACATTCAAGAACCCAGCACAAGCAACAAAACACACCGACACCACCAACTTTCTAATCACACACAAAACCACAACACATATCGACACATTATTTACAAGATAGCACGACATTTGCACGGATATCCACATATACAAAAAGACGTCTACATACATATAAAAAGCAGACACTCATACCATAAACTATACATAATATACATTATGCGCCTTTGTATTAACAGTAGTCAATACCAATAACCTATCCTGCCAGATGAATATGGATCTGGCAGGCTCAAGAAAAAGGAAAGAGAATGTTCTATAAAGAAACAATAAACGAAATTTGTACAAAGCTTGATTTATACAAAATCACATTAAATAACAATATAACAGATATACAACAATTAGAAATAAATAATCAAACCGCTCTAGAGTTAATCGAGGGCCATGATAAATTATTGCAAAAACTAATTCTAACAATCAACAAGCATAACAACCAAATCAAAAAACTTGAAGAAAATTATCAACTGTTAGTAAAGGTATGCAAGAAAATCGTAACAAAAATTGACCCAGAATGGGAATCAAAGACAGTAAAAATTAACACATCAAAAAAAGGAAAATAAAATGAAAACAAAAATCTATGCATCATACAACAAATTAACATGTGAATTACACAACCAAACATTTATGGCACCAAATGACGAGGTTGCAAAAAATATTATTGAAAATTCAATGTATGATAAGGACGGTAAACCAGATGCAAATGCACTACGTAATGCTAAAAATTTTAAGCTTTGCTATTTGGGCGAATATGATACTGAGTGCGGTATTTCTGGGTTGGGTGCTGATTTCAGAATTGTATGCGAGTTCGAAGAATTAATTGCAAAGAACGAAAAAACCAAACAAGACGAATAATTCCACAGGGTCCCCCTGCTCTACGGCATTCAAAAGCCGATGCAGGGGGATTAAGCCAGTTAAAGCAATTAAAGGATATAATATGTTCGTACTAATAATAGCAAGCTTATTACATTATGCAGATATATATACATTCCACAGTATAGATTATTTATTGTGCATATTAGCACTATGGACATTAGCAGGAATATCTTCAATTATAAAGGATTAAAAATGAACGACATTAGCAAAATTTGGTACAAGTTAAACGAGGCAGTAAAGGGACGAGTACCAGTATATGAAATTGCATGCAGGTGCGTAGGATTACCATCAGAAACAATAGACGAGCTATGCGACAAAATAATGGCAGACCTACATATAAAACCATCTACATATCACTTGTGGATAAAACAAAGGAAAATAAGGGAGGTATATAAGAAATGAACTTTAATTTAACAACAATATTTGGATTCAAATTACAGTTATCAGTAGGCTACTACGATAAAGCAAACAGAGAATTCACAGCATTGGGTATAAACCTAATAAAAACAATGGAGGAATAAATGACAGGACACAAAGCATCAAACTATCAAGCAATGTTTAAGGCAACTGCATCAAGAGGCAGTAATAAAAACAGAGTGACACTACAACCAAGAGGCGGTAAAAACATTAGAGCATAAGGAGGGCGAATATAAATGATTCCAGTAGGATACAAAATACCATATACACAAATTAAGCGAAAATGCTACAATTGCGCAGAATGCGAATATGTAAAATACGGCAAAGCACAAAAAATTCGAGACTTTGTTAATGCAGGCCGTGCAGGCACAGAGGCTAAAAAAATTATAGGCAAGCAAATCGATTTGCAAGATTTAAAGAAAATGTGTGCAGAAATTCCAGAACAGAAAGAAATCATAAACATGAATCTTGACCCATACATGGCATCAAGAATCAAAAAACATGCAGAAATTGAATATAAGAAAATCGAGGCATTAAAAAAACAGCAAGAAATTCTAAAACAACAAGAAGAAATGAAAAAGCAAGAAGAATTAAACAAACAAGCAAAGGGGGGA
>JAEIGA010003276.1_pt1 | contig 25450 bp, 42 predicted proteins | sample 9270691 | NCBI WGS metagenome assembly JAEIGA01 (sample SAMN17057246, study PRJNA624740) | gut metagenome | biome: biome; isolation source: fecal sample | host: Bos grunniens | place: China: Xizang | collected 2019
AGCGACCATTTACACACAGATGTTATCTAATCCCAACCAAAATGGACAATAGAACCATCAGCGATAAATACACAGAGATTGCCCAGGAACTGATAGAAAACGAGCCATCATTGGAATATATCCGTGATAGTCAGGTCACAATCATGTATCTTTCGAGCGAACACGAGAAGAAAGAATTGGGCAAAGTAATCGGCGGACAGTGTGAGAAGATACCCGTTAAGTATAAATGGGCAATACCTTGTGATTTTACAATCACCGTGTTTGAGCCGAATGTGGAACGGTTCACAGAGGAACAGATCCGAATACTTCTTTTCCACGAATTGCTTCACGTTGGAATCATAGTGGATGGTAACGAAGAAAAATACTACATTGTTCCGCATGATGTTGAAGACTTTAAGGAGATATTAGACCGATATGGCATTGGGTGGGCGGACACGAATTGAAAAGTTAAAAAGTCTCGAAAAGGACTTGGAAAATCTGATGTCAAAGGCGAACAGCCGAACTTATGCCTCCCTTGCCAAGCAATATCGGGAAACAATCAAAGAGATAGCAGAGATTGAAGGTGAGGGTAATTGTGAGGACGAAATCTCGAAAATCATCAGCGGAGCTAATGGGGTCCCAGGAGCCGTCCGAACGAATCGCTCCAAAGTACAAACAGAGTGACGGATTAAGAGCCGCACAAATCTTACGGGTTGGCGGCACTATATTGGATCCGTGGCAATCGGACGTTCTTGACGATTGGTTGGCATTCACTCCGGCGATGAAATGGGCTTGCAAAACTTGTGGTCTTTCAGTTCCGAGACAGAACGGAAAAACAGGGGTTTTGTCAGGGCGAGCGGAGGCAGGAATGCTTCTGTATAACGAGCAGGTCATCTACACCGCACATTTGCAGAAGACCGCAACCGAGACCTTCGAAGAAATGGCTAATTTCTTTGACAGCCCGAGCTTGAGGGCATACGTCCAGGATATAAAGACCGCACTTGGAAGAGAACAGATCATTCTCAAATCGGGTGCAAGGGTCAAGTTTCTGGCAAGGACAAGGAATGGCGGACGTGGACAGCATGGAGATACGCTGATTTTTGACGAGGCACAGGAACTTACGTCAGAGGCACAGGCATCTTTCCTTCCGGCAATATCAGCAAGCCTAAATCCGCAGACGATATATGCGGGGACACCTCCTGATCCGAACTCCGAAGGAACCGTATTCCGAGGAATAAGACAGAAATCTCTCGATAAACAAACCAAGACAACGGCTTGGGCAGAGTTTTCCACAAAAGAAATTGGGAATGTGAATGACCCTAAAAGATGGGCAGAGACAAATCCGGCACTCGGGCGAAGAATACTTCTTTCAACGATTGAAGGTGAGTGTGAACAGATGGATCCCGATACATTCGCTCGTGAACGGCTTGGTTGGTGGACTCCTGTACATACCGAACGTCAGGATTTGGCAATAGACAAGAAAACATGGGATAAATGCAAGTCAGAAGAGCCGAAGCCCGAAGGCAAGACTGCTTATGGAGTTAAATTCTCCGCAGACGGAGCATATGTCTGTCTGTGCGGTGCGGTAATGCCCAAGGAAGGAAAGGCAAGGATTTCATTCATTGAAGCCAAGCCGACAGGACAGGGGACGGCATGGCTCGCTGAATGGTTGAACGAACGAAGCACAAAAGCATCATGTGTTGTCATAGACGGCAAAAACGGTGTGGATGTGCTTGTAGATAAAATCTCCGAAACATGGAGATACAAGGATTCTGTTATTCGTCCTACGGCAAAGGATGTGATAGCTGCTGTGGGAAATCTGACAGATTCATTGAATGAGGGAACTGTTACCTGGTACGCAGGACAAGAAGCATTAAGGGAGTCCGCAATCACCTCGGTTAAAAGACCAATCGGAGGTGGTTGGGGTTTTGGCGGAGAAAATTCCACTCCGATAGAGGCTTGTAGTCTTGCACTATGGGGATGCAAGGTCTCAAAGCGAGACCCGACACGCAAAATGAGGTTCGGATAATGTTAAAAATCAACATCTCACAAATCAAAGGTTTTCCGGCAGAGGAAATGGCGAAGTTTCAAGCATTAATTGCGACTTATAACTCTCATTCCTCCAAGAATGACGAAAAGAATAAGTATTACGAGGGAAAAATTTCTCTGAATGACGTAAACTTGGGCATTGCCCTGCCGGATGGTCTTCGAAAGCTCGAAATAGGATGCTCATGGGGTGCCAAAACGGTTGATGTTCTTGCGGGAAGGTCAATGTTCGATGGATTTGTCGATGAAAACGGACAGACCAACGAAATTCTTGATCAGATCGTGGAGAATAACAACCTTGTCGATGCTTATATCAAGGCTTGCCGTGATGAGCTCAAGTACGGATGTGTTTTTGCAACCCTTTCTGACTCCGAAGCCGGTGCAAAGATAAGATTCCACTCACCACAGACAGCCGCAGGTATATGGGACGGAGAAAAAGGGCGAATCGACTATGGATTTGCCATCATCAACACCGCTCCCGACAATTCCAAGAGCTATTGGGAAGCAACACTCATTAATTACTACACAGATGACTCCATATGGGTCCTTCAGAGATACGGAACCGATATGTGGGTCGCTGAACAGCATCCTCACAAGATGGGCAGACCTCTTATGGAGGCTCTTATCTGGAATGCGACAAGCGATAAGCCTTTTGGACGGTCAAGAATCAAGGACCCTATCAGAAGACTCATTGACGGATATGTGAGAACCATAGCAAATGCCACTATCGGGCTTGAGTTCTCCACGGCTCCGCAGAAATATATCCTCGGTGTGTCGGATGAACAGTACGATGCACTTATTGATGACAAGTTCCGTATGTATGTCGGTTCTATCATCGCATCGACCGACAACCCCGAGACAGGTGAAAGACCTTCCTTCGGTCAGTTACCTCAAGGCTCCATATCACCGCACGTTGAAATGCTCCGAATGCTTTCAACACAGTTTAGTGCGGCAACGGGATTATCTGTTACCGATACGGGAGTTGTGAACGAGGCAAACCCGACATCGAGCGAAGCAATCATAGCCCAGAGTCAGACCCTGATTGCAACCGCACAGCAATTAAACATTGGAAATGGTGTTGCTCTTAAGTCAATAGCACTCATGGCACTTGCCATAACGCTTGACACATCCCTTGAGGAACTTACCGATGAGCAAAAGGCAATAGTTGCCCACTTTAAGAATCCGGCAATGCCATCCGTGGCTGTCACAGCAGATGCCGCAATCAAAATAGCATCTGTCAGAAACGGCTTTGCATCCACAGATGTCTTTCTTGAGATGATCGGATTCGATAAAGCCGACATCCGCAGAATCAAATCCCAGGAAGGTCGGTCAAGAGGTATGCAACTCATCGAAGAGATTGAAGGATGACACTTTCAAGAAAATCTTGGGAAAACTACATATTGACTCTTCGGGACATTAACGAAGAAGCGGCTATCAAATTGGTTCAATATCTGAATACTCACAATCTGTTCAGCGTAACCATTGACGAAATAACCGTTAATGCGGAAGAACTTAAGCTATTTATTGATTATGCGTATGCAATAGTCAATAAGTACGGAGAGGCTTCTGCAAGTTTAGCCGCAGAGATGTATGATTTGACCGCAGAACTTGAAGGGGTTCTTCTTCCTCCAGCAGAGCTTGCCGAGCTTGCAAATTATGGAGATGTAGCCAAAGCAATAAACGGAACCATAAAAACAAGCCAAAATGCCGATGAAATAGCCGGAGCGGTGACTCGTTGGGTGAAAATGGCGGCATCGGACACAACGCTTCACAATGCGGAGCGAGATGGGGCACAGTTTGCATGGATCCCGTTTGGGGAAACGTGTCCATTCTGCCTGACCCTTGGTTCAAGAGGTTGGCAATATATGTCAAAGGATGCGATGAAGGGCGGACACGCAGAGCATATCCACTCAAACTGTGATTGTCAGTATACCATCCGTCACAATCCAAGAATGACCGTTGCCGGATATGACCCCGACAAATATTTGAGTATGTACAGACACGCAGAAGGAAGAACACCGCAGGAGAGGATAAACGCAATGCGGAGAGAAGCCTATGCCAAAGAAAATTAGCACCCGTAAAAAGGTGCTTTTTTTATAGGGAACTCGTCCCAAAACGAGGATAAATCACTCTTTAGGAGGACAATATGAGCGAAAACGCTACTGTAACCACTCAGGACAATGGTGAAAACCAGAACCGCACGTTCACCCAGGAAGAAGTCAATGCCATAGTTGGCAAGAGGCTTGCCGAGGAAAAAGGTAAGTTTGCCGATTATGAAGCTCTGAAAGCCAAAGCCGCCAAGTACGATGAAGCGGAAGAGGCAAGCAAGAGTGAGCTTCAGAAAGTAACCGAACGTGCAAACAATCTCGAAGCCGAGCTGAATGGACTTAAGAAAGCCGAGGAGGTAAGGCAGATGAGAGAAAAAGTCGCAAAAGACACAGGGATTCCTTCCAATCTTTTGAATGGATCCACCGAGGAAGAGTGCAAAGCTCAGGCTGAAGCTATTAAGGCTTACGCAACCCCGAATGGATATCCGAGAATCAAAGATGCCGGAGAAACCCCAAAACCGACAGGAACGGCACAACAGCAATTTGCCGATTTAATGTCACAAATACTATAAGGAGAAAAAATTATGTCAGGAATACCCACCAACAGAACAAGTATCAGCCTCCCTACCGAGGTTAGCAATCAGATCATCGCAAAGATGCAGGAAGGTTCAGCGGTTATGTCGCTCGCAGAGAAGATAACCCTTCCTGGAAGAGGACTTACCATTCCCGTTATCACCTCTGACCCTCAGGCATCATGGGTTGGCGAGACCGATAAGAAGCCCGTTTCTAATCCTGGACTTGGCACCAAGATTATGAGAGGCTATACCCTTGCGGTTATCGTTCCTTTCTCAAATCAGTTCAGAAGAGACAACAATGCTCTCTTCAATGAAATCGTCAATCGTCTTCCCAAGGCACTCGGACAGAAGATCGATGATACCGTATTCCACGGTGTCGCTCCTGGATCCGATTTCGATACCTTCGCATCTGTAACCGCACAGAGCCTTGCATCTGATGTATATCAGGGTCTTGTATCTGCTGATACCGATATCGCTCTCAATGGCGGTGTAAACAGTGGATTCGTATTCTCTGCACAGGGCAAGGGAATCCTTCTTGGTGCTACCGATGACAACAAGAGACCTCTGTTTGTCAATAACGTATCCGAGGGTGCTGTTCCCGTTGTTCTCGGAGTAAGAACCCTGCTTTCCAAGGCGGCTTTCAAGAGCGGATCACCTTCCGTTATCGGTTATGCCGGAGATTGGACTCAGGCAAAGTACGGCATCGTTGAGGATGTTCAGATTTCCATCAGCGATCAGGCAACTCTCACCATCGACAATGAGCAGGTCAATCTCTGGGAGAGAAATATGTTCGCAGTAAGAGCAGAAATCGAGTTCGGTTTCCGTGCCGACACTTCCGTATTCAATGCTCTCACCGCAACAGGAGTTCCTTCCATCTGATGGTAGAGTTCATTAATCCCTTCACAAAAACCTCTTTTTGGGTAGCGGATGACCGAGTTGATGAGTACAAGGCGGCAGGGTATTCCCTTGTCGCCAACTTGGAAAAGCCCAAGGTCAAGACCGAAAAGACCGAAGAGGAACCTGTGAAGACAACCCGAAGAGCGACAAGGAAGAGATAACCATGGCATACGCAACAGTTAGTGATGTACAAGCGAGAATGACAACTACAATGACAGAGGCACAGCAGAATGTCTGTTCAAATCTCTTGGATGATGCGGCGGTCATAATTGATGATTTTAATATCAATGCGACTACCGACAACAAGAAGGTAGTCTCTATCAGAATGGTCCAGAGGGCAATGAATATTGATTCCGACATTCCGCTCGGTGCAACACAGGGAAGTATGTCGGCTCTCGGTTATTCTCAATCCTGGACTATGGGTTCAAACACCTCTGCCGGAGAACTGTATTTGAACAAGCTTGAAAAGCAGATGCTCGGAAAAGGAAATCGGTTAGGCAGTAAATCCGTTTTGGAGAATTTGAGGTGTTCCATATGAAGGGTGTAACCGTCACTTTAGAAAAAAAGACACAGACAGGGGCTGACGGATTTGGTCAGCCCATTTATACATCAGAGTCCATTTCTGTGGATGATGTTCTTGTTGGTCAGCCGTCTACGGACGATATAACCAACAACCTTGCGATGTATGGCAAAAAGATAGTCTACACCTTGGCTATTCCTAAAGGAGATATGAACGATTGGGAAGACACTTATGTCACTCTTCCAGAGCCTATGGGCGGAACGTTTCATACCGTAGGAATCCCCACCGCAGGAATCGAAGAAAACATACCCACAAGATGGAATAAGAAGGTGCATCTTGAGAGATTCGAAGGTTAAGATACAACTTAACAGTACCGGCATTCGTGAAGTTCTCAAATCACAGTTTATGATGGATGCTGTGATGAATGTAGCCGAAGATCAGGGAGATATCGAAACCAACTTTGTCGGGTTTGACCGAGTTCAAGTAATTGTTAAGACGGAGAATAATAATGCTGATTGAAGAAAGGGTCAAGGGATTCCTTGACGCAGAATTTGCAGATGATGGAATAGAGGTTTACTTGGAAATCCCCAAGACCATTCCGGCATCATTTGTTGTCTTCCAACTTATAGAGCGAGGCAGGGATAATCTTATCAATGCTTGTACGCTTGAATTTCGTTCTTATGCTCCAAGTAAGTATGAGGCGGCATTACTTGACGAGAAGGTCAGAGAAGCGATGGATAAGCTCCACGAGACCACGGATATCACCGCACAGTTAGGCGGTGGAAATGATAATCCCGACATTTCACTCAAGAGATACCGCTATCGCTGCTATTACAATCTGTTTTATTAAGGAGGCTTAATATGGCTACAAACGCTACCAATGTTACAGTTGGAAAGCCTAAAGTCGGAGGTGCCATTCATTGGGCACCGCTCGGAACCACACTTCCTACGAGTGCAACAGAATCCCTTGATGCGGCTTTTGTTGACCTTGGATATGTGTCCGAGGATGGACTTACCAACAACAACTCTCCCGAGAGTGATACCGTTAAGGCTTGGGGTGGAGACACCGTTCTCTCACTTCAGACCGACAGACCCGATACCTTTGCACTCACCCTTATCGAGGCTATGAACGAAGATGTCCTCAAGACCGTTTATGGCTCATCCAATGTCACCAAGGACGGAAGTGGAAACCTTACCATTAAGGCAACCGCAGACCTTATGCCCTCTGGTGCATGGGTATTCGATATGATCGTCAAGGGCGGCAGAGCAAAGAGAATCGTTGTTCCCAACGGAACCATCTCCGAACTCGGAGAAATTGTCTACAAGGATGACGAGGCTGTCGGATATAACATCACCATCACCGATGTTCCCGACACCTACGGTGTATACCATTACGAGTACATCACCGCTGACATACCTTCGGTATAAGGAGAGATTATGCAGGGCGAAACAAAAAGCGGATACAAATACGAGATTGATGATCGAGTATTAAAGGATTGGAGATTTGTCGAAGCAATCACCGAAGCCGACAAGGGCAGAGGAGTTGAACAGCTCGCAGGAGCCAGAAAGATGATTCATCTGATGTTTGGCGATAATTACGAGAAGTTCATGGACCATATTGCCGCACAGAATGATGGCTATGTTCCGGCAGAAGCTGTCATGGCTGAAGTGAAGGAAATCTTCGAAAACAGCACTCCAAAAAACTGATATTCCTCGCACATTGTATAGCGGTGTGTGAGGATGAACTTATTTGTGACCTTGCAGAAACCTATCACCTATTCAATTACAGAGAGTTGTCACCTTCATTGGTGGCAACTCTTTGTTTTGGATTAAGGGATGATTCGAGAGTGAAAATGAAGCTCTCGGGCGGCAAGATCACTCTGACACAGACATTACTTGCCCGAATAGTGGATGAATTATCATTCCAGAGTTGGGCAAAGACTAAAGACGGACAAAAGAACCGAAATCGTCCTGAATCAGTTCTCAAAATGCTTACAGAAGAGAAAGAGGACGAATTGGTTTCATTTATGACAGCAGAAGATTTCAACAGAGCATGGGAGAGCATAACCAATGGCAACAATCGGTGAGGCTTATCTACAAATAAAACCTTCGATGGAAGGTATACAAGGTGAAATCGAACAGGCAATGGGTGATGCAGGTTCCAGGGGAGCATCATCATTCGGTTCAGCCTTTGGAACCGGCATCAAAGTTGTAAGTGGAGCGGCAATGGCGGCTGTCGGAGCAGGTGCGGCAGGTGTTGCCAAAATCACATCTGATGCGACATCAGCTTATGCCGACTACGAACAGTTAGTAGGTGGTGTTGAGGTCCTGTTCGGTGATACCGCCCAGGATGTCATGGAAAATGCCGCTAACGCATTCTCAACAGCGGGATTATCCACAAATGAATATATGGAAACGGTCACGAGCTTTGCCGCATCCCTTGTTTCCTCTCTCGGGGATTATGCTTGGCAATCAGCAAACTATGCTGACACGGCAATCACCGATATGGCTGACAATGCGAACAGAATGGGTACATCCATGGAATCCATTCAGAATGCTTATCAGGGCTTCGCAAAAGGTCAGTTTAATATGCTCGACAACCTCAAGCTCGGATATGGCGGCACGAAGGAAGAGATGGAAAGACTTCTTCGTGATGCTGAAGAGATGGAAGGTTTGATTGAGGGTTCTTTCGACCTCGATAATTTTGCTGATATCGTTGATGCTATCCACATTGTTCAGGAAAACATGGGCATCACGGGAGCCACAGCACAAGAAGCAGGTAGCACTATTTCGGGGTCAATGGCGTCGGTCAAGTCAGCCGTTCAGAACCTTGTCACAGGATTAGCCAATCCCGATGCAAACCTCGGACAGTTGATACAGAATGTTGTTGCGACAGGTTCAGCGGCTCTCGACAATCTGATTCCAACGATTGTAAATGCTTTAACGGGAATAGCAAATGCACTTCCGATGATTGTTCCGATAATCACCGAGAAGTTGCCCATGCTGATTCAGCAGATTCTTCCACCTGTCATTCAAGCAATAACAACCTTAACCGAGGCACTTGTGCAAGCATTGCCCGAGATTCTTGCAATATTGATTGAGGTTCTGCCGACTCTGTTCCCTGTTATTATAGATACCATTTTGCAGATGCTCCCTATGCTCATTGATCTGGGACTTCAGCTCATATTGGCTCTTGCAAATGGAATCATTGAAGCACTTCCGACACTTATTCCGGCTATTGTAGATGTGATGATAACAATAGTCGATAAGCTGACAGATCCCGACACCTTGGTCATGTTAGTCGATGCGGCTTTACAGTTGATAATCGCTTTAGCCAACGGTCTGATTGAAGCAATACCGAGACTTATCGCAAAAGCACCTGAAATCGTAAGGAACCTGCTCGAAGCAATCATAAAAGCGGCTCCGCTTATTCTTGAAGCCGGTTCGGAACTTATCTTCAAGATGATTGAAGGCATTATGACGGTCATATTCAAGCTCGTAGAAGTCGGAGCTGACCTTGTGGAGTCTGTAAAAGAAGGATTCTGGGAGAAGGTTGAAGCTGCCAAGAATTGGGGCAAAGACCTCATACAGAACTTCATAGATGGTATCAAAGCGAAGTGGGAAAATCTCAAATCAACGGTCACAGACCTTGCAAGTACGATCAAGTCTTTGCTTGGTTTCTCCGAGCCGGAGGTCGGACCCCTTTCGAACTTCCACACCTTCGCACCCGATATGATGATGCTCTTTGCCAAGGGTATAAGAGATAACCTCGGACTCATCCAAAATGCAATGGGTGATGTTACGGGAGCCATAGCCACAGACTTCTCAACGGCTCAAATTGCGACCAATAATTATTCTCCCATCGCAGACCCTAACGAAAGATTATATGGGCTTGTCGGGCAGAATATGGCTGTTGACGGTGGGGATATAACCATTCCCATCTATATCGGACAGGAAAAGCTTGACACAATCATCCTCAATGCACAGCAGAGACACGCATTGGTAAGCGGGGGAAGATAAATGGCACAGAAACTTAAACTGAAATTCGACACCGAATATTTCCCTTTGACAAAGGGGAGTTATTCTTTCGCACCGCAGAACAAAGAGACCATTAACGAAACAGAAGCCGGAACTCTCATTCGTGATATAAAACGCTTGGGGGTTCCGCATATATCTGTATCCTCAACCGTAGACGATACATGGTTCCAGAAGCTTTACAATTATTACATCTCGGGATCAGAGATTACGGTTTATCATTTGTCTCCCGCTACGCTTGCGGAGGCTTCTTTTAGTGGATTCATTCAGAACTTGACCTATAACGCAATCACAGACAATGGCACCAATGTATATTGGGATGTATCATTTGAGGTCACGGCATACTAATGTATTCAGCATCAGCAGATTTTCTCACAAAAATAAAATCGAACACAAGGCATTTAAAGTGGAGTGGCACTATCACAACAGTTGGTGGTGTCACTTATGCTTTTGACACGGACAAAGACTCGGAAGACGGAAAAATAGTAAGTGGTTCAATCACACGATCCATTTCATCCCAGAGTTTGAGCATTGGAACCGCTTATGCGGGGACGCTCTCGATGGAACTCATTCTCCCTGGTGTTTCTCGTTATGAGTTATACAACGGCAAGATCAGTTTATCCGTTTCGATTGCCGGAGCCACGGACACCATTCCGATGGGAGTGTTCACCATAAGCGAAGCGATGCAAACTGTTGATAGCATCACGATAAAAGCCTATGACAACATGATCCTGTTCGATGATGTTCCTATTTCAGCGGCAGAGATAACGAACGTTCAAAGCCCTTATACTTGGCTGACGCAGATGTGTTCGGCTTGTTCCGTTACACTTGGGGCAACGAGTGCTGATATAGCAGCTCTGCCCAACGGCAATAGGAAAACGGGATTCGCTGATGTTGTGACGGATGTTAAGACTTGGCGAGATGTATTAGGCTATCTTGCGACCTATCTGGGAGCGTTTGCGTATATCGGCAGAGATGGGAAGTTGTACTTGGGAACGTACACGATGACAAGTGTTGATACCATTCCTTCATCGTTCAGATTCTCGAGCGAATTGTCAGACTTCAGGACCACTTATGATGGAATTTATGGGGTCTATAAGTCAGAGGGATTGCAAGAGTATGTTCCGAACACGAACACCGGGGGCTTGGTCCTCGACATAGGTGCTAATCCGTTCTTGCAGTTCTCGGATCAGACAAACAGGCTTGCCGCTCTGGGCGAGATAATTGATGCGTGGGACGGTGTTTATTATGTGCCGTATTCGTCCGAGCTGCCCTTGGTCCCGACTTACGATCCGGGCGATGTTCTAACCTTCATCGACAATCAGGCATCGACCTATGACTACGGAGCAATAACCGAGATAACGTATAACATCGGCGGGACGATGTCTGTTGTTTGTAGTGGAGATAACCCAAGACTTGCACAGGCACAAGACCGCTTTTCAAAAACGATTGCGGGTCTGTCGGCAGATTACAACAACGGACAGGAAGTCGGCGGGAAGGATTTTTGGTTATTGCTAACCGAGAACACCGAAACAATCACGGTCAACAGTACGAAAACACAGGTTGCGGAAATCGAATGGGTGCAAAAAACGAACGTGCAGAAAATGGGATTTATGTTTGCTTGTGACGGCACGTTATCCGCAACGGCAACGGTCAAACTCGAGATAAATGTTGATGATGATGTGGACTATACATTCGAAGTCACGGAACAAAAATCGTTGTTAGGAAAAAGAACATACACATCAAATTGCGGGTTTAGGGTAACAGGCAAAGGAACGCACACCGCAAAGGTTTATATGACAGTAACAGACAACGCTTTAATTTGGAGCGATTTAGCATGAGTTTGAGTATAGAAAATCTTAAATTTACAATTTTCGGATCGGGGCATGATTTTACAAGGGTTGATTCGGGCGAGGGTGACAATCAAATTTTTTCACATCTTTTTGTCCCTCTTGGTTCGGTTAATTATGCAGGTCAATATTACTTTTTAGTCCCCGACGAAAACGGCGAACCTTTGGATTGCGTAAAAGATGACATAGCCCATTGTACTTTCACACCCGCACTCGGAACAACCTTCGACACCGAGGGGGAAACAACCGTCGAATGTCATTATTACAGAGAATATGCACTCGACACGGAAACTCTTGTGGTTGATAAGACGGTGACACAGAAAATAACCGTTGTTGACCATGGGGCGGTTGTAGATAGCACAAACAACCTTGACGTTTATTCGGACGGGTACGGCTTTATAAGACCGCTAACAGTAAACGGGGTCGAAGTCAAAGATTATTCGATAACACAAAAGAATGCCGTCACTAAATTATCATCTTTCCCTTGGAGAGCGACGGGATTAGGTGCGGGGGTGATTTACGGATTCTTTAAATCAAGAAACCTCAACGACGTTTCCGAGTTTGCATTCGCTGACACTTCGAAATGCACGAAATTTTATAGTGTGTTTGACGGTGACGTTTCACTCACGGACATTTCAGCGGTCGCAACTTGGGACGTTTCCAGCGTTCAAACAATACGATTTTTTGTAAACGAAAGCGGAATCAATTCGCTCGAACCTTTGAAGAATTGGACAACCCCTGCACTCAAGAATCTTGAAAGAGCTTTTCAAGGTTACAACGGAACATCACTCGACGGCTTGCAGAATTTCGACGTTTCAAACGTTGAGAACATGGCAAACATTTTTGACGGGAACGGCAATCTCACAGACGCAACGGCAATCAGCAAATGGAATATGGCGAAGGTGAAAACTCTCACCTATGCTTTTTATAATTCGGGCTTGAGTGACACCGATGCCTTTGCTTCTTGGAATGTTGAAAGCCTTGTAAATATTTCCTATTTCCTTGCGATGAGTTCCCGTGTCAAAGACCTCTCGGGGCTTTCAAATTGGGTTGCCAATCTAACCACAATCGCCCATGCTTTTGACGGTTGCACCGCAATATCTGATATTAGCGGGGTGCGTGGGTTAGACGTTCACCTTGTTAGCGATTTTTCATCCGCTTTCGAGAGTTGTAGGAAATTGTTGAGTTTGGACGGCTTGGAGACTTGGGACTTTTCGAGCGGGGTGAACTTTTTACGAATGTTCAAAGATTGCCCGTGGCTTTCCGACATATCCGCTCTTGCCAATGCAGATTTTACGCACGGAACGAACTTCGGTGAAATGTTCAGCGGTTGCAACTCTATTTTGAATGTAGACACAACGGGTCTTTGGGCTTTCACTACGAATAATGTCGGGAATATGTTCAAATCAAACTATCTTGTTTATTCTTCTAAGATTGACAAGTGGTTACTTGAAAATGCTTATTACTACTACGATTATTCGGGCAGACAGTACACACCGCCCGAGGTTGCAGACGAAGATTATCCGCTCACATACCCGACGTATGACGCAGACGTTGCGTCACAATGGAGCATAAGCGGTTCAAATTTGAACGTTTTCGACGGCAAATGGACAAATACACCCGCTTGGAATTAAGGGGAAAAAATGGCAACTTTAACACCTAACTACAACTTAAGCAAACCCGAAGCAACCGACCCATTCGGAGATTTTCGGGATAGTTACAACGACAACTTGGACATCATCGACGCAAACCTCGGCGGTGGCGGTGGCGGTGGCGATGTCATGGACGTTGAAGTCAACGGAGTTTCTGTCCTCGATCCCGATGACAAGATAGCAAAGATAACATCGTATGAAGAAGTAACCCTCGCAGAATACGAAGCAATTCCTGCAGGGGACAGGGAAACAAACGGAATCGCATATTTTATCAAAGACTTGAACAACGAGAACGTTCAAGGCTATCCCCCGCTCATTTATTCGGACGAAGAACGAGAGGTCGGAGTTTGGCGGGACGGAAAGCCTTTGTATCAGAGGACGTTTGACCTCGGTTCAGACATAAACATCAGTAATAGTTCATGGCAAACCTCGGTTTTCTCAATATCCGACCTTGAAAAAATCATCGTTATTCATGGAGTGAATTCAAGCGGTACGGCATACCCTTTGAACGCATATCACACAGGGGACAACGTAAACCTTTTGGCTTGCCGTGACGGAAACCCCGCAAATGTGCGTTGGATAACGGCTCAATACATCAAAACCACCGACACGGCGGGAAGTGGAATATGGAACGGACAGGGCGGGATTGCACACCATTACTCAACAAATGAAACGGTTGTGGGAACATGGATTGACGGAAAGACTTTGTATGAAAAGACGTGGGATTTTGGGCAAGATGTAACCGTGGGAGCATGGACTTCGGTTACCGATGTTGCAAGTTATAACATTGATGTTCTTGTCAATAGCATTAGTGTACAGAACTCAAAAGCCATATCCCAGATCGAATATTGGGTAGACGGAACAACATTAAAAGGAAACTCATTAAGAGGCGGGGCGGATGATTACGTCAGATACCTCACTCTCCAATACACCAAAACATCGTGAGGATAAATCATGGGAGTAATAAGATTAAATGGAACGTCATACGGACAGGGCGGTTCACTCGATGACTTGTCAAATGTAGCCGTTTCAACCCCCGCAAACCTTCAAGCCCTTGTCTATGACAACATCACGCAGAAGTGGAAAAACAGTTATCCGAACGGTGTTTTGTCCAAAAACGGGCTGACAACCTTCAAGTTTGACGCAACCTTAACCGACACAGAGGACGTTGAATATTACGGCACTTTGACATACAAAGGGAGCGGTGTTTGGGAGTTCGGAGCGACCGAACCACTATTCAAAGTGATAAATGGCGAACTATGCCAAGTATACGATGACGGAAATTGAGAGGTGAAACATGGCAGAACAATATGCACCGATAGCAAAAGATGAAAGTTTTAATACCACAGATTTGACACCCAAGAATATTGCGGATGTTCTGAAGGACGGATTGCAGAACATAGCCGATTCAGTTAAGCCCACCGCAGACGAAATCCCCTTCGACCCCACAGGCACTTCCCTTGTGTCAACAGATGTGGAAGGGGCGATAAAAGAAGTCAACGGAAAGTTAATCACGAAAACCACAAACACATATGACGGCATTTCAGCGGATGCTAATACTTCAACGTGGGTAGGTAACATTGGACTTGTGGCTGATAAAAAGGTCTACTCAATTACTACCGACAATTCTAATTGTATGTGTTATATGGCAACGGCGGGAGTTAATGTTCAGTTATATGTGCGGAACTTTGCTTCAGTAGCTCAGACCGTAAATATAACCGTTAATGCTTTGAACTAATCCCCCACAGGAGTAAATCATGGAAACAATAATCTCGTCTTTTATCACGGGTGTTGTCGCTATCATAAAAGGAGAAAAAGAATGAGTTTAGGGATTGATGTTAGTGCATGGCAAAAAGGTTTTAATCTGAACAATGCAAAAGCGGAAGGATTCACTTACTGTATCGCAAAGGCTGGTGGTGCAGATGCTGGATACTACAAAGATAAGTGCTTTGACAATTTCTATAATCAGGCAAAATCTCTGGGCATGAAGATTGGTGCGTATTACTTCGGTCGAGCTTTTTCTCAGGAGGATGCGATACGGGAAGCATCTTATTTCATCAACTATCTCCATGGAAAAGATATCATGCACGTTTACTATGATGTCGAAGGGTCTATGCTCAATCAGGGATATTCTCATCTTACCGAGATTATAGCTACATTCTGCCAGACGATGATAAACAACGGATATGCTTGCGGGATCTATACGAGCGAATCGCAGTTCAACTCCCGTTTCAATGATTCGATGCTCATTCAATATCCGCATTGGGTAGCTCGTTATTCGAAGACAGCACCGAAGCTGAAGAGCATCGCACCTGTGGAGATATGGCAATATGGCGGCTCCGTGAATTACATCCGCTCACCGAAGATTGCCGGAACAACGGTTGACCAAGATCAGATAAACATCGATTGGGCAGATGCACCTGTGCTTGTTCAACAGCCCATCGTTGTTGAGTTTGGAAATACGAAATCCGTTGACCAACTCGCTATTGAAGTGTTGGCGGGGGAGTGGGGGAACGGAATCATAAGAAAGATGAAGCTCACCTCCGCAGGGCATGATTATTCCGCTGTGCAGAAAAGAGTGGATGAAATAATCAAACAGCGGAAAGAAACGGGCAAGACATACATCGTTGTCAAAGGCGATACGCTTTCGAAGATAGCCAAGCGGTACAACACTACTGTCGATGCTCTCGTGAAAGCCAACAACATCAAAAACAAGAATCTTATCAATGTCGGTCAGGAACTTAAAATCGTATGAGGTGAATGGAATGGAGAATGGATATCTCTTAAAGTCTGTACACGAGGAATTTGCAAAAAGGGTCGAGGAAGAAAATGACAGACAGAATCATCGTCTTGCCAACCTTGAAAGTGCCGTTCAGCAGATAGCCGGATTAGCATCAGCCGTAGAGAAATTGGCTATCAACATGGAACACATGGCTAAAGAACAGCAGAAGCAAGGGGACCGCTTGGGAGTGTTAGAGGGCAGAGATGGAGAAAAATGGAGAAGTGTCGCATCTCATGTTGGGTTATGTATTCTGACCGCCATAATCGGATATCTGTTAAGTAAATTTGGATTGTAAAGGAGGGCAATATGGATTTCAACATTTTTGGCATTTTGGCAACACCAACGATAGCCGTCATATGTTATCTGTTGGGAATGGGAATCAAGGTTTCAAAGATAGACGATAAGTATATTCCCGTAGCGTGTGGAGTGTTCGGTGCGATCCTCGGAGTGATTGCATATGTATGCGGTATGTCGGGATTTCCGGCTACCGATGTTATGACCGCTATTGCAATCGGTATTGTTTCGGGTCTTGCATCCACAGGAGCAAATCAGATTTATAAGCAGCTCAAAGGCGAGGAGCTGATGGAAGAAAACGGTTACAGTATGGATAGTTATGCCTACTCCCGTGAGGGAAGAAGGTATTCCAACGCAAGGATGGGCAGAGGCAGAGGTTCCAATGCGAGCAGAGACAGCATGGGAAGATATTCCGGCAATCGTTATAGCCGAGAAGCATATGAAGGATATAGCACGGAAGAAGATTTCCGATCCGAACTCGAGGAACTGATGCGTGAAGCTCCCAACGAGCAGGTCAAGCAGAAGTTACAGATGATAATGACCGAAATCTAATAAAGAGGGGCAGATTCGTTTAAAATCTGCCCTATTTTTATTATTTTCACTCAAGCAAATACTCAAGCAAACATGGTCAAGCAACCATCGGCATCATTTTAAAAAGTGCCGATTTTACGGACATTATGAACTTTTACGAACTTTAGTGAACCATATCAAAATGAAAATCATTTTCAAGCAAAATACAGTATTTATCGAGGTTTCAGCGTATTGGTCATCCTGTTAGTCAATCAAGCGGATGCGGTCAAGCTGTTTGTTCTCTTTTTCCCTTAATTCGTTGAGTCTGTGGGTGTATATCTGCTTGGTTATCTTGGAATCTTCGTGACCGAGGCGAGCCGATATAGCATCGTAACTCATACCCTTTGCGACCAACATCGAACAATGGGTATGGCGGAAGATGTGCGGAGTCACCCTTCGACCAAGGACGGTTTCCGATACCTCTGCGAGATATTCGTTATAATGTGAATAGACTAACCGCTGTCCTTTCAGATCGGGGAAGAAGATGTCCGATTGATATCCGCAAACCTCGGCTTGCCAAGACATATATTTTCTTATTTCTTCGATGCAATCTTTAAGCTCCGGCTGAACATGGATTTCCCTTCGTGATTCTGCCGTCTTCGGAGCCGTGATTATACGGTTCGATAAATCCCAAGTTTTATTTACCCTGATAACAGCCCCCCACACATCGGAGTTGTCCAGAGCGATGACTTCACCTATTCTCATGCCTGTTAAGCACATGAAACGGCTTAAGAGGCGGTATCTTTCCTCTTTCATAGCCGAGAGTAATTTCTTCAGCTCCTTGACTTCAAGATATTTGTCCTGAATGCGGTCTTTTTTGGGTTGGTCATGCAATGAAAACAACTTATCCGCAACTTCCAAGGACTTTACAAAGTCATTCCGATATGCCCACCGCCAAAACATCTTAAGTGATGCCTGATAGTCATTTATCGTGCGATTCTTTTTGCCGGAACTGATAAACTTCATCCTAACGAACCCTGCCGTCATAGAATCAAGGTAAGCATCTCCAAGGATCTGTTTTATTGATTTGAAATGGGAGCATTCTCGGGTATAGGATGACGGTTTCCAAGTTCTCTGCATTTCTGACAGATAAACATCCACAGTATCGAAGAATCTGAAGTTGGTATCGGAAAGTTTTTCTATCTTGCTCTGTAACGCTCTGTAAGCCTCTTGTTTGGCTCTTTCGGATGTGCCCGAACACTTTACGGACACAACTTTTAAAAGCCCTGTTTGAGGGTCTTTTATGCGTTCCTGCATATAACCTCTGCTGTTAATCCACATAAGTCACTCCTTTCTTAAGAGTACATCAAGCAATAAGTCGATTCTCTTATCTTTTAGTATGATCTGTCCTTTGAGGAAATCTATTTTCTTCTCGTATTCTGCCCGAATGTTATCTATCTTTTCATGGCTCTTTAACTTTTCTTTGGCTTTTTGAGCCTCCAAAGTCTCTATCTGCCGCTCAAGTTCCTCGATTCTTTGGATTTTGTACTTCAGAAGGATCTTCATGGCTTGGATGTCCATATTATCACCCTCTTCGATTGTCTCCATGTCAAGCAGAGCTTTGGCAATCGGGCGAATGGTTTCCTCATAACGGAATGAAAGTGTTTCAGAACCGTCCGAGAAGACCCTTTGGATGGATGATCTGGAAACATAATCTCCGTTTTCCTCAACCATTCCGACTATCTCGTTAAGGGATAATCCTTTCTGTTCACGGACTTCTTTGAGCTTCAAAATGAGTTCTCTTGTCTCTACCATAAATTCTCCTGTTCCAGATGTGTTCAAAAACTAATACAAAGTGTTTCAGAAGTGGGACTTTTGAATCACCCTTGCCATGGGTAAAATTGAGCCATAAGGAGGACACAAACATGGATATACTCGAGTTCATAATTCTCTTTCTGAAAGCAAGAAAGGAAATCAAGGATCAGATTTTGGTTTTAATAGAGAATCAATTGCAGAACGAATCTCAGGAATAGCGTGAATATACTTTTCATATAATTCTCTTGCTTTTTCAATTTCTTTTTCGGTAGCTTCGGGATCTATCTTCTCATACTTAGGAATGTCGAACCCCATCAGCCAGGCGGGGTTGACTCCTAAGACCTTTGCCATTTGGTAAGCAGACTTACTTCCAGGCTCGTTAAGACCTTTAATATAATGACTTACACATGATTTACTTACATGGGACTTATCAGCGAGTTCTTGTTGTGTCATGCGTAAATCTTCTAATGCCTCTCTTAAGCGATACGCTGTTATTTCATACTTCATAAGCGTACTCCTTTCAATGTTTATACTTTGCTGTGAGTATAGTTTAGCACAAAAGTATAGAATTTTATACATTTTTGTTGACAATGAAAGTATAGAGATATATACTTCAACTTGTCAGACAAAATAAAAAAAAGAAAGGAGATAGGGCATGGCAGACGTTATGAAGTTTGCCAAACTTAGAGGTAGAATTACTGAAAAGTTTGGCACGGAAAGCCGCTTTGCAAAGGCTTTAGGACTCAGCCTTATAGCGGTTTCCCGCAAGCTGAACGGAGTCTCAGGCTTCACCCGCAAGGACATACTTAAGTGGTGTGAAGTATTAGAGATTCCCATGAAGGATATACCCTTATATTTTTTTACCTAAAGAGTGTAGAGAAATATACTCGGAAAGGAGAAGTGATGCCTAAATGGATGAGTCCTACGGACATACAAGAGACATTCCGAATCGGCAAGACACAGAGTTACAAGCTGATGAAATCCTACATCGAAGCAAAAGGTTCGTACATCCAGATTGGGAGACTTAAACGTTTCCCCGAGCAGGAGTTCACCGATTTTTTGAAAGAGAGAACAAATGAGAAAGAATCTTGAAATGATCTTCGCACTTCTTATCGGCATCGCTGTTGGTGCCGCATCTTATGGGTCTTATGTCGCACATACGGCAAAGCCTGTCGAACCCGAAAAGGTTGTTGAATACGTCTACATCGAGACAGAAAAGATTGTTGAAGTTCCCGTAGAGGTCGAAGTCCCTGTCTATGTTCAGGAAGACTTCTTCCGCACTCTCACGGATGAAGATGCCTATTACCTCATGGACATGAGTATGCGTGAAGCTGAAGGAGAGGGAGTTCAGGGAATGTTGTGGATTATGTACTGCATGGAATGCAGACGCAAGGCTTTCGGTGGTTCATACGGAGATGTTTGGCGGTCAGATGCTTTCAGTAGTTCATGGAATCGCAGAGGACTCACCCCGAACGAGGATGCACTTAATGCACTTGCACTCTTCGAAGAAGGTTGGATGCCAGAACCGCTTTGGTTTAGGTGTGGAGATTATCACAATTTTGGGACACCGCTCGCAAAGGTCGGGGCACATTTTTTCTCGAGTAAATGAAAGGAAAACACATGGAATACGCAAAACTACAAGAGGTCAATGAACGGCTCAAGCCAATAATCATTGAACGAAAGAATAAGAAGACAGGTCAGACAGTAAGCAAGGACTACAACACGGTAGATCAGAGAATCCAAGGATTCAGGGAGTTGTATCCGAACGGATCCATACAGACCGAAATCTTAAGCCATGAAACGGAAATCGTAAACGGCAAGAATGCCGGAATCGTTCTGATGAAAGCTACCGCCTTCGATGACGAGGGCAGAATCATTGCCACGGGTCACGCACTCGAAAAAGAATCCGCTTCGTACATCAATCAGACCTCATATATCGAGAACTGTGAGACATCAGCGGTCGGTCGTTGTCTTGGAATCATTGGAATCGGACTCACCGAAGCCGTGGCGAGTGCGGAAGAGATTAAAGGACAGATGGATGCCGAGGGTAAGAGGGAAGACGACAACGTCAACGGAATGTATGACGAGTTGAAAGACCTCTACAACAAGGCAGGTGGCAAGGATTTTAACAAGTGGATTGCCGATTGTGGCGGCATCACACCAGAGAACTACCCCAAGATGAAAGCCACACTTCTGAAACAGATCAATGACAAAGCGGAGGGAAAGAAATGAACAGCGTGAACATCATGGGCAATCTCTGCAAGGACACAACACTTGAGTATTCAGCAAGCGGTAACGCATATCTCCGCAATTCGATAGCCGTTCGTAGGGATAAGGACACAACCGATTTCTTCAGCATCACCGCATTCGGCAAGGGAGCCGAGTTCATCGATAAGTATTTTTCCAAGGGTTCCAAGATAGCAATCACAGGACATCTCCAGAGCGGACAGTACGAGAAGGATGGAAAGAAGATACCCACCGTCACGATCATCGTAGACAAGGCAGATTTCTGTGAGAGTAAGTCAAGCCACGGTGGAGAATCCGCAGAAAGCAATGGATTTCTTAACGTACCCGAGGGGCTTGTAGAAGAGTTGCCATTTTCATAAGAGGAGGAACACATATGGCTAAACTTTCAAAGAAAGCAAAGGTTTTGAAGTATTTGCAGACACATCGTCACGGAATCACCGGCATCGAAGCCCTTCAGAAATTCGGGCTTTACAGACTTTCAGATGCAATCTTCAAGCTCCGCAACGAAGGTTACAACATCGTCACCGATATGGTTCAGCCCGAGGACCCCGATGAGGCATCCTATGCCCGTTACTATCTGGGGGCTGAGAAATGATCGGATTGAGTCTCGAGCTGATTGCATGGTTATCCCAACAGAAAACGGACGTTAAGTTCGAGGTCACGGAGTATCACCCGAAAAGGTCTTTGTCAGCCAATGCGTATGCCTGGGCATTGATAAACAAGATTGCTGATGCACTCCGCAAGAGCAAGGAAGAGGTTTATCTTCAGATGCTCAAGGACTACGGACAGAGTGAGTTTGTGAGTGTTCGGTCGAACATAAACGTGAAGGGCTACTTCAAATACTACGAGGAATACGGCAAAGGTCATGTCGAGGGCAGAGAGTTCACACATTACAAGGTGTACAAAGGCTCAAGTGAATTTGACTCAAAGGAAATGGCGGTCCTTATAGACGGAATCATCCAAGAAGCTCGGCAGCTTGGAATAGAAACGATAACTCCGGCAGAAAAGGAACGGATGATTCAAGAAATGGAGAGGTAAAAACGCAATTTATGACTAAAAGCATTATCCAGAAAGAAAAAGAGACCTGCTTCTTCTGTGGAGCATCTACCACGATCCGACATCACATCATCCACGGGAATGGGTTCCGGCAATTATCGGAAGACGAGGGGCTTTGGGTTTACCTGTGCCATCCACATCATTGGTACCTGCATAATCTGCCAAGCCATCCGCATGATGATGAACTGAAGAAGTTGGCACAGGAAAAATGGATCACGCAGAAGATGCAGGAAGGTTATCCAAAAGGCAAAGTACGAGGGATGTGGCTGAATAGGTTCGGGAAGTTTTTTGATTAGGAGGGTTAAATGAAGTACATAGTTGAGATCCCCATCAAACTTCCAAGCCTTAACGATTACGTCCGCATTTGCCGTGGGAACAGGTACGGAGCAAACAACATCAAGAGAACTATTGAGGATGAAATCTCGTATTATCTCGCACCTCTTCCCACATTCACCAAGCCAATAAAAATCCATTTCCTATGGATTGAGGAGACAAAGAGAAGAGACTTCGACAACATCGCATTTGCGAAAAAGTTCATCCTCGACGCACTCCAAAAGAGCGGGAAGCTCCCGAACGATAATCGAAAATGGGTCAAGGGATTTTCGGATGACTTCGAGAACGGAGAACAGGGTGTGATTATCACAATCAGAGAGGTTAAGAAAGGGGAAACATGAACGGAGATACCGTAATCACGAGCAATGAAGACAGGATAATCGAAGGTTGCATAGGGGGAGTTAAGAAGATTGAACCCACAACGGATTTTATCGTGTGGAAATTCAGAAACGCAGACTATGCGATCAGGGCGGCAAAGGTTTTTATGAACAGTAACTTTGAGTATGTAAACAGAGTGTGAGGTGAAACATGATACACGATAACAGGATTGAGAAACCGAAGACACGGGAAGGTGTATCAGATCCCGTGACAGTATTCCTTGATGACGGAAGAATCTATACCGCATATTGGAGCGAAAAAGATCATCATTGGCACGATACAGACGGGGAGAGTTTTGACAATGTTGATTGGTGGGCTGAGATAGATTTCCCGAAGTCATGGGCTTGCGATTGGAGCAAATACGGTGAGGTATAAGTTAGTCGCAGAGATTGAACTCCCCGATAATGCGTCATTAGGTGCTGTCGCAGAAGCACAGCTAATAGCAAAGGCAAACGCAAAGTGGCAGAGGATTTACACGAAAGAGGAACGCTACAAAGATACGGACTTAACCGATAAATGCGGATCGTGTAAATTCTACTGCCCCAGAAGTACCAACCATTTAAGAGGTGATTGCGAAAAAGGTTACAAAGGTTTCCGAATGAGGTCCACCCCTAAATGTAAAGAATACGAGAGGAAAGAGGAATGAAAAATTTTATTCTTCATAGCGATTATGGACAAACACTTAAGGGTATGTCCGATGGAGAAGTTGGCGAGCTGATTAAGGCATTAATATCCCATACCGAAGGGGAAGAGCTGGAGATAACTTCTCCCACCGTTAAGGCAGTATTTCCCATCATGGCAGATCACATCGACAGGGACATAGCTTATCGGAAAAAGGCTTCGGAGTATGGGAAGAAAGGTGGGGCACCCTTCGGAAACACGAACGCAAAATCAAGGGTAAACAAGGGTGATACAAGGGTAGTACAAGGGTCAGACAAGGCAAAACAAACTCCTATACCTATACCTATACCTAAACCTATAAAGACTATATATGGTGTGTGTAAGAACGTATTGCTCACAGAAGAGGAACACAAGAAGGTTGTTGATGCCGGATATGAAGAACTGATTGACGAGTTATCCCTCTACATAGATTCAAAAGGGGCAAAGTATAAGAGCCACTACTCAACGATCCTTGCTTGGGCAAGACGGAGAGAAAAAGATAAGGTAAAGCAATTTACTCCCAAGAAGGAGAACAGCTTCACGAAAGGGGTAATGACAAGACCCGAACAGTATTATGACTATGACAAGCTGATTAAGAATTGAGAAAGGGTGAACATGAGAATATTTAACGATCCGCACCTTTTTGGGAGAGTCCCCGACCCGCCGGAGCCACCCTCAGACGAATGGTTCGAGGAACATTGCCCGAAGTGCAAACATAACCATGAATGGGAAGAGAACGGCAAGTGGTATTCCGAGTGTATGAACGGGGGATGCACGGGATTTGAGGAAAGCGAGGAAATATGACCAGAGAAGAACAGTTAGCGTGCCTAACAGATAGACCATGTTCGGTTTGCAAGTATCACACAGAAGAAGGCTGTTGCAAGTGGTCTTGTGTGTTTGAAGAAGAACTCGATGAAATAGATAAATCAGCAATGTTATCTGACATTTACATGGAAGGTGTCAATATGTCGGGTGAGTATCATGGGTGTTGGGTGAGGTTCAAGGACATTGAAAGGATAATTGATAAATATTTTGAAAAAGGCGGTGAGTGAATGACAAGAGAAGAAGCAATAGCATTTTTTGAGGATATGAATGAGTGTACTTATGGCAATCTTGAAGCGGTTGAAATGGCTATATCGGCTTTATCCGAAGAATTATCCGAGGACGGAACACTAACGGTTCACGTTTCAGACGGTAGCAAGGTAAAGAGAGTCTTTGTTATGGGAGATAACATATTCGGGGGATTGTATTATCCCGATTCAGTCGAGAACAAGGGAGAGTGGGAAGAATGGAAAGGTAGCAGATATTCTGGATTGGAATTTTGTTCTAATTGTCAAAGAGGGTTTCCATATGTTGCTAAAGAATATAACTTTTGCCCTAATTGCGGAGCAGATATGAGAGGTGAGGAATGACAGAGAAAGAACTTAAAGCCTATGAGGAACAGTTAAAGCCGTGTCCGTTCTGTGGAAAGAAAGTCAAGTTATATGTATGTGCAAACGGCAAGGGATATAACGCAAGTTGCAGAAATACCGAGTGCCGAATCCTTGTTATCACGGAAGCGTTTGTTTCACCCGAAGAAACCATAAAGGTTTGGAACAAGAGAGGTAAAGCCGAATGATAAATAAACTAATCAGCAAATCAGAAGTACGCTTGCTTGAATGGGATGGCATACAGAGCAACGACTATGTAGATGGATTTTGTGATGCCATTCAAAAAGTTATTGATTTAGAGCCGATACCGACTTTGGGTGTTGATGAAGTCGAGAAGATTAGG
>JAEIGA010003277.1_pt1 | contig 25448 bp, 19 predicted proteins | sample 9270691 | NCBI WGS metagenome assembly JAEIGA01 (sample SAMN17057246, study PRJNA624740) | gut metagenome | biome: biome; isolation source: fecal sample | host: Bos grunniens | place: China: Xizang | collected 2019
AGAGCAAGCCCTAAAGACCCCTCGACTTGCATGTGTTAAGCCTGTAGCTAGCGTTCATCCTGAGCCAGGATCAAACTCTTCGTTGTAAATTATATCTGTAATACCAAAAGGCATTATATTCAAATTGTTTGTACTGGCCGGAAAATTATATCTCAATTATTAAAAATCGACGGTTCGTTTTTCGTTCCTTACTTTACACTTTTTTCTTCGTTCAATCTCCTGAACAAAGAACGTTGTACTGCTTGTCTGTATGGAATGGTTTCAAGGATCATCTTGCTCTCGTTCGCATAACTGCGTTAAAACCCGAAAGCGATGACAAAGGTAAGGCAAAAGTTTGGAACCGGCAAGCGTTTACACAAATATTTTTCACACCTTTTTATAACTTTTTTTCGACCATCTTAATTCTCAACGATTTATAGAAATAAAAAAAATAAACTTTTTTAGAACTTTTCTCTTATAATATTTGTACAACCCAAAAAACGAGAAAATCACAATGCTAAAAAACCGCATCAATCAGCGAGGACAAGAAGTCAAATAAAATTAAAAGTTGAATATATATTATATATAAAAGATATATTTTATGTATTTTTGCAAAATTTATCTGATAAAAGGATTTTTAAAAGTATAATGAGAGCTCTCCATACATATATATATATTGTATTGCTTTTGCTGATACCCACCACTCTTCTTTCACAGGAAACAAGAGAGAAAGTGCGTATATATGGCAAGATATCAGACAAGGCAACAGGCGATGCTCTACCCTATACTTCGATAAGAGTCAAAAATACAACCAACGGCTGCAGTAGCGACAACAGTGGAAGTTTCTCTTTTTACGCTACGTTAAACGACACACTCATCATAAGCAGCATAGGCTATAAAGAAAAAATCATCCCTCTATCAAAAAAGACGAAACTGCCTTTACATATAACAATACAAGCAACAGATTATACACTAAGCGAGGTTACAATAAAACCCAAGAAAGAGAGATATACCCGCAAGGACAACCCTGCAGTAACGCTTGTAAAAAACATTATTGAACGCAGGAACGAAAACTCCACAAAAAACAAACCTTTTTTCAGCAGAAAAAGGCACGAGAGTTTAAACATCGCACTCAACAATTTCGAAAAAACCGGAGATGGCAAGATTGGAAAGAAATTAAAATTCCTTGAAGAATACATTGACACATCGCTCATTTCGGGCAAACCGATTCTCAACGTTTCTGTACGCGAGATTATCGCAACCGACTATTACAGAAAAAGCCCGGAACGCGAAAGAAAGCACGTCATGGGCCGTAACAGAAACGGCATCGACGACATTTTTTCATCGGCCGAGATTGACGGTATTTTCGAAGAGGTATTCAAGGATGTGGATATATTTCAGGACAACATCTCTATCTTTAAAAGCCGATTTGTAAGCCCGCTGTCAAGATTAGGCACCGGTTTTTACCGATATTACATAATGGATACCATTAATATCGACGGAGAAAAATACATCGACTTGACATTCGCACCATTCAACGCCGAATCATTCGGTTTTACAGGACATATATATGTTGCAGCAGACTCTTCATTCTTCATAAAATCGATAGACATGAATGTTCCGCGCGACATCAACATGAACTTTGTCGATTACATGAACATAAAACAGACGTTCAGCCGACTCGAAGACGGCACACGCATATTAAACAACGAAGAGCTTACTTGTGAATTAAAAATCATAAATTCCAATGACGGTTTCTACGCCCATCGCAATGTATCATACGCCGACTACAATTTTGAAAGCAACGAAAAAGCCGAAGAGATACTGAAAAGCCCTACAGAAATAGTTGAAGAGGAGAACTCCACAAAAAGAAGCAAGGAGTTCTGGAGCGAAAACCGCATAAACACAATAAGCGAGAAAGAACAATCGGTTGGCAGCATGATGGAAAAATTGCGCGCCAACCCATTATATTACTGGACCGAAAAGTGTATATCATTCCTGTTTACCGGATGGGTTCCGTTACGCAAATACGACCCACCGGCATTTTACGGACCTGTAAACACCACTTTCAGTTACAATGGATTGGAGGGACTGCGTTTAAGAACGGGAGCAATGACATCGGCATACCTGAACCCGTACCTTATGGGGCGTTTCTACGTGGCATACGGTTGCAAGGACAACAAATGGAAATACATGGGAGAACTTGAATACTCTTTCAAGAAAAAGAAAGAGCATGCCAACGAGTTCCCCATCCATTCATTGCGCCTACGCTACACACACGACATATTCCAATACGGACAAGACTATCTATATACCAACAAGGACAACTTTGTATTAAGTCTCAAACGTGGCAGCGACAACAAAATAGGATATGTAAGAAACGCTGAATTCACATACACACACGAATTACACAACAACTTCTCGTACAACATAACGCTACGCAACCGCATAGACATAGAAAGCCGTTTTATAAAGTTCGAGCGCACACAAACCATAGGCGAAGAGACAATAAGCACGTTTATGCCGAATCTAAAACAGTCGGAAGTTGAATTGACACTACGCTATGCACCCGGAGAGAAATTCCTGCAATCAAAATGGGACAGAATTTCTTTATTGCCCGAAAAGCCTGTGTTTACCCTATCACACAAGGTCGGTTTCAAAGGCATACTTGGCAGTGAATTCTACTACCACCATACCGAAGCCAGATTCAAGAAACGTTTTTGGTTCTCGGCTTTTGGATATACAGACTGTATAATAAAGGCAGGCAAGGTTTGGAACAAAGTACCATTCCCACTACTCATCATACCTAATACAAACTTGTCATACACCATTCAGAAAGAATCATACTGGCTGATGAACCCGATGGAATTCTTCACAGACCAATATGCATCGTGGGATGTTTCGTACCACATGAATGGCCTTTTATTCAACAGAATACCTCTTATACGCAAATTGAATTGGCGTGAGGTAATAACATGCCGCGGTATGTTCGGATATTTGAGCGAGAAGAATCGTCCCGACCCATTGAACACAGGTGTCCTGTATAAACTGCCATACGAAAACAACGACTACGAAAACCATTACTTGAAAAGCAATATACCATACGTTGAAGCAAGTGTTGGTATTGAAAATATATTTAAGGTATTACGCGTAGATTATGTAAGACGATTTACATATACCGACTTGCCGGGTGTAAGCAAATGGGGAATAAGAATACAGTTCCACGTACAATTCTAACGGGCTATCACCACCCGGCAACATCCCATCCGGCAGCCTTATACCATTCCGTTGCCTTAAAATCCTTATTACAAGCTGCATTCTGCTGCATGTTACGCGGGAAATAGGCAGACAAGCCACCACAACTATCATCTACAGGAACAGCTTTATAGGCAATATTCGACCACAACAGTCTTGAATTGGAAATCATCATATATGGTACAGCATTATCAAAAGCCGCCTTCCACTCCTTATAATCAATTTCATCAAGATTTTTTTTCATCACCGAATTTATGTCGTAGTATGCCGGAGCTTTTCCGGGCACATAAGCAAGACAACCGGAATAAGTAGCATTTGAAAAGTCAGCACTGAAATATTCTTCGACATATCGGCGAGTCACTTCGGCAAAAGTCTGCATAAAAGAGGTTTGGACTGCAGAAAGCAGAGCTGCATAATCCGTATTATCATACACCTTCTTATACTCATACATTATATCCTCGATACCCGATGACGGATTAAAAAATTCCGGAATCATTTTGTCATAAGGTGCACCATCGGCAAGTATCTCTGCCGGAGAAGCGATTATCCAATCAGCGACATTCCGCAAGGCATATGCCACTTCTACCCCCTGCATAAGACAGGCATCAAACATCAGCCTATCGATTTTCACAGGCAGCCTGTCAAACAAATCAACAAGTTCCTTTATCTCAATGGTGGTATCAGAAGGTTTATCCAGATACGAATTTTCCTCGTTATCGGCACCTATCCAACGACTTGCCGACGACTTTGCTTGATGGGTAACCCATCCGCCGGCATGCGAACCCATAATAAGGTCGAACTCATTTGTCGGATAATCATCAAATATAACATCCAACACCTGCCCTAAAACAGTTGTGTCACTCGAACAGACATCCTCTTCAAAAGCATAAACAACATTTTCCACCAGGCGGCCTTCGTAAGGATGAAATTGATACAGGGCCGGCATACGCTCTGCATCGCTGTTGTCGAAATAGACAAACAGACGTACATCACCGGGCAAAGCATACGCACCTTCTTTTATTTCAAAAAAATCTTTGGTAAGACAATCCGATATATCGTTCTCTGCCATTATATACACAAGCAGAGTACGCGAAACAGTTTCACCTTTTCGAAAAGGTTTTATATTTGGCAGAACAAATTCGTCGCCATCGGAATCGTCATCATCCGGGCCACCTCCAAACAGTTCGCCAAACCCGTCACAACTCGTAAAGAGAAGCGCAAAAAAAGCAAGCAAAAGGTATATTTTGCGAATCAGAGCCATATCAAGGCTTTACAAATTTGAACTTATCACCAAGATAGCGGATAATCTTATTCTCCTTCTCCATCAGATGTTTCTTGATTTTCTGCTCCTTTTTCTCAAGTTTACTGCGTTTCTCATCGAAATACACAACAGATATACGTCCCGGGATATTCTCTTCAAAGCTCATATAATCCTTCAACTCGTAAGCATAATACTGACGATGTGGCAAAAAGCCATTCTCCAGCACGACGTTATCCAGTTTTTGAATTTCTGTAAAATAGACAATAGAGTCTGAAAAAGAGATCGAAGCACCTAAAATATAAACAGGCACCTCTTTTACCTTATTATTATCTTTTCTCTCACGCGCCACACCCAGAGCAGCAATCAAGACAAACAACAGTATAAATAATGACTTTCTCATATTATTCTAAAAAAACAATTCTAATTTCACTATCCCGATTTGCAAAATTAAGAAATTTCGAAGATTTTAAAAATTATATCACCACTTTTAACAGAAAAGAAAAGCAACGGGCTACGCTTCAAAAAGCATAGCCCGTAAAAAAGACAAATCTTAAACTTATCCCAAATATGGTTTAAGCAATTTGCTACGTTGACTTTGTTTCAAACGACGAATAGCCTTTTCCTTAATCTGACGAACACGCTCACGTGTCAAGCCAAAACGGTCGCCGATTTCCTCAAGTGTCATCTCCTGCATTCCGATACCGAAGAACATCTGGATTATCTCCTTTTCTCTATCGGTCAATGTAGAGAGAGCACGGTCGATTTCACGTGACAACGATTCGTTTACCAACAAATTGTCGGCCATAGGAGAATCGTCATTAACAAGGACATCGAGAAGACTGTTGTCCTCACCATCAACAAATGGTGCATCAACAGAGATGTGTCTTCCTGAAACCTTCAAAGAATCAACCACTTTATCTACCGGCAAATCCAAACGGTCTGCAAGTTCTTCGGCTGACGGACGACGCTCATTTTCTTGTTCAAATTTTGAGAATTCCTTACTGATTTTGTTCAATGAACCCACCTGGTTCAAAGGAAGGCGTACGATTCTCGCTTGCTCTGCAAGAGCCTGAAGAATTGATTGTCTGATCCACCAAACAGCATAACTGATAAACTTGAAACCACGTGTTTCATCGAATTTCTCAGCAGCCTTGATAAGTCCAAGATTACCCTCGTTGATAAGGTCGGGCAAACTCAAACCTTGATTCTGATACTGTTTAGCTACTGAAACGACAAAACGCAGATTGGCTCTTGTCAATTTTTCCAACGCTCTACGGTCACCTTTTCTAATTTTTTGGGCAAGCTCTACCTCTTCTTCTACGGTAATGAGTTCTTCGCGACCAATCTCCTGAAGGTACTTGTCTAGCGATGCGCTTTCGCGGTTTGTGATACTTTTTGTAATTTTTAATTGTCTCATTGTGTATAGCTACAATTTACAATTTGCAAATATAGTATTCTATAATCAAAAATACAACAAATCCGGGTTAAAAGTTATAAAAAAAGCCGGACTTTGTAATTTTGCAAAGAATATATGTAGCATTGCAAGAGCCGAAACTCCACCGCTGTGGCACGTTTCATAGAAAATTCTAAAGCAAAACTTACTCCGCAAAATGTAAAGTGAAAATTTAAAAGCAGAAAAAAACACTTTACACCCGCACACATACATTCATATAGAGCAAAACACAAAGCCCGGCACAATCATTTTAGTATGTTTACACCACTATAGAGTAAGAAACATCAAAAATACAACCAAAAAAATTGTTAAAAAATGCAAACAAATTCTTTGGTCAAAGAAAACACCCATACATAATAGAACAAAGCAGGCAATTAAAGTTGCCTGCTTTGTTCTATTACGTATCAAAAATTACTTTACATACTTTTTCTCACCATCAATGATGTATATGCCATTCTGCGCATTCTGCATTCTACGGCCCTGGAGGTCATATATAGCATCAGGAGCATCTACTGCATCAACATCCTCTATACCTGTTGTTGATGAAACATAAAGAATTCGTAATGTAGAACCACCATCCTGTCCACCATTCCAAAAAGCCAATTTACTGTCACGGTTATTTACCTTATTAGCAACGTATCCATCTTCATACATATATGCATAGGCAACATCCGTTGAGCCAAGATCTCTTGAATCCATAAAACGCCATACAGCTGTATATCCACTTGGCAAGTTATCCTTATCTTTCAATACCGGATAAGAGTTTGCACCTGTTGTTCCCATCATTGTTGTGGGAGCTGCAAGAACCTTTGTAGGACCGGCTTGCTTGTTGTAGATATAATAGCCATCCTCTTCGTTACCGGTAAAGCACCACAACTGTGCTGGATTTTCTGTATCAACACTTGTATTTTCAAGTGAAATATAGCTTGCATTGCCGTTGTCGGCAAGCACATAGCCCTGCTGGCCAATCTGAATTGTATGCCAAGGAATTTCTCCAACAAAATCGCCATTCTCAACCTTTGTTGTTGCATAACGCGTTGGTTTCTGAGGCTCAACATATGTACCTTCCTGTATAAACAGACCTTCAACCTCAACAAAGCCACGCACATATTCGCCAGGGATAGTAATACAATCCTCTGAATCAAACTCTTGACGCTCATAGAACACCTTTTGCCACTGAACATTATCGTGTACAATGCTGTCACCACTGAGGTTATAACCATACTTGATGATTGCACCCTTATACTCGAAACCGTTCTCAGGTACCATTTTAATCTTGAATGACTCACCGAATGGAGTCTTATATGTAACAAGGTCGGCACCGTTATCTGCTGCTACAACCTTACCATTGCGGTTTGCGTCGTTTATATAAGCATAATCATCATGGATATTGAGCATTACATCAACAATACCACCACCATTTCCAAGAATCGAGTTGGATTGGTCAACACAACCAGCCGGATCAATAGAATTCCAATCTACTTTGTAACGCATACGATACACGCCAGGCTTCGTATTTGCAGGAATTGTAAACGAAGGCATAGTCTTAGTGTCGCGATTGTTACCGGTTATAGACGTTCCGGCACTGTTCTTGCCGTTGTCATTGTCGGCACCGCCATAGAAAGAAAATGAAACAAGGTCGCTACCCGCAGCAATGCTCAAGTTTTCATTTACAGTAGCAGTAAACTTTCCGTCGTTGTTATAGTCGATATAAGCATAAGCATGCATCCAGCTACCCGAGTAGACAACACTTGCAGTAAGTGTCTCACCCGGCTTTGCAAAGAACTGATTGCCTGTCTGGTTCACATACACGGTCTTTGGAGATGTAGGAGAGTTTACCACCTGTGTTGTACCACCGTTAGCCTGCAATTTCACAGCACTTAAATAACGGTCGTCGCGTGTATAAAGTTGGTCCTCACTGAAAGCAATCTGATAGTAGCCATAAACAAATTCCGACATTGGGTTATCGTTCACTTTGATATCGTCAACATAACATACGGCATCCTCGGCATAGTTATGAGGAGATTCACAGTCAGGAACAACAACAAGACTGTAGATATCAATACCTCCATTACCTTTGATAGGCAAAACAACATCTTCCCATCTATTGGCTGCTACATTCTTTGTTGACATAGCCCAGAACTGCTCAGCCTCCTTTGACTGTTCGAGACGCTCTCTACGTTTACCCAAGCCGACAACCATCACGCGACCACCGTACGGACGATAGACTTTAACGTGAACATATTTTGTTGTCGGAGTCAATTCAAATGTTTCATTCAGGTCAACGCGAACACCAAAGGTATTTGAGCCATAGCGTGAACGCTGGATGGCGAGTATCTTTGATGAAGGGTTTGGAGCCGCGCTCAACTGATCATCAACATAAGTCAAATGATTATCTATAACGGCATAGTTACCCTTGAGGGCACCGGTGCGGAAAGGAGAAGCCTCCCATGTATCATAGACACCTATCGATTTGTAGTCCTGTGTCTCAAATGTTATTTCTGTCTGCGCCGAAGCAAACATTGGGAATGCCAAAGCAGCAAGCGCAAATATATTCTTCAATTTCATGATTACAAAGATTTTATTATTAATAAACGCTTACTTTACTGATTAGCGGACAAGCACGGCTATCCTCGATTGTAATGCGTACACCCATTACATCATAACCATTGCCATAACTGCTCTGTGTACTACTGTTAAGAGGAACGATACGCTTGTAACCGATTGTGGTCGTTTGAATACCTGTAGCACGACGTGTCCAAGTAACACCATCCTGTGTTGTCTCGATTGTAAACTTCTTCACGCGCTGTCCTTTTGCAATATACTCCATAAGTTCCACATAACGGATTGTCTTAGCAACGTCCCATGTTAGAGTTATTGTAGCCTCTACAGTTCCGTCATTTGTAGCCCAATAGGTATCCTTGTTGCCATCGATCACATTGTTAGCCTCATAGTTGCGGTTAGCACCGGCCTGGCGTGTCTCACTAACAGAAACGGTTGCACTCTTTGCCAAGTCGTTTGTGAGGCGTGCGCGAATGAGGTCACCCATACCTTTAAGTGCATTTACAGAAGCATCGGGAAGAACACCTGCCTTGTTGGGAGGAATGTTGAGGATAAGGGTTGCATTGCGGCCGACGGTCTCAAGATACATCTGGAAAAGACGCTCGGGAGTAAGTGGAGTCTCATTGTCATGATAGAACCATCCTTTATCTGTAGCCTTGGCATCACTCTCACCGGGAAGCCAGAACCAACCGGTCTCTGTTCCATACATACCATTGTTCTCACCTGCATAATCACGATTCTCTGGCGACCAGTTTGTTTCACCGGCCCAACCTTCCTCATTGCCAATCCAACGTGCCTCACCACCGACACCCCACATTACACAGTCGGGGCATACTTTGTGGATACTGTCGCGAAGATTAGGAACATCGTAGTATGTAGCACGGTCAACATTCACTGTTGTATTGCGACCACCATAGTAACCGCCACCGCCGTTTGCACCGTCGAACCACATCTCGAACTGGTCTGTACCATATTCGGCAAGTTCGGCACACTGCTTAAGGAACACATCTTTTACATACTTGTCTGTACCGTAGTAATAGCTGTTGCGGTCCCATGGAGAAATATAGAAACCATATTTCATTCCCAAATCCTTTGCAGCTGCGGCAAAGTCGCGAGGGATATTGGTATTTTTACCATAGCTATTACCGGAATTTGTCACATTGTGACTTGTTGTCGATGTAGGCCACTGGCAGAAACCGTCGTGATGCTTTACAACGGCAATACCGCCGCGCATACCTGCCTCTTTTGCAACCTCAAGCCACTGACGTGGGTTAGGCGCGGCTGTAGGAGCAAAACGTTTGGGGTCCTCATCACCATTACCCCACTCAAGTCCTGTGTATGTATTCATACCATAGTGATAGAATGCATAAAACTCTGTTTCCTGCCACTTCAACTGACGTGGATGTGGAACCGGATGTACCGGAACCGGTTCATTGTCGGGATTTGCAGGTGCTTCAACTTTCAGCTGCAACTGCGCCGATGCCCCAAATGGAGCAATCATTCCCAAAAACAATAATGAAGTAAATAGTTTTTTCATTGTATAAATTTTGGTTAGTTAAAAATAATTATACATAGCACACTTGTGCATAATATGAATTATGCGCAACAAATCTAAAAAAAAAAAAAAAAAAACAGCAAATCTTTATATAAATATTTGTAAAAATATAGATGTTATAAGAAATTTTAAGCAAATGACAAAGAAGGCATCAAGCCAATGAATTCAGTATACACAATACTGATTTACAATAAGAAAGCAAAGCACACTTTTGCAAAAGCACGCCCTCGTTACCATGAAGGGAACCATTCACCACCGCACATACGGATAGCGCAGGAATGCCATAGTCGTTATAGTCCCACGACTCATCAGGCTCTGCATTATGTTCATAGGCATATTCAAGACCGGTACTCTTCACAGCATCTATAATTTTATGCGCTGTAAAGATGTCTATTCCGAGGTCATTCTCCAAAGCAAAGTGTGCACCACTCTCATAACCGGTGTTTGTAACATCAAGCACCAAAGCAAATTTTATTTCACACTGCATACGCCCGAGAGCAAGCACCGTCTGTACAGCACCCTGCGAATTGCGCTCCTCATCACCTGTAAACGCCACAACAACATTATCGGGTAAGAGCCCATGAAGCATCAGCCACAATATAGCCGCATTGCCTATGCTATTGTCAAAAGTTCCGCGCAGAGAATCCCCCTCGTCGTCACAGAAACAGAAATCATAAACAGAATCGATATGTGATGAAACCAGCACCACACTATCTCCGGCAGATAGTTCACGTTTGGCATAGATAAGCGAAAGTGGCTCACGGGCAACTATTTTATAAGCACTTTCACTCAACAGTTTTTCTACAACCGCCACCCTGTCCGAAACCACAAAATTTTCGCCATCGTCCTTACAATCAACGGTAACAGCCTTAAGCAGTTCTATAAAATCAGATGTTTTATCCATTCTCTTCGGGTTTCTCTATACGCAAATCGTTGCGGCTCGATATGACAAGTTTTTCGTAACGCTCCACAAGACGCGGCAAGCGCGACAAGCGCATCGACAGGCGCACCATACAATCATTATCAAAAACCTGTTCCACAACCTTAGGTTCCTCTTCCTTTACGACGCGCAACACCTCATTGAGCAGCGGATACGAGAATTTCAGTATTATCTCACCGTTTATAGTCTTTTCGACATGTTCTACAGCCTCAAGTGCCTCTGCCGCAGCAGCACGATAAGCCACAATAAGACCGCTTGTACCAAGCTTGACACCACCGAAATAACGCACTACTATAACAAGCACATTGGTAAGTTCCTTACTGTGTATCTGACCTAAAATAGGCTTGCCGGCAGTTCCCGAAGGCTCCCCGTTATCGTTTGAACGCTCGTTATCGCCACGTTCACCCAAGCGATAGGCATAGCAGACATGGCGTGCATCATAATATTTTTTCTGATACGCCTCGATATGTTCTTTAACCTGTTCAATTGTTGTAACAGGAATGGCAAAAGCGAGAAATTTACTGCGTTTCTCGGTGTAGATAGCCTCACCCTGCTGTTCTATGGTCTTATATATATCCGATTCAAGCATTTTCTTATCTGTTGGCAAATTCTCTCATACAATCAGCAAGAGCCTTTACTCCCTCCAACGGCATGGCGTTATAACACGAAGCCCTAAAGCCACCCACCGAACGGTGACCCGTTATAGCCACCACTCCACGCAAAGCACAATATTCGGTAAAAGCACCTTCGAGTTCCTTATATTCGGGAGCCATAACAAAATCTATATTCATATAGGAACGGTCCTCACCTTCGACTGTAGCACAAAACATTGGATTCGCATCAATTTCACTATACAACATTTCGGCACGCATTAAGGAGCGACGCTCCATTTCCACAACTCCACCCTGCTCCTTAACCCAGCGCAAATTGCAAAGAGCCGTATAAACAGGCAATGTAGGTGGGGTGTTGAACATCGAGCCGTTCGCAACATGCACCCTATAATCAAGTATCGACGGAATATCACGTTCAACCTTGCCCAACGAACTCTCTTTCACAATCACGAACGACAATCCCGACTGTGCCAGGTTTTTCTGTGCACCGCCATATATGCAATTATATTTCGAGACATTGACCGGACGCGACAATATGTCGGATGACATATCGGCAATCATTGGCACAGGAGAATCCAAATCACAATGCAACTGCGTACCATAAATAGTATTGTTCGATGTAACATGCAAATAATCAACATCGGCAGGAACATCGAACTTCTTTGGTATATAATTGAACTTTTTGTCGGCAGACGATGCAACCTCCACCACTTCACCAAACAGCTTTGCCTCTTTCATCGCCTTTGAAGCCCATGTTCCGGTGTTGAGATAAGCTGCCTTACTGTTGAGAAAATTGAACGGCACCATACAGAAGTGCATGCTTGCACCACCGCCAAGAAAAAGAACTTCATAACCGGCAGGAACATCGAGCAGATCTGTCAAAAGCCTGCGCGCCTCATCCAATATCGGTTTGAATTCCGCCGAGCGATGACTCAACTCCATAAGTGACAGCCCCATACCATCATAGTCGAGGACGGCAGAAGCTGTAGCTTCCACCACCTCGCGGGGAAGCATCGACGGTCCGGCGTTGAAATTGTATTTTTTCATTACCTTATTAAATCTTTTTCAACTGCGAAAATAGTAAAAAAGCGATATATCTCAAAATCGCATATTACAAAAAAAATTAGGAGGTCGCAAAAACGACCTCCTAACAATTATCGCAAATACAAGTTTTTTTAATCGTTAATAGTCAATGGCACTGTAACACCTACCGTAAAATATGAGCCTACAATATAACCTACTTCGGCATTAATTGAAAAATCTTTGCTCAAACGATATCTTGCACCAAGAGCCGATGTCCAACCACAAAAAGCGTAAGTGTCAAAATCTCCAAGAGTAAGACCGACGTTAACACCCAACTGTACATAGGTATCGAGTTTATCGACAAACCAGTAGTGGAAAGAGCCTATCACACCGAGTGACAACCAATCACCGACCCAGGTATAGCTCTCATAAACATCGTCTGTATCAACAACACTATGTCTCACTTTAATACTGTTGTTCAAATTAGCTCCGACACTTACTGATGCCTTATCATCGAGAAGGGAAACCATAAAGCGTTCATATGAAGCTTTTATACCAAAACCTTTACCACCATATCCTACTGATAAGTTGAGAATATTATCACCGGTATTGAATGCCGGTTTTACCACTTGTGCCGACAAACTGTCATTTGCTACAAAAAGAGTCAAAACAACTGAGAGAATACAAAAAAATCTTTTCATGATATAATTAAAATGTTTGTTCAAAAAAAATGTCTTTCATCAGCCCAAGCGCCAGCAAGCCGGGCCATTCATAGCCATATCGGAATTTTGTGCAAAATAATAGACATTTTTCCACATTCACAAAAAAACGTTTACATTTTTTCACAAATAAAAACAGATAGGCCAAAGAGTTTTCAAACAAGCCGTTTCACTTTATTCGCAATGGCTGGACAAGCGTTTTAACACCCTTTATTTTTTGTCCTTCGACAGCCTTTATAACGGCACGCATACGGTTTAGCTTTACAGCGACATACGAATAGTTGTCAAAGACAAGTATCGTACCCACCTCGTCGGCACGCAGACCGCCTTTTTTCATAAAGAAACCGGCAAGGTCGCCACGACTGAGTTTGTCGCGTTTTCCTTTACCAACATAAAGTATAGCCCAATCGGGGTTTGCTGGTAGTGTGTTACGCTTGGGTAATGTATATTCCTCGAGATTCTCGGGAACAAAATCGGGCAAGGTCTTATTCTCAAAAGAGAAAAGATAGACGGCACCGTCGGCATCCCAACGCGCTGTACGTCCATTACGATGGGTAAAGGTCTCGGCTGTCAAAGCCCGCTGATAATGCACCACATGCCTTACATCCTTTATATCAAGTCCACGCGCTGCAAGGTCGGTACTTACAAGAATATTGGAATTACCGCATTTGAAACGAAAAAGAGCAAGTTCGCGCATTTTCTGTTCGAGCGCTCCATGATAAGCAACGCAATTAAGTGACAACTTTGTAAGATATTTATAGACCTCCTCTACCGTTTCTCTGAAATTACAGAACACGATAGCCGGCTCACCATTGAAAGAACAAAGCAATGAGAAAAGGTTTTCGAGTCGCTTTTCAGGAGTTGTTGTAACGGTATAGAACGATGTACGTACAACAGGTTGTTCATTGCCTGTCCTAAAATCAAGTTTCTCAACATCGGCTGTGGCAAAATCGGGTATTTCGGGAGCATCGGTAGCCGACAACAAGAAACGCGACTTTGCATTGGGAAGTTTTTCCACAAGTTGCTGCATCTCTTCCTGAAAACCCATCTCAAGACACTTGTCAAATTCATCTATCACCAACAACGAGCATCTGTCGGTAGCAAAGGAATTATGATTCAGATGGTCGAGCAAACGTCCGGGAGTACCTATAACCACTGCAGGCATAGCGCCGCCAAGCGAAGCAATTTCCTGGTCCAAAGGACGACCGCCATAAAAAGCTACAGCATGAAAAGGAGTCGCCATAGCACGCCACACTTCAAACACCTGCTTTGCAAGCTCGCGCGAAGGTAACACCACAATGGCCTGCACCTTGTTACACGACGCATCGAGCCTCTCGAGCAAGGGCAACAGAAACGCGACGGTCTTTCCCGTACCCGTAGGCGACAAAAGCACCATACTTTCATTTTTACGGCAATGTGTCATTGCCGCCTGCTGCATAGAATTGAGTTCCTTTATACCCAATTTACGCAATGCCATATCCTGTATCTTATTTGTTTCCATATTCAAATTTTTAAATTTTACAAATCTACGTTTTTCAACGGAATCAGCATATTTAATTTATGACGAATACTGCATACATTATACAACAATAAGCGCTATTCGCAACATAAACAAACACTGCTTAAAGATTAATAACAAGCACTTTAACTTTGGTAATAATATAGATGTTGACCCAACGTTTAAATGTCATGCTGAGCGAAGCCGAAGCATCTATTTAAAACGCGGTTTGAGATCCTTCACTTTTGTTCAGGATGACAAGTTTGCGAAGAAAACGAGTCAAGGGTCAACAGCTATATTGTTGCATTAACTTTTGCAATATCGCTTTACATCACATTCTCTATACCAAAGCCAACGGCATAGCCAGTATGCGCTCCATACAAAGCTTTGAAAAATGCAAAAAGTAGTTTATCCAAGTTTTTACAACAGTTTAAACAGGCTGACAAAAGATTAAACCGGCATGTTCTGGTGCCAAACTAAAAACAATATTTTATAATACTCAGCGAAATTAATGATTATATGCCAATAAGCGAAACGAATAGAAGAAAAATAGATTTTCTCTGCCATTTTGACACCACTTGTCACACAAAACAGCCTTTATTTATATATAATATCTGCCAAAACCGCATTGGCAAGCTATTTGTTGTAAACAAAAATAGAAGAAAAAACTGAAAAAAAAGATTTGAATCATGAGCAATACAGAAAAGGAAATTCAAGAAGAGAACATCAACACCAATGTTGATGCCACAAATGAGGAAATAACCAACGAAGAGACAGCTACAGCCGAGCAGGAGAATATCGAACTGAGCGAAGAAGAAAAACTTCAGAAAGAGCTTGATGAAGCAAACGAAAAAGTCGCTCTCCTTGAAGACAAATATCTGCGCCAGGTTGCAGAGTTCGACAACTACCGCAAACGCACAATCAAAGAAAAGGCAGAATTGATAAAGAATGGCGGTGAACGTGCCATAGAATCAATTTTACCGGTTCTTGATGATTTTGAACGCGCACTCAACAATATGGCAAAAGACGAGAATGCAACAGAGATAATGACCGGTGTCGAACTTATCTACAACAAGTTCGTGGGAATTCTCAAGCAGAACGGATTGCAAAAGATAGAAACAGAAGGTGCTGACTTCAACACAGATTTCCACGAAGCTATAGCAATAATACCGGCTCCTAACGAAGCCCTGAAAGGCAAAGTATTGGATTGTGTTCAAGCAGGTTATACATTAAACGACAAAGTAATACGTCACGCAAAGGTTGCTGTTGGCGAATAATTTCAGATTATGGCAAAACGAGATTACTATGAAGTGCTTGGCGTTGACAGGAATGCGTCAGCAAATGACATAAAGAAAGCATACCGCAAGTTGGCTATCCAATACCACCCAGACAAAAACCCGGGCGACAAAGAAGCTGAAGAAAAATTCAAAGAGGCGGCAGAGGCTTACAGTGTACTCAGCGATGCTGACAAAAAGGCACGTTACGACCAGTTCGGCTTTGAAGGTGTAAGCGGTGCCGGAGGTGGCGGATTCAGTGGTGCCGGCATGGACATGAACGACATATTCTCTATGTTCGGTGATATCTTTGGAGGGCGTGGCGGTTTCGGAGGCTTCGGAGGCTTTGGCGGTGGAAGCGCCGGACCACAAAAACATCGCGGAAGTGACCTTCGTGTAAAAGCAAGACTTTCGTTGCAGGAGATAGCCAACGGCACAACAAAAAAGTTCAAATTGAAGAAATATGTCGCATGTACCCACTGTAACGGTAGCGGTGCAGAAGGCAATTCTTACGAGACATGTCCCGAATGTAAGGGAACAGGACGTATAATACGCACCCAGCAGAGTTTCTTTGGCATGATGCGCAGCGAGGTCCCCTGCCCCCACTGCCAAGGAGAAGGTAAGATAATAAAGAACAAATGTAGCCATTGTCATGGCGAAGGTATCGTCTTGGGCGAAGAGGTTGTAGAGGTACAGATTCCGGCAGGAGTGGTAGAAGGCATGCAGCTCTCGATGCGCGGCAAAGGAAATGCAGGAAAACGCGGAGGCATAAACGGCGACCTGTTGATTGTCATCGAAGAGGAGAAACACCCCGAACTGATACGCGACGAAAACGACCTGATCTACAGCCTGTTGCTTGATATCCCGACAGCCACATTAGGCGGTTTTGCCGAGATACCGACCATCGACGGCAAGGCGAAAGTAACAATTGACCCCGGAACACAACCAGGCAAAGTGCTACGCTTACGCGGCAAAGGACTTCCCACCCTCAACGGATACGGCAAAGGTGACATTGTTGTAAACATCAGCGTTTATATTCCTGAGACACTATCCAAAGAGGAGAAAAAGGTTATAGAGCAGTTCAGAGAGTCCAATAACTTCAGGCCATCGGAGAGTATAAAAGAGAAGATTTTCCGTCGCTTCAAAAGTTTTTTTGACTGATTATCAGCGATGATGCTACTCTAAAAAAAATAAAGCAACAATATAGCAGTTGACCCGCGACTCATTTTCTTCGCAAACTTGTCATCCTGAACGAGAGTGAAGGATCTCAAACCGCGTTTTAAATAGATGCTTCGGCTTCGCTCAGCATGACATTTAAACGTTGGGTCAACATCTATATTATTACCCAAAATAATAAGATAGAATGTTATGACATACGACGAAACCGTCACATATCTGTTCAACTGCGCACCGCCCTTTCAACAAGTAGGCGGTGCTGCTTACAAAGAGGGATTATCGACAACCATAGAACTCGACAACCATTTGGGTAATCCACACAGAAAGTTCCGCACGGTACATGTTGCCGGGACAAACGGCAAAGGTTCAACATCGCACACCCTCGCAGCCATACTGCAAGAGAGCGGATATAAGGTTGGACTTTACACATCGCCGCACCTCATAGACTTCAGGGAGCGTATGAGAGTAAACGGAATACCCGCAAGCGAAGAATATGTCATAGACTTTGTGAAAAAGCACAAAAGTTTTTTCGAGCCATTACAGCCATCATTCTTCGAACTCACAACAGCAATGGCATTCAACTATTTTGCCGAGCAACAGGTTGACATTGCCATCATAGAGGTTGGGCTTGGCGGACGATTGGACTGCACCAATATCATTACCCCCGAACTTTGCATTATAACCAACATAAGCCTTGACCACACACAATTCCTTGGCAGCACATTGCAAGAGATTGCAAGCGAAAAGGCAGGAATAATAAAAAGTGGTATTCCGGTTGTCATTGGCGAAACGACACCGGAAACGAAAGAGGTCTTTGCCAATAAAGCAAAAGAGTGTAATGCGCCCATAACATTTGCCGAAGAGGAGGCTCTGCTCACCGGTGCAACACCTTTGGAGAGCGGTTACAAATATGATTCAAGGATTTTCGGAGAGTTTTGCGGAGAACTTGGCGGGGACTATCAGCAAAAGAACACCAATACATTATTGTCGGCTATAAGAATTCTATGCGACAAAGGATTTGGAATAACCGGAGATTCATTGCGAAAAGGATTTGAAAATGTATGCAGCCTTACAGGTTTTATGGGACGCTGGCAGAAGATTCAGGATAAACCACGCGTTGTATGCGATGCCGGACATAATATCGGAGGAATAAAATACATCACAGAACAACTTGCAAGAGTCGATTGCAAACAGTTGCGCATAGTCTTTGGAATGGTAAACGACAAAGACATCACAAGTGTCCTGAAAATGATGCCAAAGAATGCAATATACCACTTCACACAAGCAAGTATCAAACGCGCCATGCCTGCAGATGAGCTAAAGGAAATGGCTAAGAGATACGGTTTGAACGGCAACAGCCACCCTACCGTAAAGCAAGCCCTGGAGGCAGCCATAACCGAGAGCTCAAACGATGATTTCATATTTGTAGGAGGCAGCTGCTTCATAGTAGCAGACCTGCTTTCGGCACTCGAAAAATAGTTTTTTCATTTAAAAAGAAACAGTTATCTACAACAATATTTCCGAAGCCCGTTGGCGCTTCGGAAATATTGTTAATTTTTTATCCCGATTTTCTTTGAGATAAAACGATTTTTTATTTTATTTGCGAGGAAATAGCTATTTAACCAATTTATAATATGAATTGTACTGAAAACATCTCGCAGTTAAAGGCTGCCGACTTCAAAAAGAACATCGGTGGCAAGGAAACAGCACTCTACATCTTGAAGAATGCACAAGGGTGCGAAGTTGCAATAACCAATTACGGTGGTGCAATATGCAGCATCATGGTTCCCGACAAGAACGGTAATTTTGCAAATGTAATTCAAGGACACGACAGCATCGACAATCTTTTGAACAGTCCGGAGCCATTCCTTAGTACTCTTGTAGGCCGTTATGGCAACCGCATCTGTAAAGGAAAGTTCACAATCGACGGAAAAGAGTATAATCTTGCAATAAACAACGGCCCTAACCACTTGCATGGAGGTCCTACCGGTTTCCACGCAAGAGTATGGGATGCAGAACAGCTTGATGCACAGACATTGAAGTTGCACTATCTGTCTGCCGACATGGAAGAAGGATTCCCCGGCAACCTTGACGTAACAGTCGTTTACACATTCACAGACGAAAACGAACTTAAAATCGAATATACCGGCACAACCGACAAAAAGACAATCGTGAATCTTACAAGCCACGGTTTCTTCTCACTTTCAGGTATTGCCAATCCAACAGCAACAATCGACAATCTCATTTGCGAAATCAACGCAGATTTCTTTGTGCCCATTGATGAGACATCTGTTCCCTACGGTTGCATCGCGCCTGTCAAGGGTACTGCATTCGACTTCACTACTCCAACAGAGGTTGGCGCACGCATCGATGCCGACGAAGAGCAAATCAAGCATGGTGCAGGTTATGACCACTGCTATGTATTGAACAAGAAAGAGGTTGGTGAATTGAGCTTTGCAGCAAAAGTTACTGAGCCTGTAAGCGGCCGTACAATGGAGGTTTATACCACAGAACCCGGCGTTCAGGTATATACATCGAATTGGCATAGCGGCTTTGCCGGAGCACATGGTGCAACATTCCCAAAGCGCAGTGCCATATGCTTTGAAGCACAGTGTTTCCCCGACTCTCCTAACCGTGCACACTTCCCTAGCGTAGTTCTTTGCCCTGGTGAAGAATACAAGCAGGTTACTGTGTATAAGTTCGGTGTTGAGAAATAAATAAGGACTTTTAATTCGGAAATATAAACATTAATAATAACTAAAATCTAAACAATCATGAGTAATCAAAAGAAACAATGGGGAGCTATCATAGTTATGATTGCACTCTTCGCAATGATTGCCTTTGTAACAAACTTGTGTACTCCAATGGCAACCATCATCAAGAATCAAGGTCCAATCTCAAACGTTCTTGCACAGATTGGTAACTATGGTAACTTTATCGCATATTTGGTAATGGGTATCCCTGCCGGTATGCTTATTGCAAAGTACGGTTACAAGAAGACTGCACTTATCGGTTTGGCTGTAGGTGCTGCTGGTATCCTTATCCAGTGGGTAAGCGGTTTGCTCGATGTTGAGCAGAACTTGGGACTTGTATTTGCAGTTTACCTTATCGGTGCTTTCATCGCAGGTCTTTGCATGTGTATCCTCAACTGTGTTGTAAACCCAATGCTTAACCTTCTTGGCGGTGGCGGTAACAGCGGTAACCAACTTATCCAGATTGGTGGTGTATTCAACTCATCTGCAGCTGTAGCATGCTACATCCTTATGGGTGCTCTTATTTCAGATGCAACAAAGGCTAAGATTGCCGATGCAACTCCTGCCCTTATGATTGCGCTTGCAATCTTTGTTATTGCATTCATCGTTATCCTCTTCACCAAAATCGACGAACCAGAGCAGGCTCCTGTTCAGATCAGCCTTATCAAGGGTGCTATGAGTTACCGTCACTTTGCTCTCGGTGCTTTGGCAATCTTCCTTTACATGGGCATCGAGGTTGGTGTTCCCAACGCAGTACAGCAGATGTTGACATCAGCACCTTATTCTATCCCCGCAGGAACAGTAGGTATGATTGTTGCCGTATATTGGTTCATGATGCTTATCGGCCGTTTCGTCGGCGCATCTATCGGTAGCAAGGTATCAAGCCGCGCTATGATTACAACAGTATCTATCGCTACATTGGTATTGGTATTGTTCGGTATGTATGCTCCTTCTGATGTTCTCGTTGCATTCCCTGGTGTAGATTGGGGTAAGCTCGAACTTATATGGCAGGATATCCCTGTAGGTATCTTCTCATTCTTGCTTGTTGGTCTTTGCACATCAGTTATGTGGGGTGCAATCTTCAACATGGCTGTTGAGGGCTTGGGTAAATACACTGCTGTTGCATCAGGTATCTTCATGACAATGGTATTCGGTTGCGCTGTAATGATGGGTATCCAGGGTTACGTTGCTGACTTGACAAACTACATGACCAGCTTCTGGGTAGTAGTATTCTGTGCAGCATACATCCTGTTCTATGCACTTGTTGGTTCAAAACCTGCAAAGAAGTAATTAAGACTAAAATAAATTATTGTTTAACAACATAAAACTTATAACTATGGATATAGAATTTGTAAGAAGCCGCTTCATCAAGCATTTCGATGGTACAACAGGAAGCATCTACGCCTCTCCGGGTCGTATTAACTTGATTGGCGAGCACACCGATTATAACAACGGTTTTGTATTCCCCGGTGCAGTAAACAAAGGTATCATGGCTGAAATCAAGCCAAACGGTACAGATAAGGTTTGCGCATACTCAATCGACGAGAAGGACTATGTAGAGTTCGGTTTGAAGGAAGAGGATGCACCACGCGCTTCTTGGGCAAAGTACATCTTTGGTGTATGCCGTGAGATGATTAAGCGTGGCGTTGACGTTAAGGGTTTCAACACAGCATTTGCAGGTGATGTACCCCTTGGCGCAGGTATGTCTTCATCAGCAGCACTTGAGAGCACATATGCTTACGCATTGAACGATTTGTTCGGTGACAACAAGGTTGACAAGTTCGAACTTGCTAAGGTTGGTCAGGCTACAGAGCACAACTATGTTGGTGTAAACTGCGGTATCATGGACCAGTTCGCAAGCGTATTCGGCAAGGCAGGCAGCCTTATCCGTCTTGACTGCCGCTCATTGGAGTACCAGTACTTCCCATTCAAGCCACAGGGTTACAAACTCGTTCTTTTGAACACATGTGTTAAGCACGAGCTTGTAGGTTCACCATACAACGAGCGTCGTTTGAGTTGCGAGCGCGTAGCTGAGGTTATCAAAGCTAAGTACCCCGAGGTTGACTCTTTGCGCGATGCAAGCTTTGAAATGCTCGAGGAGGTTAAGGCTGAGTTGAAACCAGAGGATTATAACCGCGCTAAATATGTTATCGGTGAGGTAGTTCGCGTACTCGACGTTTGCGATGCTCTTGAGGCAGGCGACTACGAGACTGTAGGTAAGAAGATGTACGAGACACACTTTGGTTTGAGCAAGGATTATGAGGTAAGTTGCGAAGAACTCGACTACCTTGTTGACGTTGCTATTGACTGCGGTGTTACCGGTTCACGTATGATGGGCGGTGGTTTCGGTGGCTGTACAATCAACCTTGTTAAGGAGGAGTTGTACGAGGTATTCATCGAAGAGGCTGAGAAACGTTACCAGGAGAAATATGGTAAATCTCCTAAGGTTTACGATGTTGTTATCGGTGACGGCTCACGCAAGATTTGCTAAGAAAAAGCAACAACATAAATTTGAATTGGCGCAATCGAAAGGTTGCGCCAATTTTTTAGTGATAATATAGATGTTGACCCAATAATGTCATCCCGACAGAGCGTAGCGACGAGGGATCTCTAAAAACGATATACGAGATGCCTCCACTACGGTCGACATGACATCTACGCGTTTTTTTTTCAGTATGTGGGTCAACTGCTATATTGTTACCTTTTTTTTTAATACAAAAGCATTGCAAGAGATTAAGAAATACAGTAGAATTACAAATTGTATCTCGAGAAATATCAATATTTTACAAATGCGGTCTAAAAAAAACAGAAAAAAACATGGATATTATAAAAATTTAACTACATTTGTGCAAAACGAATAGAAAGAATAGTCTATAAATGAATCGGATTATTCAACTGAAAAAAATGTATTTATTATTTTTTCATATTACTAACTTTTAAATTCTATTATTATGAAAAAGTTATTTTTATTAGCAGTAGTATGTAGTTTCTTTGCTGTCGGTACAGTAAACGCGCAGAATGAAAACTATTATGGTGGTCAAAAAGGCAGTTGGGCTATAACCGTAGGTGCAGACCCTGTTATTGACTTTGTAGGCAATATGTTCAATGGAACTCAAGACAACTATCTTAATTACTATGGAGCAACACTTGCCGGTAAGTATTTCATTGGTGACAAGATTGCCTTGACAGCCGGAGTTAGTTTCAACAACTACAAAGATAAAGCATTTACTTACGGTAATCCTAACGATGATAAAGAAGTTACCAATACATACACTGAAGGATTCAGAAACTTCTCTCTGAATGTAGGTGCTCAATACTATTTCCGTCCCGGCAAGCGTCTTCAGCCATTTGTAGCTGCAGATCTCGTTTTTGGCAGAGATAATGAATTTACAATAAACAAAGATTTTGAATACAAGGAGGATGGTGATGTAGTACAATATGACAGCAAACTCAAGACATCAGCCCCTGCTGTAAATATGTTTGGTTGCGTTGCAAAAATCGGTGTTGAATGTTTCTTGAGCAAGAGCGTATCAATCAGTGCAGCATTAGACCTTGGAGTACGTACATCTACATATAAGAGTGTTCAAAAATATGAAACAGAAGATCCGGATGCTACAAAAGAGGATATCGATTCACAAAACTACAAGGTTAAGAATTCAAGATTCACAACCTTTGCTACAGGTTCGATGAATGGTAACATCGCATTCAACTTCTACTTCTAATTGAAACGATATTTAGAAAAGAAGATTTTAAATAACATATTCCCCGTCATTAGTGGCGGGGAATTTTTATATATACTTGGCCGAGATATCAAAATAACATTGCATTTTAAATGCTTGTGGCAAAATAGCGACTTCACCACTCTTCTGCTGATGTAATTTTGTTCCAAAATCATTTAAAAACATTTACCATGGAAAAGAATTATGAAGAGTTCTTCTACTCCGAAGACCCGCAGGAGATTGAAAAAGAGAAAAAGAAACGTAATGCGTTACATTCGTTATTCCCGAATCTGATGGGAGGTAAGGAGGACAGGACAAACTATGTGCTGAAAGACAATAACAAAATTAAAGAGCCATCAGCGAACACAAAAGACCCTACTTTTTTGGAAAACGACCAAAAAGAGTTTAATTTTGAGAGTTGGAAAAAGAGCACAAAACAAATAATCAACAATTTTGACCACAAGAATAATACAAATACGCAAAAAGCAATTACACCATTCAGAATTGACGATACAAAAAAGAGAAAAGAAAACGACCTTACAACACCAGACTACAATGAGTTGGAATTAGGAAATACAAATAAGTCGGCAAAGCATACTATTACCAACGACTTTTTGAAATTTGACAACAAAAAGACCGAAAAAAAACTTGACTCTATTTCATACAATGACAAAGGAGAAATGTCTGTAACTTTTAGCAATGATTCACTTAAAACAAAAGACGACTCAAAGCAACCCAAGAAGGTCATCATATACGGAAATGCACCTATTAAAAATTACGACAAACAGATAAATGAACTTAAACAAAAGTTACCGAAAGAGGCTTTGGATATCTTGAACAGAACAGGAACAGAGATAAAAGTGATAGACAACCTGCATTTGATGTATAGTGATGGAAAAAGAAGTAAACAACAAGGAATATATACTTCTAACAAAATTATATTAGATAGCAAAAAAGTAAATTTTCATACTCTGTTTTCGGAAACAGTTCACGCAGCGCAAGACTATTTGGGTATGACAAATTACGGCAAAGCAAATTTGGAGTTTCAAGAACACGTTATTAAAGATTTATATAATACTCAACGACTTTTAAAAACAGGTAATATAAATTATGCTAATAGTTATTCTGTCGCATTTGACAATAGATACAAAAAATTACTTGACAATATCTTTGACAACAACGGAAACCTGATATTAGACAAATTCCTTATAGGAATAAGTCCCTTTATTGAAGAATTTCAAAAGAACTATGCTCAAAGTAACTCATATCAAAATAAAGGAGTCAATAATTACAATTATAATTGGACTGAGTTATTAAACATTTTTGAAATAGAATATAAATAACAATGTTATGAAAAGATTCATATTATTTTTATCGCTTCTCTGCATCTTTCATATATTATGTCATGCCAAAGAATACAATCAGAACGATAGTACAAAAGTTGAATATCGAGTATATGGTTGCGACACATTAATCACACAAAAATTCAAAAACCTTTATTCATGTGGATTAAAACAATACTCAAACGACAGCCGTACAAACTTCAAAGAGACACATCCTGACTTTATCAATTCCGAAGTAGACACATATCTTGGCGAACAAGCCCTCGACATCATAAACGATGTTTTTGACGGTTATGGAAAAGAACGTTGCAAAGAGATGTTGACAAT
>JAEIGA010003278.1_pt1 | contig 25438 bp, 26 predicted proteins | sample 9270691 | NCBI WGS metagenome assembly JAEIGA01 (sample SAMN17057246, study PRJNA624740) | gut metagenome | biome: biome; isolation source: fecal sample | host: Bos grunniens | place: China: Xizang | collected 2019
GTTGAATACGTTGAAGAGGATGGGCATTCCTGCATCGGAATACTTACCGTCCATACCCCAGAGTTTAGTAATCTGGTCCATCGAAGCAAAGTTGAGAGCCTCAAGAACGGGGCCGCGTCCGGTTGCACCGTCTCCGCAGTTGGAGATAACGATACCGGGCTTGTGGTTGGATCTCTTGTAGAGAGCCGCACCGAGAGCGATAGGAGCGGATGCTCCGACTATTGCGTTATTGGGCATAAGGCCGAAGGGAATGAAGAAAGCGTGCATAGAGCCGCCGAGACCCTTGTTAAAGCCTGTGGTTCTTGCGAAGATTTCAGCAAGTGCGCCGTAGAGAAGGAAGTTGATAGCAAGCTCCTTCACGTTGCCGCCTGCATTCATGTGCTTTTCAACAACATTGAGAACAGAACCGTCAAGGAATTCCTTCATGATATCGTAAAGCTCGGTGTCGTCAAGCTTTTCGATGGAGGAAAGACCCTTTGCGAGAATTTCGCCGTGGCTTCTGTGAGAACCGAAGGAGAAGTCGTTGATATCAAGGCAGTAAGCCTCACCTACTGCGGATGCTTCCTGACCGATGGAAAGGTGAGCAGGACCGGGGTTGTTGTACTGAACGCCGTTGTACTCGCTCTTTACCTTAACCTCGTTAAGCATGGTCTCGAACTCGCGGATGATAGCCATATCGCGGTAGATTCTCATGAAATCTTCCTTGGTGTAAAGCTTCTTCTCCTGTGCGAGAGTTTTGTTGTACTGACATACGGGAATATCCTCAAAATGGATATAGCCGGGCTCAAACGCTTTCGCAGGATCTACATATTGACTCTTAGGCATGATTTTTTATCTCCTTTTGTTTATTTTTGTGTGTGGGAATTTGTTTGTATATAGGATGCGCGCTTTCTTGAAAGAAAGCTGTGCAAAGAACTTTATACAAGGAAATACAACCGCTAAGGGATTGTATTGTGCGAAAATTCGCTTTATTCGCGCCGCCTTCATGGCCCCGCACCATTACGGCGGCTTAGGGGCACGTGAAGGGGGTGTTTTTGAAGTAAGAAAGTGGAATTATATACCGAACATACCCTCGCGGATAACCTCGCATACGGTGGGGTGGGGGAATACGAAATTGCGTACATCCTCAACTCTCATCTGCTTTTCAACCATCATAGCCGCACCGTAAATGATCTCGGATGCGTATGTACCGATCATGTGTACGCCAAGCACACGTCTGTGTGCCTTGTCGATGATGATCTTAACGATTCCGTCGCCGCCCTCGTTCTCAGCAACATATCTGCCGCTGTAACGAAGTGTGAAGGATTCAACCTTTGCATCAAGTCCCTTTGCCTTAACGGTGTCGGAGGTCTCGCCGACGGAAGCAACTTCGGGGTTGGTGTATATAACAGCAGGGATAGCGTCGTAGTTGACAGCATCCTTCTTGCCAAGCATATCGTTTACAGCCGCCTCGCCCTCGCGGTATGCGGTGTGAGCAAGCATGGACTTGCCGTTTACGTCGCCTGCCGCCCAAACGCCTGCGATATTGGTCTTGCCGCACTCGTTTGTAACGATAGCACCGCGCTCGGTGAGAACATTGATGTTCTCAAGACCGATTCCGGCAGTATTTGCACGGCGTCCTACTGCGCAGAGCACGCAGTCAGCGGAAACCTCCACGGTCTTGCCCTCATATTCGCAGGTAACGGATTTTGTGCCAACGCCTGTAACCTTTGCGCCAAGCATAAACTCTACGCCCTTCTTCTTGTAGTTCTTAAGAAGAATAGCCGCGATCTCGCTGTCTGTGGGACCACCGATGTGATCCATCATCTCGATAACGGTAACCTTAGAGCCGATGGAGTTGAAGTAAGATGCCATCTCCATACCGATAACGCCGCCGCCGATTACTACAAGCTCCTTCGGAACTGTAGTCATATCGAGAATCTCACGGTTTGTTTTAACAAAACCGGAGGTTACGCCCTCGCGAAGTCCGGGGATGGGCGGAACTGCCGCAGAAGAACCGGTGCAGATAAGAAGTCTGCGTGCTTCGTAGGTCTCATCGCCTGCCTTAACAGTAAAGAGGTCACCCCTCTTGCCGGTGATTTCAGCGTGAGCGTTCACAACGGTGATGCCGCCGTGCTTCATCTTCATGCCGATGCCGCCAACAAGCTGTTTTACAACCTTGTCCTTGCGAGCAACTACTGCCGCATGGTCAATAGAAGCGTTAGGGAGCTTTACGCCGTAATCTTCGCTGTGCTTAGCATAGTCAAAAATCTTAGCGGAGTAGAGAAGTGTCTTTGTAGGAATGCAGCCCTCGTTAAGGCATACACCGCCAAGAGCACGCTCCTCAATAACGAGGGTGGAAAGTCCTCCCTCTGCGGCACGCTCTGCCGCATTGTATCCGGCGGGACCGCCGCCGAGAATTATAAGCTCGTACATTTATGTATCCTCCTCTTACTTTGCAAGAAGCAGCGAGAAGTGCTCAAGGTTTGCGCACAGCTCCTTTAAGAAGCGAGCCGCCGGAGCACCGTCAAGTGCACGGTGGTCAAAGGTAAGGGAAAGACCCATTGCAGGATATACATCCCCGTCCGCATTTACGCGCTGAGTAATAGCGCATACGCCGAGGATAGCAACCTGCGGGGGATTTATTACGGGAGTGAAGCTTTCAACGCCGAGAGAGCCGAGGTTGGTAACGGTGAATGTACCGCCGGAGAGCTTGTCGGGGGAGATTGAGCCGCCCTGTGTCTCCTTGATAAGGCTCTTTGCGTTTGCGGAAAGCTCGGAGAGAGACATGGTGTCTGCCGCCATAAGGGTGGGCACCATAAGTCCGCGCTCGGTATCAACAGCAATGCCGAGATTTACGTTGTCGAAGATACGAACAACATCATCAAGCCAATGTGCGTTGAGGTCCTTGTGATTCTTAAGAGTCTTTGCGGCAGCATAGAGAACGATATCGTTAAGGGTGATGTTGCCCATACCGAGAGCCTCGCCGTTTGCCTTGAGATTCTTTCTGAATTCCATGATCTCGGTAGCATCAAAGGATGCATTGAGAGTAAGCTGTGCCATATTTGACAGCGAAGCGTGCATGGATTTTGCAATAACCTTGCGGATATTGGTGATCTTAACGTCGGTGTAACCGCCGGTGGTCTTAGTTGCTGCAAGAGCTTCCGAAACAGCCTCGGCAGCTTCCTCAATGACCACACGCTCACCTGCAAGGAAGCGTTCAACTGCATCAATAGTAGTTGTCTTTCCTGCATCGAGAAGCGCGTTTACATCACGCTCTATAATTCTTCCCATAGGACCGGTTGCAGTAACCTTGGAAAGATCTGCGCCTGTTGTAAGAGCAAGCTTCTTTGCTCTGGGGGAGATGCGGAGAATATCGCCTGTCTGAGCCTGTACAGCAGGAGCTTCTGCCGGTGCAGGTGCCGCTTCCTTCTTTTCTTCTACGGGAGCAGCAGGTGTTGCCGGAGCTTCGGTTGCAGCAGGTGCCGCCGGAGCTGCGTCTGCCTTCGGAATAAGCGCGGAAATGTCCTCTCCGGCATCACCGATGATGCAAACTACCTCAAGGCAGGGAACATCGTCACCCTCAGCGGCAAACACTTCAAGAAGAGTGCCTGCGACCTCGGATTTTTCATCAAAGCTTGATTTGTCCGTCTCGTAGGAGAAAAGTACGTCGCCTACCGCTACCGTGTCGCCTTTTTTCTTAGCCCACTCGGTAATGATACAACTTTCAACGCTCTGTCCCTGACGAGGCATAATAACTGCGGTTGCCATGTGTAAATCTTCCTTTCAATTAGAGTTATATATGAATATTTTTTATTCCGTAACGATGATTTCAACGCCGGCTTCAATAGCGGCGCGGGTGATGTCATCCGGCAGCGGCTTGTCAGCCACGATCGTATGTACATTTTCAAGCTGACAGAATGTAAACGGAAGCGAGCGGTCAAGCTTAGACGTATCCATAAGCACTACAACGCGGCGCGCCTTTTCCACGACCATGCGCTTAAGCTCACACTCAGAGTAGTTTCCGCTGGTAAATCCATCCTTGATAGAGAGTCCTGACGGCACAATGAATGCTATATCTATATTGATATCTTCAAGGAATCTGAGAGCCTGATTTCCCGATATTGAAATATTGTCGCGATTCACCATTCCGCCAACAATATTTACTATAGCCTGATTCTTTTTTATAAGCTCCAAAGCTATGTTGGGTCCGGTGGTAACTATAGTATGACGCTCATCGGGCAAAAGCGATGCCAGAGTCAGCACGGTAGTGCCTGAATCAAGGAACAGTGAGCGTCCTGTTTCAATAAGCTCTATAGCGCGTCTCGCTATCTTTTCCTTTGCACTCATGTTCTCACCAAGTCTCTGATGGAAGGAATCCTCCATTGATGTGGTGATGAATTTCATTGACCTTGCGCCCCCGCGCACCTTTATAGCTTCACCTTGCTGTTCGAAATACTCGATATCACGGCGAAGGGTCATACTTGACACCTCAGGGAACATGACTTCAAGCTCCTTGAGGGAAACAAACGGTTTTTCAAGAAGCAACTCTTTTATAGCTGCTCTGCGAGAAGTATTCACGAAAATTGCCTCCTTTCGGCAGAAATAACGCTTAACTACGCGCAAATGTTAACTCCGCCTCGAAATTCACATAATTCAAGCCCAAATTAACATTTTACATACATATTGTAACACAAATCGACCTGTTTGTCAATGCGTATTTCCACCAATTACAGGCGCTTTTTATGACCATTTGAGCTAACTTGCCCAAAAGCGCAAGCGAAAATGTTCAGGCGACCTTATTTTAACATTTTTTCGCCGCAGTGAGCGTATTTTTAAGCAGCATTGTTATGGTCATGGGACCAACTCCGCCGGGAACAGGGGTGATGTACGATGCCTTTTGGGAAACAGTGGCGAAGTCTACGTCACCGGTAAGTTTACCGTCAGCTTTTCGGTTCATACCAACGTCAATAACAACAGCACCCTCTTTCACCATATCTCCGGTGATAAAGTCCGCCTTGCCGATAGCAACCACAAGTATGTCCGCGCGTCGTGTGACCTCGGCAAGATCCTTTGTACGGGAATGGCAGACGGTAACAGTGCCGTTTGCATGGAGAAGAAGCATAGCCTGCGGCTTTCCAACAATATTTGAGCGTCCCACGACCACACATTCCTTGCCGGAAACGTCAATACCGCTCTTTTCAAGCAGTACCATAACGCCTGCCGGAGTGCAGGGAAGAAAATCGTAGTTGCCTATCATGATTTTGCCCACATTCAGCTCGTGGAAAGCATCAACGTCCTTTTTCGGGTCGATATTGGCAATTATAATCTCGTCGTTAAGATGCTTCGGAAGAGGAAGCTGTACAAGAATACCGTGGATAGAGTCGTCACCGTTGAGCTTATGTACAAGCTCCAAAAGCTCTTTCTCGCTGGTGTTTTCCGGAAGCTCATAAACCTCGGAATGGAAGCCTACCTCCTCACAGCCCTTCTTTTTGTTTTTTACATACACCTTTGATGCAGGATCTTCACCTACGATTATTACAGCAAGTCCCGGAGTAACACCCTTTGCCTTCAGTGCCTCACACTCAGCGGCGATCTCAGAACGAACCTCTGCCGCTATCTTTTTTCCGTCAATAATGTTTGCCATGTTATATCTCCTCATTTTCGTTAATTGTTTCTTTATTTTCCTGTTTATCTGACGCGGTATACACCTCGTCATACTCCGCCGCGTCAAGCCTGCGACGTCTCGCACGCACAAGACCGGATATCATCAAAATCACGCCGCCGATAACGCACACCCCAGCCACAAGCTGTGACACGCGAACAGTCTTACCGAGCATAGTTTCGAAAAGGTACAGGCTGTCAGTGCGCAGTCCCTCGATAAAGAAGCGTCCGAATCCGTACCAGATAAGATAGGTAAGCACATTCTGTCCGTCAAATTTCTTCTTTTTGTAAATAAGCATAATAAGCGCAAAGCCGAGAATATTCCACAGAGATTCATACAGGAACGTGGGGTGGTAATACTGCATACTTCCGATGCCGTCCTCGATGATTCCCATGCGCCATGGAAGATCGGTTACGGTGCCATGCGCTTCGGCGTTGAAAAAGTTCCCCCAGCGTCCGATTGCCTGACCGATAATAAGTCCCGGAGCGGCAACGTCAAGAAGCTTTACGCACTTAAGCTTTTTTATTCGTGAATACACAAATATAGTCAGTGCTCCGGCTATAACTCCGCCGTATATGGCGAGTCCGCCGTTCCATATAGCAATAACATCCTCAAATGTCCGGTATTCTCCCGGCTTCGAGAGTACATAATAAAGTCTTGCGCCGATCATGCAGAAGATTATGAGGTAAATTGCAAGATCGAACATATCATCCGATTTGATTCCCTCATATTTTGCTTTTTTAAGCGCGATCATGAATCCCACCACCATTGCAAAGGTGATGATTATGCCGTACCACATGATAGGATGCGAGCCGCCGTCCGAAAACGGGAGCGGTATTCTGAATGCCACCGGATCAAGCTTGAAATTGCCTATCCCAAGCCCCGGAAACGAAATAATATTTGCAAGAAACGCGCCTATCATCATTCACCCTCCGTTTCCATGGGATTTACGATTGCAAGAGAGTAATACTCGTCACGGAACGCTTCATTAAGAAGCTTTGTCACGTCCTCGTAGGTGACAGCTCCCATAATATCGGCATAATCAAGAAGATCGCCGCCGTCAATCTTAAATTGCAGGAAATTGTTCGCGATCTCCTCAGTGCTGTCAAACCACTTTATCATAGCGGCATAAAGAGCTCGCTTAGAGCGCTCGAAGTCCTCCCTCGGAAGACCGTTTGCTTTAGCATCCTCCACGCAGGCTTTGAATCTCGCGAATACTTCATCCGGGTCCGCTCCCTCGGAGAACACTGTGTTGAATGCAAAGCTCTCACCTATTCCGTAGCCCGCATCAAAGCTGCCTGTGATAAGTCCCTCCTCATAGAGAGAATTGTACAGCTCGCCTGCCTTTCCGAACAGGATATCGTTGAGAATATCGTAAGCGGCACTCTTTTTCATTCGCTCGTGCGGATCGTCCGGAATGTGCACATCCTTGACACCGATGGCAAACAGCGGCTGTGCCACCTGCATGGCATATTCGCTTCTCGCCATATATACCTCCGCCCTCTCCTCCGGATACTCGCGGATTATCTTTGCAGGAGCCTGCTCACGGAGCACCTTGTCGCAGACCTCACTCACATCGTACACGTTAACGTCGCCGCAGACAATAAGCATCATATTCGAGGGGTTGTAGAACACCCTGTAGCACTCGTAGAGTATGTCCGCCGTAATATGGGAAATAGATTCCACTGTTCCTGCCACATTTATGCGCACATTGTGCTTCTCGTACATAGCTTCAAGCAGCATATGATAGAGCCTGCGGAAAGGATGGTCGTCATACATCTGTATCTCCTGTGCTATGATGCCCTGCTCCTTTTCCACTGTTTCGGGAGTGAAGTAAGGCGTGCTGACGAAATCAAGCAGTATTTCAAGAGATTCCTTGAAATTCGAGGTGCAGGAGAAAAGATAGGCGGTCATGTTGTTGCCTGTGTAGGCGTTGGCAGAAGCACCGTATCTTGCAAAGCGCGAAAACGTATCCTCACCGTTTGGATTTTCAAAAAGCTTGTGTTCAAGATAATGGGCAATACCGTCGGGAACAACGGTAAAATCGTCATCACCCTTGAGCTTGAATTTTGAATCTATTGAGCCGTATTTTGTGGCAAACAGAGCGTAAGCGGTGGACAGCTTTTTCGGGAACACGTACACGTCAAGTCCGCTCTTATGCTTGAAGCTGTAGTATTCTTCCCTCAGAAAATCATTTCTCTTTATGCTGACGTTAAGCATCCTTGCCATCTCCTTTCAGCGTGCCGTTAAGGAAATACACCGTGTCAAGCGACACCCTCTTTGCGGCGGCAATTATTTCGTCTTTTGTGACCCTCTCAAGAGATGCCACTACATCCTCGGGGTTGTTGACAATGCCGTTGAGCATACGTCCGAGATACCACAGCTCAAGTCCTCTCGCGCTGTCTCCAAGCTCTCTGTATGCGTTTATAAGACCGAGCTTTGCACTATCGTATTCTTCCTGTGTGAAGTCACCGCGGCGTACCGCATCAAGCTGTTCGAATATCGCCTTTTCCGCAATTTCGCGCTTGTCAACTTCTATTCCGCTTGAAACAGTAAGCAGACCTTTCATAGCTTCGGGTACGCTGTGGCAGTAATAGCAAAGGCTCATCTTTTCGCGCACATTCATAAACAGCTTGGAAGTAACTCCGCCGCCGAATATCTCGTTGAACATCATAACCGCAGGATAGTCCTCATCCTGTATATATGAGCCGAGTCTGAAGCCGATGTTCAGCTTGCCCTGATTGACAGGCATATCCTCGGTAATATATTTAGCTTCGGACGCCGTTCTGATTATCTCTGTTTCGGGAAGCGCGATGGGAGCTCTTGAAATGCCGCCGAAAAGCTCGGCAAGCTTCTTTTCAAGAGCGTCTACATCGCATTTTCCAACGAAGAATATTTCAATCGGGTACTTTTCAAGTGCATATCTGTACTGTGCATAAACCGATTCTGCTGTGCAGGCGGCAATTTCCTCTGCACTTCCCGTCTCGGAAACACCGAACCGCTCATTTTTGCACATTTCCTGTATACAGCGCATTTTCGCATAAAACGCCTTATCGTTTATTCTGGCGTTCACCGCATCAATAAGATTTTTCTTCTCACTCTCGGTATATGCGCGCTCAAAAGCCTCGCCGTCACACAGCGGACAAAGAATAAGCTCCGCCAGCATATCGGCAACGTCGGAGATAAGGTCCTCACCGTTAATGGTATAAGCGCTGTCAATCATAGATGCGCAAAGACCGAATATCTGAAGCTCTCCGCGCTTTTCATTTCTTGCGCCGATACTTGAAGCGTAAAGATAATCAAGCTTTTTATTGATTTCCGCCATATTGGGATATTTGACCGAGCCGCGCATGAGAATATTTGGAATAAGAGCGTTTTTTGCCGCGGTCTGCGCCGAAAGCGGTGCTATAAGGTTCACGGAGAGATAACCCGTCTTAAATTTATCGGTTTCAAGATAGTTAAGACAGATTCCGTCCGCAATCATTCTTTTTACAAGTGCCATATCCTGCTCACTTTCTCCCCCGAAAACGGGAGTAGGGTTATTATCTACCATTTTACACCTTTTACTAATAAAAAGCAATATTTACTCGCCGAATTTTCAAAAATGTTACGGATTCAGCCTTCAACATTTATTCGGTGTACCGTGGTGCAGGAGAGAGTGCCCGAATATCCCCAAAGCCAATCGGAAAGAAAGCCCACTCTCTCCTCACCCGTCACGCAAAGATGCTTTACGCCGTCCGGTATATTACCCGAAGGCGGCATTTTAACAGTCGGTCCGTTTTCGCCGAGTATCAGACAATCGGCATCATGGGTAAAGCTCCACATATAGTCATCCTCCCATGAGGAAGCACCGGCATAGGTGATTTTTGTGCTTCCTGCTTCAATGCCGAGAGCGGTAACGGGAGATAAAGAACGCTCAACAAATGTGCGCCTCGGCACAGTCAGTTTAACATCACCGAAAGTCACCGTATTTTCGGAGTAGTGAGAATACAATATCGCCTCTGCTCCGTATTCCTTCGCCGCTTGACGGATATCTTCAAGAAGAAAACTTTCGTATTCGTCGGAAGGAATCGGGAGCAGTATGCGGTGTACCACACGGCACTGAAGAAGCGAACGGACAGCTCCTGTGTGACCGCGTTTTATATCCGTGAGCATAAGTACGTCAATTTCTGTAAGACACCGTTCCGCAAGCGCGGCGCGTATATCCACCATAGCAGGCTTTGAGCCGTTTGTCACATCAATTGCCATGGCGTGCCGTCTTGATACAGTCAACAGTGCATCATGCTTCCCGTTATTAAGATAATCCACGCTTACATCATCCGTATGCGCGCAGTGATACCCCAGGGCGCAGACCCCAAACAAAACGCAGGCGGCAAACAGCGGTATGAGGGAATATGCCTAGCTTGAAAAATTCTTACGCATCATCCACACAAGTACAATCACAAGACCGATAATTATAGGAAGCGCAAACGGATATCTTAGTGATATGAGCTGCGCTCCCGGCGAAAGCCATTCTGCCGCCGCACTGCATAATCTGCACATAAACACAACAGGAACGCTGAGGATTTGACATATAAATCCAAGGCCTGCGGCTGAGAAAAGAAGATACGGTACAAGCAGTATAAGCAAGCCTTCGCACAAAAACGCCATTATAAGCGTTGCCGGAACGGATACTGCGGATATTTCCCTGAAATACAGCCATTGAAGCGGCAAAACGAAAAGCAGGGCACCGATTGACGCACATATATTCCTCAAAAGTCCTTTTGCGCTCCTAACAAGTGCCTTAACAAAAGGATTCCGAAATTTTCCCGAAGGCATTATGTCATCCGCCGATTCTCTTAGCAGTATGACGCCGAGTGTTGCCAAAAACGAAAGCTGAAGACTGACATCAAAGAGTGCCGCAGGGGTTATAAGTATTATCACCCATATCGCAAAGAACAGCGACGTTACCCTGTCATTATCCTCACTCACAAGCGATGCCGCGTAGGAGATTACAAGCATGAACGCGGATCGCACCACTGACATAAGAAGACCTGTAAGTATTACATAAAGCCCTACTGCAAGAATGATACATACAATTCTCAAACGCCGCTTCATTCTAAGTCTGAGGAGCATATTTTCAACAGCACCGGTCATCACCGCCAAATGAAGTCCGCTGAGAGCGAGAATATGCGTAATACCAAGATAATTGAAGTCACGCCTGAGCCTCCCAAGCTCATCCCGTTCCCCAAGCATAAGTGCCTTTGAAAGTGCCGCGGAATCACGGTCAAGATTCAGTGACAGCTTTGCACAAAGAGTGTCCCTCAGTTTAGCGAGTCTTACTTCAACATCATTGCATATCCCTACCACATCGGCTTTTTCTTCGGTATGGCAGGCAAACACGCATCCGTCAGCGAATACGGAAAACTTTGCTGTGTCACCGTAATCATAAACATCCTTGATATCGCAGAATTCAGCACGAACACAGATTACGTCCCCAAGAGAGAAGCTCGTACCGCTCTCATCAAGAAAGAGTCCGCCGCCGCGATTCTCTGTACCGTCCACGGAAACAAGCCGTATTTTATACAAACCGCTGTAGCTGTTCTGGCTTTTTACTTCGGTTATAACCGCGCGAATTTCTGCCTCATCAAAAGAAGCATATCCTTCGGCATAGATATTGAAATACGCAAAAGACGACAGCAGTATGCACAGTGCAAGTGCTCCGCACATGATAACAAAGACAGCCGACGGAATGTTGAAAAGCAAATGCTTCTCCCGCCGGCGAAGGATAAACGGTACAGCAAAAATGGCAGCCAAAACCGCGGCAATAAGCACAAGCTTTGCCGCCTTTCCAAGAAAAGCAGCCACCGCAGACACAGCAATGCATAAGCTTATGGCTGATGCAAGCGGTCTGCGGCGGTAGAAATTCATAACATTCTCCTCAGGTTGCTATATCACGTTAATGTAAAATGTCTGTCGGATACAGGAAGAAATCTTCAATGAGTGAAAGCGCCGTTTCCTCGGTATAAACGCCCTTGTCCATATCCGCTTTGAAGTACGGATACATATATTTATCGAATCTTCCCACGGTGTTGTGGTAATTTCCTTCAAGTCACAGCGAGAAATGAAGGATATAGTACCCTACAATTTCTATTATACGGAAATTTTTTTCAAAGTCAATAGAATAGACAAAAAATACACAAATACATAAGGATTTCACAAAATTTGTCTGCCGTTATCTGCTATATGCCAAAAAATCTCGTCTGGAACTTTGATTTTACAAAAAAGCTCTTGTGCAGGTCACGGTTTTATGCTATACTTATTTTATATCTTGCTATTTCGGGAGGACAACACCTTGCGCGATAAAAAACATATAAAAAAATCCGTACCCTATATCATTTTCGGCGTGCTTTTCCTTATCGGCATCGCCGTATTTGCCATCTGCATATGGTATATGAATACCTACGATCTTGAATTTAAGGAACTGCTTTACACCCTTGTATCTCCTCTTAAAGGAACAGGAGAAAGCACCGTGGCACTGATTCTGTCGTCCAGCCTCCCTTGGGTAGTCGCCGCGGCGGCTGTGTATATTACAGCGGCTGTGATCGTTTCAAAACGCGGCAGCAAACTGTTTCGGCGTATCGGCGCGGCGGTATGCGCGGCAGTGTTCGTAGCCTCGCTGATTTTTGCGGTATATGCGCTTCGCCTGCCGGGATATATTGAAGCAATCAGTCAAAAAACCACACTCTACGAGGAATATTACATAGACCCCGACACAGTGGAAATAACGGCAAACGGTAAACCGAGGAATCTCATACACATATACCTTGAAAGCATGGAAACCACCTATGCGTCGGAAGCTGTGGGCGGCGCTCAGCCGGAGAACAATTATCTTCCGAATCTTACTCGTATGGCATCTGAGGGAATATCCTTTACCGATAAAGAGGATGGCAGTCTCGGCGGATTCCATACCCCCAACGGCACAACATGGACAATGGCGGCACTTCTTGCCACCACCTCAGGCATACCGTTCTCTTTCCCCATTGGCGGCGACGGTCAGAACTATATGTCAAAGCACGAATATTTCGCCAAGGGGCTTACCACTCTCGGCGACATACTTTCGGATAACGGCTATACAAATACCTTTCTCTGCGGCTCAAACGCCACCTTCGGCGGACGGCGCAATTACTTCACCCAGCACGGAGATTACAGGATATTCGACCTGTACACAGCACGCGAGGAGGGGTATGTTGCGAAGGATTACCACGACGGCTGGTGGGGATATGAGGATATGTACCTCTATGAGATCGCCAAAGACAAGCTCACCGAGCTTGCCGCGCAGGATAAGCCGTTCAATTTCACCATGCTGACGGTCGACACCCACCATGTTGACGGAAACCGCTGTAAGCTGTGCGAAGTAGAGTACAGCACACGCCTTGAAAACGTGGTAAGCTGTGCTGATCGGCAGGTGTCTGAATTCGTCGATTGGTGCATGGAGCAGGATTTTTACAGTGACAGCGTGATAATCATATCGGGCGACCACCCACGTATGGACACACGTCTTGTCAGTGAGGTGGATTACTATGACCGCACCATTTACAACTGCTTCTTTAATGCCGCGCTCACACCGCGCGGCAAGACATCGGGACGAATATTCACAAGCATGGATATGTTCCCCACGATCCTTGCGGCAATGGGCTTTTCTGTTGACGGCGAGCGGCTTGGACTTGGCGTGAATATGTTTTCCGGTGAGCCGACCCTTGCGGAAGAACTTGGGTATGATTACCTGAACGGTGAGATAGCCAAACATTCGGCGTACTATATCCGCGAATTTTCTTAATTGTGATTTGTGGGCGGCACTGCGGTTGGCAGCCTGCGTCAGATAACTTAAAAAGACAAGCTGTCAGCAAAATTTTGCTGACAGCTTTTTTATCCGTATTTACAAATTACCGCGTATGCTCCATGAGCCAATTTACAACAGCACCCTCATCGTTTGAGCCGATTATTCCCGTGGCGTGAGCCTTCAGCTCATCCACCGCCCCCGATACCGCATATGCCTCGTCGGCGGCTTCAAACATGGATATATCGTTAGCTCCGTCGCCGAACACCACAAGACGCCGGCATCCGAGAATGTCGCGAAGCTGCAGTGCGGCTTCCGCCTTGGATGCGCCTTTGGCGTAAACCTCAAGCCACTTGTCGCGGCTGTAGTAATCCTCGGCATAAAGGCAGTTGTAGTCATCTGAGAGACGGCGGTATATTTCCTCCGCACGCCGATCGTTTGTTATACACAAAACGTAAAAAACATCCCCATCCCACAAGAGAGATTCATCTGTAATGGGATTGTCCCGCGGATCACCGGCGCGCTTCAGCTGATACGCCGCCGATTCGGGCGGAATTTTATCCTGTATATAAGAATACTTCTGTTTATCCCCGTCTGCCGAATAAACGAAAGGCGACAGACCGTACTCGTCAAAAATCCTGCGTACATATTCGGGGTTTGGAAGCAGATTTTTCTTAATGTAGGTTTCGCTCCGGGGGTCGCGTATGAATACACCGTTATGAAGTATAACGGGAATCTTTATGGGACGCTCGCCTGCCACCTGCATCGCCGTGTAATATGAGCGTGCCGTGGCAAAAGTAAATTTTACACCCCTCGAAACAAGCTCCGCAACTTTTCGGGCGGTGTCTTTTGAAAGTGTACCGTCACTTCTAAGAAGCGTTCCGTCAAGATCGGATACAAACAGGGTTTTATCAAGATCGTACACGCTTATTCTTCCTCCAAATCGCGCCCCGATGACTCGGATGCACTGAAATTTGCCAGAGGATTTGCCGCCATGGCTTTTTTCATGTTTTCATCGTTCACATGGGTATATATCTGAGTTGTATTAAGCTGTTCATGACCTAAAATGTCTTTAAGCACACGGACATCCACATTTCCCGTCTGATACATAAGGGTTGCCGCCGTGTGGCGCAGTTTGTGAGTGGAAAAATGCTTGTGCTCAAGTCCTGCCGCCTTTAGGTACTTGTAAACCACCCACTGAACGGTCTTGTTGCTGATACGGGAATGGCGGGAGGATAAAAACAGGGCGTTTTTGTCTTTTATCTGCACCTCGTCTGCGGCACGAACCGAAAGATACCGACGTATGGCATCCCGACAGGCATCGTTAAGGTATATCATGCGCTCCTTTGCGCCTTTTCCGAGAACACGGAGCGATTCCATGTTGCGGTCGATGTCCGAAAGATTTATGCCCACAAGCTCGGAAAGTCGCATACCGCAGTTAAGGAACAGCACGAGTATGCAGTAGTCCCTCTCGCGGGTCTTTGAGGTCTCATCGGCACGGACGGCTTCAAGAAGTGCCTCGCTCTCATCAAGGCTGAGAAATTTCGGGAGCGTTTTTTTCTTCTGCGGACCGTCTATATTTTTCGTGGGATCGTTGTCCACGGCGCGCATATTGACGGTAAGATACTTATAAAAGCTCTTAAGCGCCGACAGCTTTCTCGCTCTTGCCGACCACTTGTTGCCGCGGCTCTCAAGGACGTAGTACAGGAAGTCGTATATTTCCTTTGAGGTAACAGAGCCGATAAATGTCATATCTATTTCGGATATGTCGATCTGAGCGAAGCTTTCCTCGTCAAGGCTCTTTGGGTCGATTCCCTGTCTCTGTGCAGAGAGGAATCGAAAAAAGGTGCGAAGATCAATGGCATATTCGTCCATAGTCTTTTGGGAGCGGCCCTGCACGGTAAGCTTGTAGCTCACAAAGTTCCGTACCGCCTCCGGAAGCTCGTCGTAATTCACCAACTTCTGCATATATACCTCCTGCCGTAAATCCTACTTGCTTTTATTATACCGCGAAGCTGTGGCTTTGTCAAGTGCGCCCCCCTGTTTTCGGGACAGCGGAGCTTTCGGAAAATAAAATGTAAACTTTTGTGGATATCCCTTGAAAAAAACTGTCGGTACATATAAAATATATAGTAGTATTTCACGCGGACACTGCCGCAGAAAAAGGTGAATTTATGAGTGATTTTTTTAAGGAACATTCCTTTAATATGGTTAAACTGTTTTTAAACCAGATCGTAATGAGCGTATTTGGTATTATGCTGTGGATGGCGGTGCTTGCAAACAAGCCTGTGCTTCTTGCCGCAAGCATTTTTTCCGTACTTTTTTACCTCTTTATAAACTACAGTGCCCTTTGGGAGCTTGGTGCCAAGGATAAAATACGTGTAGATGCAGGCAGACTTGCCGCAATGCCACAAAAAGGTATTTACATTGCCCTTGGAGCGGCTGTACCTAACGTTATACTCACTCTGCTTATCGGAATCGGAGTTGTTATCGACACCGCCGCATCCCAAAGTGTGGGCACCATATGCAATGTGATCGTGCGCCTCATTAACGGAATGTATCTCGGCATCATCGACTGCACCAAGGCGGCGGTATTTGAGGGTACGCCCCTTTTGTCCGATATATGGTGGTGGTACTTCATTATCAACATCCCGGCGCTGTTTGTTGGATGGCTTGCGTACTTCCTTGGCTCAAAGAATATCCGTATCGGAGCATTCTTTGGTATAAAACAAAAAGCAAATACAGGAACAAAGAAGCATTAACCGCTGTCATCCGGTCAATACTGATAACAAAAAACTCGTGCACTCTTTTCGATGTGTGCGCGGAAAGATGAGGCATTCTATGTCAAAAAACATAAAGAAATCAGAAAATAAGCTCCGCCGCGGCACAAAGCGGCTTTCAAAGCAGCTTTGCGGCAAAAAAAGCCTTACTTTGAAGCATTCCTATGATAATTCTTTCTCTATATTCCGCACTGCGAAGGAAAGTCATCCGCTTATCACCGTTACGGCAAGCGGTGAATATAAAATATCCGTCTTCAAGCTGCTTCTTATACTGCTTTGCACGGTTTCCGCCCTTGCTATTACGGTGACGATTGCAAAAAGAATACGTAATCGCCGCCGTGCACGCATGGACATGGCAGAATTTGAGGAATATGCCGACTACACAGATGAGGAACTCCCATTTTAACGATGCCCCTCTCTTTCTCAATGGGCAAAACATAAACTTAATTTAGGAACAGACAATGAACAATGATTTTTTACCCATAAACCGCGCCGATATGGATGCGCGCGGCTGGGACCGCCCCGATTTTGTATATGTCACGGGTGATGCTTACGTGGATCACCCCAGCTTTGGCGTGGCTATAATCTCCCGCGTCCTTGAGGCAGAGGGCTTCCGCGTGGCAATACTTTCACAGCCGGACTACAAGTCCTGCGCGGCTTTCAAGGAATTCGGACGTCCGCGGCTCGGATTTCTTGTGACCGCCGGAAACATCGACTCCATGGTGGCACACTACACCGCTTCAAAGAAACGCCGCTCCTATGACTACTATTCCCCCGGCGGAAAAATGGGTCTGCGCCCTGACCGCGCGGTGATAGTTTACTGCAACCGAATCCGCGAAGCATACGGCGACGTGCCGATAATTCTCGGTGGACTCGAAGCCTCTCTTCGCCGTCTGGCACACTACGATTATTGGGACGATAAAGTGCGCCGCTCGGTGCTTATCGACTCCCGCGCCGATATTCTCACCTACGGTATGGGTGAAAATATTCTCCGCCGTCTTGCAAAGCTCCTTGACAAGGGCATCCCTGTAAAGAAAATACGTGACGTGCGCGGTACGGTATATGCCGCCGCTCGCGGAGATGCGGTTCATTTTGACGTGGCGGACAGCTGGGATTACGACGACATAAAAACCGACAAGCGTCGCTATGCCGAGGCTTTCGGCGTGCAGTACCGCAACACCGATGCCATCAGCGGAAAGGCTATGGTTGAATACTACGACAACAAGCAGCTTGTGCAGAATCCGCCAATGCCGCCCCTTGAGCGTGAGGAGCTTGACGCGGTGTACGCTCTGCCGTATACGCGTAAGTACCATCCGTCCTATGAACCGCTTAGCGGTGTTCCGGCTATCACCGAGGTGGAGATGTCCGTCACCCACAACCGCGGCTGTTTTGGCGGATGCAACTTCTGTGCCCTCGCTTTTCATCAGGGGCGTACCGTCCGCTCACGCTCTATAGAATCGGTAGCTTCGGAAGCGGAAAAGATCACAAAATCAAAAAACTTCAAAGGATACATCCACGACATCGGCGGTCCGACGGCAAACTTCAGATACGCCGCCTGCGAAAAACAGCTTCGTGACGGTGTATGTCAGAATAAAAAGTGCCTTGCTCCGAAGCCCTGCAAAAATCTCATTGCCGACCACAGCGAATATATCAAACTTTTAAAGCGTGTTGAAAGCATCCCCGGCGTGAAAAAGGTATTCATTCGCTCCGGCATCCGATTTGATTATGTGCTTGCGGATAAGGATGAGACCTTCTTCAAAAAATTGGTGCACGACCATGTAAGCGGACAGCTTAAGGTTGCGCCGGAGCACTGCTCAGCCAATGTCCTTGCCCACATGGGCAAGCCTGCAATAGAGTCATTCGAAGCGTTTAAAAAGCGGTATTTTGAGCTTACCAAGAGCTTCGGTAAGGAACAGTATCTTGTCCCCTACCTTATGTCAAGCCATCCCGGAAGCCGCATGGAGGATGCGGTGGAGCTGGCACTGTATCTAAAGAAATGGGGATATGCTCCCGAACAGGTGCAGGACTTCTATCCCACTCCCGGAACGGCATCCACCGTCATGTATTACACGGGAATTGATCCGCTTACCATGAAAAGCGTGTACTGCGCCCGTGATTATGAGGAAAAGCAGATGCAGAGGGCGCTGCTCCAATTCAACCGCCGCGAGAATGCACCGATGGTGCGAAAGGCCCTGCGTGCCTGCGGACGTGAGGACCTTATCGGATACGGTGCCGACTGTCTTGTGCCGCCGGAATCGGGCAGGAGCCAAAAAACTCCCGGCAAGCCGTCAAAAATCGGCGCAAAAACGCAGAAAAATTCGACGCGCAGGGAGGCTTCAAACAGCAAAGCTCCCACATACAAAAAGAAGCCCCACAAGTCAAATTCGCCGGCAAAAGGTCGCTCAAAGAGAAAAACTCCGTAAATTTTCGCTTATCGGGCGTCCGGCAATTTTAAGAATTTTAATAAATTACATTTATCTTACAAAAGTCAAAATTCTATTGCTTTTTTGGGAAGATTGGTGTATCATATATACACAAAGATAAAAAAGGCGATACGCATACCTTGAAGATGCGCTTCTGCCTGCAGAAAGGACCGATTCCCATGCCGATGCAAACAGATAACAGAGAGTTTCAGTCATTCTCCGACAAGTCCAAGACCATAACCTTTACTGTTCCGGACGACCGCGAGGACGAAACAAGAAGAACTCTCATAACAATATACGAAGCACTCCGTGAAAAAGGCTATAATCCCATAAATCAGCTTGTGGGATACATCCTTTCGGAAGACCCTACCTATATTACAAACTATAAGAATGCACGCAGTCTCATTCGCCGTATCGACAGAGACGAGCTTCTTAACGTCCTTGTAAGAAATTATCTGGGTGTATAAGATTTTATGGAAGTATTTGATCTTCGAACAATGCAAAAAGAGGAGAGCACCGTCTCTCCTCTTTCTGTAGCTTTAGGAAACTTCGACGGCGTGCATACAGGTCATGCCGCACTTATAAGAGAAGCCGCAAAATATGCCAAGGAAAACGGAATCCGCTCTGCGGTATGGACATTTTCCGACGAAAGTGCTGTTCTCCCAAATAAACCGGACGTTAAATGCATAACCTCCACAAAAGAAAAGCTTGAGCTTATAGCCTCTCTCGGAGTTGATTACGCAATTCTTGAGAATTTCGAGGCTGTGCGCAGTTTTGCTCCCGAGCAGTTTGTCATCGAGTATCTTAAGAATAAGCTCGGTGCTGTGTGCGCAGTCTGCGGCTTTAATTTCCGCTTTGGTGCAGGCGGTGTTGGCGATGCAAAAGCGCTCAGCTCACTCATGCATCCGGATCACTGCATAGTTGTCCCCCCCATACACATAGACGGCATCACCGTAAGCTCCACGGAAATACGCAGAATGATTGAAAACGGTGAAATGGAACGCGCCGAGAAATTCCTCGGGCATCCTTTCTCTGTCACCGCTCCCGTTGTTGAGGGAAAGCATCTCGGCAGGACTATCGGAATCCCCACAATAAATCAGAACTTCCCAAGAGGTCACATTATACCGGGAGGCGGAATATACATCTGCCGTGTGGAAGCCGAGGGCAAATCTTACCCCGGAATTGCCAATATAGGTACTCGTCCCACCATAAAAGACGACGATCATATTATAAACTGCGAGACTCACATCATCGGCTACAGCGGCACGCTGTACGGCGAGTCTGTGAAGGTGTCTTTCCTTAAGCGTCTGCGTGATGAGATGAAATTTGCCGATGTTGATGCACTTGGTGCGCAGATACGTCGGGATATCAGCGATACGCTGGCTTATTTTGAAAATATACAGTGTTAAAACAAAGGAATTCTTTGCTTTTTGCAAAGTCTATGGTAACATTATGAAAAAACGGCTTTTATGCGCCTTTTTAACTGTAATATGCATCCTCACCACCGTGATTCGGGCGGATGCACCGGAGGATACTGCGGCGGAGCAGGAATCACTTGCGCCGCCGGTACTGCAAAACGTAGGCACGGCAATTGTATATAATATTGAAAACGACCGCTACATATACGAGCTTGATGCGGATAAGATAATCCCCCCTGCTTCGACCGTAAAGCTTATGACCGCTATTGTGGCAGTGGAGGCACTTGGGGATGATCTTGACCGCGAGGTAACCGTGGAAGCGGAGGCTATCGTAGGTGTGACGGGAAGCAATATCGCCTTAAAACGCGGCGAAAAGCTTACGGTGGAGCATCTTCTTTACGCCCTCATCTGCGGCGGCGCAAATGATGCCGCAAATGTTCTCGCTGTTGAAACAGCAGGCAGTGTGGAGGCGTTTGTTGCTCTGATGAACGAAAAAGCCCGCGAGATCGGTGCAACAAACACGTTTTACACCAATCCCACAGGTATGGATGATCCCCAGATGGTAACAACAACACGCGATGTGGCGATCATCGGTGCATATGCCTACAAGACCGCCCCCATATGTGAAATGGGCTCGGTTGAAAAATTCGTGATCCCTGCAAACAACAAAGCAAAGCAGCGCACCATCTTCAACAAGAACTACTATTTTTCAACCCACATGGAATACAAGTACATATGGGATATTCCCCGCGGACTTAATGCAGGATATACCCCAAACGGCGGAAGCTGTGTGGTCACCACCGGTTCGAGAAACGGTCTTACCTATGTGGTTGCGGTCCTCGGCGCGATCTCGGATGATAATTACATCTACTCGTATACTGAAGCCGCCGATCTTATAAAATGGGCGTACAAGGCGTATGACTACAAAAAACTGCTCACAACCTCGGATATGATCTGCGAGGTTCCCGTAAGGCTTTCCGGCAGAGTGGACTATGTGACCCTTTTCCCATCGGAAAACGTGGAGCTGTATCTCCCCTCCGACCTTGACGTTGAAAAGGATATAGTAGTGGACTTTAAGCTTGACAAAGACTACTTCACCGCTCCCGTAAGTGAAGGAGAAGTAGGCGGAGAGCTTACTGTTACATATAACGGTGTTAATCTCGGCACATATGATCTTGTCACGAGAAACAGCGTAACACGCGACAACATACTGTATGTAATCGACCTTGTCGCCGGTGCCAGCAGGACCCCTGCTTTCAAGGTTATAGCCACTGCCCTCGGAATACTCCTTGCAGGATACATAGCAGTCCTCGTATTTGTGCACTCGGCAAAAAGCAAAAAACGCCGCCCGTAAAACCGGAGCTTTTATGTTTTTTTGTGCCGCACACCCTCTCCATCTTAACATTGTAATAAATTTTCAAAAAATATCGCAAAAAAGCTTGACAAATCCTCTCGGATGTGGTAAAATAGTTTTACCTCTGCGAGAGGGTTCTTTTTTTGCGCCGATTTCGCCGCGAAATGTGCGCAGAAAGGATACCGCTTTTCGGGAGGGAGGTACGCGAGAGCGCCGTCTGCAGCCATGTGGCAGCGACGTTTTTGCAATTCAAAATGCGGTTGTTTTTCCACCGCATAATCTAATCGGGAGGTGCCGAAATGAGAGTTAAAATCACACTGGCGTGCAGCGAATGCAAGCAGAGAAACTACGACACAAAGAAAAACAAAAAGAATGACCCCGACAGACTTGAAATGAACAAGTACTGCAAATTCTGCCGCAAGCATACCCTTCACAAGGAAACTAAGTAATCACTTATATCTGTTGATGGAGTAAACACTTCGTCGCAAATTTAGATTGGAGGATCTACTATGGCGGAAATCGAGAAAAACGAAGCTAAGGTTCAGGAAGCAAAAGCTGAAAAGAAGCCCGCAAAGAAGGACAAGCCTTCTTTTGGTGCTCGCATCGGCAAGTTTTTCCGTGAATACAAGGCTGAGATGAAAAAAGTAACTTGGCCGTCCAAAGAGGACACGCTTAAAAACACCGTTGTCGTAGCTGTTACGGTTATCATCGTCGGAGCTGTTATCGGCGTACTTGACGTTGCGTTCTCCGAAGGTCTTCGCGCACTCGGAAATCTTATATAAGATAACGATACGGAGAATCAGAAATGAGCGACCTTTACGACGCAACCGGCGAGAAAAGATGGTATGTAGCTCATACCTACTCCGGCTACGAGAACAAGGTTAAGACGAACCTTGAAAAAATCGTCGAAAACCGCGGACTTCAGGATGTTATAGTTGACATCCGCATTCCCGTGGAAACTTATATTGATAACGAAACCAAAAAAGAGGTTGAGGAAAAAATATTCCCCAGCTACGTGCTTGTAAAAATGGTAATGACTGACGAAACATGGCATGTCGTCAGAAATATCAGCGGCGTTACAGGATTTGTTGGTCCGGGATCAAAACCCACCGCACTTACAGAGGCGGAGGTTGCAGCAATGGGCATTGAAGCCGCTGCTCCCAAGGTCGTTATCAACTTTAACATTGATGATACCGTCGAAATCAAAGACGGAGCTCTTAAGGGTACGCGCGGCGTGCTCAAGGAGTTCTCCGATGACAAGAAGAAGGTTACGGTACTCGTCAATATGTTCGGAAGAGACACGCCGTTCGAGCTTGACACGGACGCTATTTCTCTTGTGAACGACTGAGGATATTCTCCTCAATACGTGGGAGGGAGAAAACCACTAAAAATTCTCCCGAAAATCTAATTAGGAGCCCAAAAGGGTCTCCTGCTACCACAATACGGAGGTGCATTTATCATGGCAAAGAAAATTATGGGTTACATCAAACTGCAGCTGCCGGCAGGAAAGGCTACTCCTGCTCCCCCTGTAGGTCCCGCACTCGGTGCATACGGTGTTGCTATTCCTGTATTCACCAAGGAATTCAACGAAAGAACCAAGAAGGATATCGGTCTTATCATTCCTGTAGTTATTACAGTTTACGCTGACCGTTCTTTCTCCTTCATCACCAAGACTCCCCCCGCTCCCGTTCTTATTAAGAAGGCTTGCGGCATTGAGTCCGCATCCGCTACACCTAACAAGACCAAGGTAGCTAAGCTTACCAAGGATCAGGTTAAGCAGATCGCAGAGACCAAGATGCCCGACCTCAACGCAGGCTCACTTGAAGCTGCGATGAGCATGGTCGCAGGTACCGCACGCAGCATGGGTATCACCGTCGAGGAATAAGGAGGAGTTACAATGAGCACAGGAAAGAAATATACCGAGAGCGTAAAGCTCATCGAGAAGACAAAGCTTTATGATGCAGGCGAGGCTCTTTCTCTCGTTTGCCAGACAGCAAAAGCAAAGTTTGACGAGACTGTAGAAGTACACGTACGTCTGGGTGTAGACTCCCGCCACGCTGACCAGCAGGTTCGCGGTGCAGTTGTTCTCCCCAACGGTACAGGTAAGACTGTTCGCACCCTTGTTTTCGCAAAGGGCGACAGAGCTAAGGAAGCAGAAGCAGCAGGCGCTGATTATGTAGGCGCTGAGGATTATGTCGCAAAGATTCAGCAGGAAAACTGGTTTGACTTCGACATCATCATCGCAACTCCCGACATGATGGGCGTTATCGGCCGCCTCGGTAAGGTTCTCGGTCCTAAGGGACTTATGCCTAACCCCAAGGCCGGTACTGTTACCATGGATGTTGCTAAGGCTGTTACCGAAGCTAAGGCTGGTAAGATCGAATACCGCCTTGACAAGACCAACATCATTCACTGCCCCATCGGCAAGGCTTCCTTCGGCAAAGAGAAGCTCACCGAGAACTTCAACGCACTTCTCGGCGCTATCATCAAGGCAAAGCCCGCCGCAACCAAGGGTCAGTACATCAAGAGCTGCGTAGTCGCTTCGACTATGGGCCCCGGTGTAAAGGTAAATTACGCAAAGCTCGGCTAATTGCCGAATATACAAAAACGCCGTCTGCGACGGCGTTTTTTGTTGCCTGATGTATGTCCGGCAATCGCGCGGTATACAAAAATCCCCCAACAACAGTGATATGCACCCCAAAAGTTAGACACTTTTGGAGGTGCATATTTTTATGGACAAAAAGAAGCAAAAGCAAAAAAAGTACTCGTCAGAATTCAAAATATGTGTTATAATGGATATGCGGGAACACCATCTAGGATATCGAGAAACCGCAAGGAAACATTTTGGAGCCAAGAACCGAGTTGAAGAAGAACTCTACAAAGGCAACATAAAAAGGTGGGAACGCATATACTTAGAAGAAGGAGCCGAAGGTCTGATGAAAGAAAGACGAGGCATAGCTTGTAAAGCAAGCGGTTGTAACAAAGGGCGTCCACCTAAGCTTGACAAGAAGGTAGAAGAAGATCTTATCGCCGAGAATCAGCGTCTTAGAATGGAGATCGAGTACTTAAAAAAACTCGATGCCTTAGTTCAGAAAAGGTTGCAAGAGGAAAGGAAAAGGCGTACATAATAGATGAACTAAGGCAAAGATATTCGCTGAAAGATTTATTGAAATTAGCTGGATTGGCTAGAAGTACCTTTTACTACTATATCAAGCACAAAAACAAGGATAAATACGAAGTCGTAAAAGCGGAGATCACCAATATCTTCATTCAACACAAAGGAAGGTACGGATATCGTAGAGTTATGGCGGTTTTGCACGCAAAGGGCTACCATATCAATCATAAAACCGTTTTGAAGCTGATGAGACACCTTGAGTTGAAAGGAAAGCAGCGTAAGAACGATAAATATCATTCTTACAAAGGAGAAGTTGGCAAGGTTGCAGATAATCTTTTGAAAAGAAAATTTTACGCAGACAAGCCCTTTGAGAAACTAACAACTGATGTTACAGAGTTTAAAATCGGTGATGAAAAGGTTTATCTTTCACCGGTACTCGATATGTTCAACCGTGAAATTGTATCTTACTCTATTTCTACGAGTCCAAACTTGCAACAAGTTAGAGATATGCTAAACGGATTATTTGACAAACTTCCTGATGAAGCACGACCATTGTTCCACTCCGATCAGGGCTGGCAATATCAACACGCCGAATACCAACGGCTTCTTGCCGAGCATAACATTACCCAAAGTATGTCACGTAAAGGAAACTGTATGGACAATGGCATAATGGAAAACTTTTTTGGCAGGCTCAAAGTTGAAATGTATTATGGCGAAAAATTTGAATCCCCTAGGGGATTCATTGAAAAGTTAGAAGAATACATACATTACTACAACAATGAGAGAATTTCTCTCAAATTAAAAGGAATGAGCCCGGTACAATTCCGAACTCATTCTCAATCAATTTAATATTTAATCTTTGTCTAAACTTTTGGGTTCACTTCA
>JAEIGA010003279.1_pt1 | contig 25436 bp, 32 predicted proteins | sample 9270691 | NCBI WGS metagenome assembly JAEIGA01 (sample SAMN17057246, study PRJNA624740) | gut metagenome | biome: biome; isolation source: fecal sample | host: Bos grunniens | place: China: Xizang | collected 2019
ATATCGAATACTACGGTAATAGATATTATGTATGGAAAGCTAAAACCTCAGTAAAATGAATAGAACGGTTGTTGCCACTATAGTATCAATTATACCCTATTTTGTAGGGTTATTGACATTATAGTGGCGATTTTGAAAGGACTGATTAAATGACTAAGGAAAAATTTATGGAAACTGTCGGTAATTATGCAGTTAAACACTATCAAGAACATAGAATATTACCATCTATGACTGTGGCACAAGCAGTTTTAGAAAGTGATTTTGGTAGAAGTGAATTAGGTGTTAAGGCTTGTAATTACTTTGGTATGAAATGGACTAAAGGTTGTGGCTGTGACTACTATGAAAAGAAAACTGCCGAACAAGAAAAAGACGGAACATATTATGTAATTACTGCTAAATTTAGAAAGTATGACAATATGGAAGATGGACTTAAAGGTTATTATGATTTTATAGAGTCAAAACCTTGGTATAACAATCTTAAAGGAGTAACTAATTATAAACTGTCTTGTAAACTTATCAAAGAGGATGGCTGGGCTACATCTATTAACTATACTAAGAATCTTATTAGAATTATAGAAAACTATGATTTAACTATCTATGACGATATGGCTCTTAATAACAATACTAATGCTACAGTAGTTAATAAATGTAATATATATCCAAATATGAATGACTGGGAGAAAAAGATAGTTACACTTAAGGTAGATACAAGGATTGAGGTAGTTAAAGATATTAACAACGGCTGGTCAAAAGTTAAGTATGGTACTAAGGTAGGCTATGTTAAGAATAGTGCATTAAAACATGATTCACTATACTTAAGTAAATATGCTTTAAGAAAAACTACCGACAAGGTTGTACTTAGAAGTGACAGAAAAGTAGATAAATCTACTGCTGTTATAACAATCCCTAAAGACACTCAGTTTATTTTATTAGGTAAGGATGATAAGTGGGCTAAGATAAAATATGAAAACGAAATATATTATGTTTGGAAAGCTAAAACAAATGTTAAGTAAGGGGTGATTTAATGTATTCTGGAAAGTTAAGGCTTGAAAACGGAGAAGAGTTTGATGTAACCGCTGATGGTGTGTTATATGACAACGGTAGATTAGATCAAAAACTAGACGCTATGAAAGAGGATATTGAAACTACAGATGGCAAAGCTGATACTAACGCTGGCAATATTACTTCGTTGAGTTCAAGAGTTGGAGATGTTGAGTCTGATATATCGGCTTTAGAGTCAACTACTGCTGGACACACTACTTCTATATCAACTTTAAATTCTACGGTATCAACTCATACCAGTGGTAAGATTAATACGCAAGATGGTGAACATGGTATTAGATTCTATAATGACAAACTGTCTTATAAAGATTCAAATGATACATGGCAAGATATAGAGACTGGTGGCGGTGGCGGAGGTACTGGTAATTATCCAGACTTAACCAATAAGCCATCTATTAATGGTGTAGAGTTATTAGGTAACAAGGTTATCGGTTTATTGTCAAGCAATATTCAAGTAGACTCTGACAAGATTGGATATGACAATTTAACAAGTGGATTATCTGCTACTAATGTTAAGAGTGCTTTGGATGAATTAAAGTCTGATATAGATAACATCCAAGTAACTCCAGATGCGGATGATGTTGGTTATGATAATACAACAAGTCAGATGACTGCTACTGATGTTCAAGGGGCTATTGATGAATTAAAGAGTGATATAGATAATATTCACCCATCTTCTACCGCTTCTGATGTGAGTTATTCTAATACTACGAGTGGCTTAGTGGCTACTAATGTACAGTCGGCTATAGATGAAACTGCTGAAAAAGTACCAACAATGACATTAACTGGTACTACTCTATACATAAATTTTTAAAACCCCCACTAATAGAGGGTATATATATAATTGGTGGGGGTTCGCCTAGTAGTACCCAGAATAGATTTTATAGATGGAAAGACGGAGATAATTCGTGGGAATATTTAGGAACAATTCCTTGTACTATGGATAAATACTATAATCAACCAGTGTTCTATAAGGGAGATTATATGATATGTAATAAGGGTAGTCAAAATGAAACTTCAAGTTACTTAGTAAAGTATTGCGGTAGCTCTTGGGCTGATAGTGATATTCCAGCGTATGGAACAGGAGAAGTTATAAGTTTTATAGTTTATAACAATAAACTATATGCTATCTGGCATACTTGGGGGTTATTCGTTTATTCTGATGAGAATCATACTTGGCAATCTGTTTGTACGGATGATATTTATGGTAAGTTGTTAATATATAATAACAACTTGTATATGTCTGGTTATAAATCATCTGACGGTTCACAAGTATATAGACTTTATAAATTTAATTTCACAAATCAAACAGCTACTTGTGACGTAGCTTTTTCTTATCCTAGTAATGTGAGTTATTTAGATGTTGCTGTAATAAATAACAAGATATATTGTGTTGGTAGCCCTAGTTCTGTATATCCTACAAACTTATATCGTTTAGACGATACTACATGGACTGACTGCGGAAGTCTGCCATATGGTTATTCGGTATACGGTGATGGAACAAGTCTCGTTGCATATAACGATAAACTCCATCTTTTAGGAAGTGCTAAGACCGAGACAGACGCAGTAAAACACTACTCTTATGATGGCACATCTTGGGTTCAAGAAACAGATATGCCGTATGTTTATTATTTAGGTAGAACAATAGTTATATAAAGAGGAGGCGTGATAATGAGTATAGTTGTAAATAATGTTAATATAGATAATGTTGTTTGTAATAATGTCAACATTACAGAAGTGAGATATGAAAATGAGGTAGTATATAAATATGTAGCACCTCAGCTTTACAGAACTATGACTATGTATATAGACCAGACTAATACCAATCCGCTAACCTCTGTTACTTATGGTGATGACGCTACTGGTATGACTAAGGGTTCTAGTGACTGGGATGACTTTATAGGACATAAACCAGTTTTACTTGATTCTACTGGCAATGAATTAGGAGAATTAAACCCTAATGATTTTTCAAAATATAAAGATGGAACCTCTGCTCCTATTACTACTGTTGGAAATGATGTTATGATTAAATTTCCAAAGCGTGGTTTAAAGATTAGTACAGATGCTAACAATATAATTACTGTCTCAATAACAGATAATCCTAATGCCGAGGCAAGTGGTTTTAAATATTATGCTCATAGTTATGGTAGCCACAATAACTGCGATAATGTTTATGTAGGTGTTTATAAGGGATATGTATCTAGTAATAAGTTATATTCTAGTTCTGGTAAAACTCCAACTACTAATCAGAACTTAGCATATTATAGAACCAAAGCAGAAGCTAGAGGTTCTTCTTATGAACAAATGACATTTTATGTACACACCTATATTCAAGCTATGGCTTCTATGAAATATGGAAGGTTAGACTTGAAGAACGGTTTAGGGCATGGATATTCTAAAGCAAGCGCAGTGGTTGCAACTGGTGGTACTAATACAAGCGGTATGGATTTTGGTTCACCATCTGTTTATACCAGTAGAGTAAAGTGTTTGGGATTAGAAGATTTATGGGGAAATATTTATGAGTTTAGAGATGGTTTGATATTTAACTCTACAAGAAATATTCTTACCTCGTTATATAATACCAGCTTTAGCGACACTGGTTCTGGTTATACAGATAACGGAATAGGCGCATCACAAAATATGAGTTCTAGTATAGGAACTGTTCAAGGAACTACTGAAACTGGATTTATAATAAAAACAACTGCTTCAAGTAATGAACATAATTTCAGCGCATATGGGGCGATAACTGCAAATACTTATGGATGTGCTACTGTCGCTGGTGGATATTATAATGGAACATCAAATAATAATATATATACATATTCTGCGGTGACTTCGAGTAGCACCAATACTATGTACGGTTCACGACTTATTAAATTTGATGTTGCTTCATAGCAGAAAAATAAGGGGCTAATTTCTAGCCCCATTTTTCGCACATCTCTGCAACTGTCACAAATCTGTCACAAAAATACCTTTGTATATTTGCAAACCCTTGTGGTTAGTGCGTTGTGAGATACGTTTGTTGATATTATGAAAATATGTCACAGAACTTTTCATAAGTCTGCATAAGTCTGCATAACCCTATATTATAAGGGGTTTTAATAATTCATATAGTATACGAAATGGCATAAATCGGCATAAGTTGGTCTACAATTGTCACAAATTTGTCACAAAAATGATTATTGCCTGTCACAAATATTAAGTAGGTAATCATTGAAATCCTCCATCTCGTTCTTTTTAAATTCATTAGTAACCTCTATATATATATTCATAGTAACCGCTATGCTAGAATGTCCGAGAATATATTGGATAGTCTTAACATTCATACCAGACTCACATAGTCTGGTCGCAAATGTATGTCTTAGCATATGATTGCTTATATGTGGCAAAAGTAAATCGTTAGTTGCGTATTTCTCGTTATATGTTTTAGTAATCTCTCTTAGAATTCTATCCAAATCTCCTGTTTTCTGAATATTTCCTACAGTATTTAAAAATACAAAGTCTGTATAATTTCCTATCTTACACTTACACTTCACGCCTATTTCTTCTTGATATTCTTTTTCAGCTTTTAACGCTTCTTTTACTTGTGGCAATATAGGTATATCTCGTATTCCAGCTTTAGTTTTAGGTGTATTAACTATAGCCTTAAATCTATCACTGTTCGGAGTCTTATCGTATCTTACTGTGTGATTAACGCTAATAGTATTATTACTATAGTCAATGTCACACCATCTTAATCCAACAACTTCTCCCACACGCATACCAGTATAAAGCATTGTTATAAAGATTGGTCTGAATCTTTTAAACCTCGTCTGCATATCTAAGAAGTTTTCAAAGGCTAATTGCTCTTGAATAGTCAAAGCATACTTCTTAACATTACTCTTGTCGTGAGTACGCTTTAATTCTTTCATAGCATTATCAGACGGATTGTATCTTAGATATTCGTCATCTACTCCAAAGTCTAATACTTGGTGTAGTACGGTGTGAATACTATCAACTGTTCTTACATCATATCCATAATCATCTATAAGACTATTATAAAACCGCTTAACGTCAGATCTCTTTAAACTATCTATATGTGTACTTCCAAGACTCTTCTCAATATGTCTACTATATAAATTGTTATAATTATTAATTGTTGTAGATTTAACACCTCTTTTTGTATCAATCCATTTGTTGTACAAGTCGTTAATAGTAATATCTCCAGCATTATTAATTCCGTCTATAACATCTTTAACAATCTTCTGCTCTTTCTCACGCAATCCCTCTAGTGTTTTACAACTTATAGAACACCTCTTTCCTCTCTTGTCAGTCCATTTATATTGATAGCTACCATTACTTCTCTGATATTCGCCCTCTTTTAATATTCTATTCTTGTTATCTCTTCTTTTAGTCGAAGCCATAAATATCACTCCTTTCTATATACAAAAAAGATGTGTTATAGTATATATTATACCATTACACATCTAGTCAAATCAATGATTTACAAGCTATATAGAAAAACATTTTGATAAATATTCCTCGAACTTTACTCTCTTTATAAGCCGTTTATTACCTACCCATAGAACAAATGGACAATTATCACTATTAGTTAATTCTCGTATTTTCTTAACGCCTATTCCAAAGTAAGCTGATGCTTCTTCTATAGTAAGGTTAGACTTATTCCAAATAGGTACTTCTTGCAATAAGACCACTCCAATCTTCTTTATATTTCAATAACCCTGTTGATTTCTGAGATAAAATATGCTATTATAATAAGGTAAGAAAATCTTTGAATACACCTCTTTCGAATGTAATCGAAAGAATAAAAACGCCATCAATTACGGTGGCGTTTTTATTAGGTTTATGAGATGCCAGTAGAACCAAATCCACCCCTATCTTCAGTGTCTTCCCACCTATTCTTAACGAAGTGAACCATTGGCTGATGTTCCATAATTCTGAACTGACAGATTCTATCGTTAGTTGATATATGTGTATCTCTGGTGGCATATACTGGAAAGAACCATTGGTCATTCTCTCCACAATATGTTTCATCAATTACACCCATTGAGTTAGTCTGAATAATTCCATAGTTCTTAAAGGTGCTACTTCTTGGTACAACTAATGCTTCATAACCTTTTGGTAATTGCATAGCTACACCTAGAGGTATAAGTTTAAACTCGCCTTTCTTGATGTCTATATCCTCAGCACTTCTCAAATCAATCCAATCCGATTTACCCTCGATATAATCAAGTTTATCAATCTTATCAGTAAAGTATTTAATATTAATCTTAGCAATCTTATAATGTCTATCAATCATGTCTGGCATATCTTTAACCACCCTTTCAATCTTTTTTAATTATGCTATCAAGAGTACCATCTAGTATCTTTTGATAGTCTTTGTAGTTATCATCATCTTGCAACATTCTTTTTAGTTTAGTTACTTCATCGTATTTGCGAGGAGCTTTAATATAATCGTCAAACAAAACATATTTACAATACTGCTCAACAATGTATTTGTATGGATTCTCTTTCATTAAAACACCTCTCTTTACTCGCTATTTTTGTTTCATTAATAACAAAAATACATAGTTTCTAAAGTACAATATACGCCTCTTCCTTGCTTGAAGTTTGCTTGCCAGACAACCTCTGGCGGTAAAGCACTACCATTAGAAAGTATCTCTCTAGCGGCTTTAAAGCTATCTTCATTAGGCGTGGTATACCATATAGGACTACCAACTGGCGAATATTGTCCTTGTTGATATACTACTTCTTCAATAGTATTAGGAAACCTACTATCCTTTGTTCTATTGTAAACAACGCTACCGACATATAACTTCAATGTATATGAGCAATATCCAGACTCACCAAATATACATTGTGCAAGAGTTCTAACATCTTGCTCGTTATAACCGTTTCTCATATACTTAGGTAATTTACTTCTACCCTTCTTCTGTTCGTGTTTAGCAATATAGCTAGTATGATAAGTTATTCCTTTTGCTACTAACTCTGGATTCACACCAGCAACAAACTCTGCGTGGGAGCTTGTGAATAATAAGTTAGCACCTAATACAAGTGTTATAATTAACGCAAAATATCTAGTTCGTAAAATCGAATCATTCCTTTCTATAGTTAACGACAAGATAATGATTAATCATCAAGAGTAAATTCCTCTTTCAGATATTGTATATACTCATCCCATACACCTATGAAATGACTATAATCTTTAATGTTGTTAAATCCATTCAACCTCATTTCTTCATTAATCGTAGGCTCGGACTTCTTCTTTCTATTATTTAGTTGTTCTTTAAAGCTATTGTTAATGTCTTTAATCTTATGCATTGACTTAACTCGCTGTTCATCAGTGAGTTTATCCCAGTTAATAACATTCTTATATTGTTCCATATCTTCTTCTGGAATTATATAACTGGTCTTAGGTAAGTTCTTCTTACTAAATGGTCTGATACCAGCACCATTGGTTTTAGGAGTTACCACTTTTGCCACCTTTTCTATGTTGTCGGCTTTAAATCTAAACCAACCTTCGCTACTACTTTCAAAGGATCTGATGATAATGTCTTTATCAATCTTCTTAAGAATGTTGTGATACCTTTGAATAGACGGACAATAATACTCTAATATACCTCTGCCATAGTTGGTTATTTCTCCTTTACAAGCACAGGGGATATATAAATCGTTGTGAGAATACTCCAATGATTCGCCCTTTACTTCTTTAGGGAAGTCATTAGTATTCTTGTCTATGTGACACATTACTCTGTACTTTCCGACATATTTTTGGAGGTAATCCATTCTAACACATCCTTTCTTATCAAAGTATTCAACTCATTATTTAGTTTGTTGTTTACTTCCTTTAAGACAAGGTTATCTTTTGTAGCAACCGTATCGTCAAATCCTTGCTGATAGAACGGTGTATAGAATGTAGAGGTATTTCTATCGAAGATGTTATAACTAAATGAGTCATCCTCAATAGATAATAATGCGTAAATCATAGTCTGAGACTTGTACTTATACAAGTCAATCCTTTTGATATACTTACCATCATACTTCTTTTTGAAACCCTCTTGTCTTAATAAAGTGGTGGTACACTCTGGAGAGACTTTAACCTCTCTCCCAGAGCGTAACTTATCAAGAGTTGTTTTGCGAGACTTCTTGTTAGTTTTCTTCTGTGCCATAAACATATCCTTTCTTGTGTTGCATATTTTACTTGTTCTATAATTATTATAAACCTACTGTCAATAATTTTTTAATACTATTTTTCTTTGTTCTAAAGTTGCTTTTATATCAATAATCCTCTGATTAGTTGAACCTCTAAAAGCTAATGACAGGTCTTTCTTAGCATAAACAAATCTACCATCAACTAACACATCAACCATTGATAGAATCTCGGCTATATCTCTGTCGCATCTATCATTTAATTCTTCAAGAGTGTAGCCAGTATATAACCAAATCTCTTTAGTGTTATTATAGGAGTTTCTAACGCTTCTCAGCAAGTTTAAAGAGCCTTTAACATTTTCTGGAGCTAATGGCTCACCTCCAAGCAAACTAAAGCGTTTTACATACGTAGGAGCTAATAAGTCTAATAATAAAACCTTAGTTTTAGTCTCGAATTCTTTACCACCATTGAACTCCCAAAGCTCTTTATTAAAGCAACCTTCGCAATGTAAGGGGCATCCTTGCACAAACAAGGACACTCCTACACCGTTACCATTACATAGTTCACATTTTATAATATCATTTATCCTCATCGAAAACGCTCACCTCATCGTGCTTAATTCTATGTTCTACTTCATCTTGTTTACCAAGATTAAAAGCAGTCTTATAATCATTAGTTAAATATCCAGTCACTCTTCTTAATCTTTGTATTTTAGAACTACCACACTTAGGACACACATCATTTATTTCGTTTGTATATCCACATTCTAGGCAAGTATCATTAGGAATATTTATAGCAAAATATGGTATGTCTTTATCCATAGCATAATTAACTATCTCTTCCAATCCATCTAAATTATGCTTTACTGATTCTTGTAGTTCAACATAAGTTATACAACCAGCCGAACTATATCCAGTAAGCTGAGACTCTAAATCTATCTTCTCAAACGGAGTTAATTTCTTCCATACTGGAATATGCATTGAATTGGTAAAGAATTCTTTGTCAGATACGTTTGGAATTATACCATACTTGTTTCTAAACTTCTTCAATGCAGTAAAGCAAAGATTTTCGGCAGGAGAATAGTATACACCGAAATTTAATTTATATTCCTCCTTAAACTCAGCGCATCTTTTTTTAAATAATTCTTCAATCTTCTTCGCCAACTCCATACCTTTATCTGTAGTATGGTCACAACCTATAAGTATTTGTAATGTTTCAGCCAATCCTAATTGACCTATTGCAAGAGTACCGTGTTTAAGAGCAGATTTAATACCTTCTTCTTTAACATAGCCTGCCATTAACCCATTTTCATACATAAACTTTGCTGACTCTGGAGGCTGACTACAAATCCAGTTAAATCTCTCTATTAACATATCCTTAGAATCAAAGATAGCGTCGTCTAAAGCATTTAGGAAAGCATCAATCCTAACTTGTAAATCTTCTCCCTCATAAGATAATCCCATCTCATCACCAGTTATTTTATTCTCCATAGCAATAGTCGGCATTATTATTGTAACAGGACAAATATTACCTCTACCATCTTTAAGCTGACCAAAGCCGTTAATATCCCAGCCATTAGCTGTTCTACATCCCCGTCCATTCACTTAGTTCGCAACACTAAGCAGTTCTCTTATGAACTTCCTTCTCTTTACAAGAAGATACTAGACTATATCATAATCTTAAAATCTGTTACCAATTTTAAAATTCCTACCTTTTCGATTTAAGGGGTCTTACCTTCAGCCTTGCCCCACCATCATATGCTTATGGCTCTACTCTACTCACTTCTTCATATGATTATTTCTATCATATTATGCTTTCGATAGTCGTTTAGCTTTTATAGTATTTATAAACACTAATTTAGCACTTGATTATTCCTTAAAGGAACTTCCACGTTTAGATAGGTTTTCTTAATGTATCACTACACTAAGCCACAAGTTTGTCTATGGTGCTGAAATAAGTTTTAGGATTATCTTTATCGTAACCCTCATTACCACTCCAATTACAATTACAATAATTTGGATATAATCTCAGCGAAGTTGATTTGAGAGCTAACCTAAATAAGTCATAGTTTGGATCACCCTCTTTACGATTAACACCTTTCATACACTGGAATATAACACAAGGGAATACACTAGTTCTATGTAGTTTACCAACGCCCTTTATACAACCTTCTAGTAAAGCCTTAGTAATTAATCTACCCTCTGGTAAAGTACAAGTACCAGTATTTACGGAAGTAAAAGGTAGCTGATTACCAGACCTCGATTGTAGTGTATTTAGATTGTGAAACATAGCCTCAACAGCTTGACCCACTTCTTTAACCGTCATATCCATAGCATATTGATATGCTTTCGGAGAGTAGATTTTATAATCATTATCATCAATAGACAGATTATTATTAAAACTATAATCCAGATCTCTTTCTTCCAGATACTTAACTCCATTTTTATAATGCTTGTAAAAACTCTTTCTTACATAAGGTGTCATAGTCCAGTCTAGGTGGGTAGCACTTACTCCTCCAAACTGCTGCAAGCTCTGTAATTGGAATATAACCGCCAATAATTGAAACGCAGTGCTAACACTATTTGCTGGTCTTACATCTGTTTGTCTAGTATTAAAACCATTTGCTAACAAATCATCAAACGGAATACTTAAGCAATTGTGTTCTCCAGCGGAGTAAGAATCAAGGTCGTGTATATATATTCTGTTGTTTAGATGATTATATTTGCTCTTTTCTGACATACTATTATCTAAAGCATATTGCTTAAATATAACAGAAGCGGCTTCGCCTTTTCTTCCACCAAAAGACATTTCGTCTACATTAGCATTTTGATTATCAATGCTTTTTGCTGACAACTTTTCTCCAGCAAGTTGCATCATTTCGGTGTTCCAGTTTCTTATCCTACTACGCTTGTCTCTGTAAAGAATATAAGATTTAGCAACATCTTTACGCTTGCTATTCATTAACTTTTTCTCTACAATGTCTTGAATTTCCTCAACGGACAACTGTTTTTTACTTGTTTTTTCTATCTTAGTGGAGATGTCATCTGATATAGACTGAGCCAATGGAGTTATCTCTCCGTCAACTTCTTCAAATGCCTTAAGAATAGCACTATATATTCTGCCTTTATCAAATTCAACTTCTCTACCGTCTCGTTTAATAACCGTCACCTTATCACTTCCTCTTTTTTAATTTGTAAAAAATATTAAGTGACAAAACTTGCCACTTAACTACTATATTTGATGTTAAACAGACAAATCTGACAGTTTAATCTCTAAATAACTTATCTACGAATTCATCAAAGGTCAAAAAGTTATTTTTCTTTGTTGACTCAGACTTTGTTGGATTAGTATCTTTCTTAGGCTCATCCTCGACTATCTCAACCTTATAACCTAAAGCCTTTTCTATATCATTCAATGTCATCTTCTTTTTATCAACCTTTAATCTCCATAAATTTTCGTGCAACAATATACCGCAGAATACCTCTCTAGGATATTCAAAAGCCTCATCATTAAACTCGAAGCCTTCTTCTCTGTTATAAGTTCCATACTTACTCTTATAGGTTTTGCCATTCTCATCAGCAACGCCAATCATCTCATAAGTCATCATAATTTTGTTCATCCTCTCTATATATTTTACTCGTTGTTAATATCGTACAGATCTTTGCAAAAAGCAAGAAATTTTCTTGTTTTATTAACTATAGTTTCTATTACTTCATATAAAGCATCTATATCTTCAAAACTTGTACTACCACTGAATGAAATTCTAATTGTGTTATACAGGTATTCACCAGATACTCCTATATTCTTTAATACATAACTAGGTTCAATGCTAGAAGTATTACAAGCAGAGCCAGCCGAAATAGCAAATCCTAAATCGTTAAGCTCAGCCACAAGAGTATCAGCAGGAACATCCTTAAAGGCAACAGATAAAACAGAACCAGTAGTAATCATATCTTCATTAATGATTTTAATATCTGGAATGTTGTATAGCTTTTCCGATAAATACTGATTACAGTTAAATACGTGTTGTCTGTTATCTTCTAAGTTCTCATTAAGCTGAATAATAGCCTCTTGCAATCCTACGATATACGGAAGATTCTCAGTACCACCTCTTAAACCATATTCTTGCGCTCCATAGATAAGTGGCTTGATATGTTTAGCAATATCTTTGTTAAGATAAAGAACTCCAATCCCTTTAGGACACCCTATTTTATGACCACTAAAGCTTAGTGCGTCAATACCTAATTCCTTAACATTTAATCTTACATAAGGGATAAGTTGTGTAGCATCACAATGATAAAAACCTCCATTATTATGTACAATTTTTGAGATTGTAGAAATGTGCTGAACATTACCTAGTTCGTTATTTGCCCCTTGAATTGATACCAAATAGTTATCACCATTCATTGATGCTTCTCTACACATTTTTGATAATTCATCATTGTTAATATTTCCTAGCTTATCAACGCCAATATGAGACTTATTTAAGCCGTAAATTGATTTATGCTCTAGGGAGCTGGTTAAACAAGTTTCAAAGCTTTTTAGCACCGTAGAATTGCTCTCAGATGCAGAAGAGGTGAATAAAATAAGGTCGTCATCATCAGCACCTAAAAAAGATAAAATCGTTGTTTTACAATTTTCAATTAGCAGTTTATTGGTCATTCCAATGTCATACATAGTTGCGCTTGGATTACCATACAGGTCTAATGCTTTGATAATTGCACTCTTTACAGTCGGTAATACTTGTGTAGTAGCGGCATTATCAAAATACTTCATTTCTCGATCACTCCTTTCTATATACTATATTTAGTGCCTTAATCACTATACATAGTATAACATATAGCGATTAAGAAGTCAATTATTTATGCGTTCTAATCCAGCCAAAATACTACTATCGTATTGCGGATTGGATCGTATTCAACCTCAAATCCTTTAAGGGTGAGTTGGTTTTCAAGTAACGCCAATTCATTCTCTTCTAAATGCCCTATATGATATGTTACGCTTAAACAACCGTTGTTAGATGCAAAGTCTATTTTATTTAGAATCTCTCTTAAGGCTTGGTTTTCACACTCTTTAATAGCCCTCTTGTAATTCCTCTTTGCTTTTCTAGCAGTCAGAGTTGTTGTGCTTTCATTCAAAATTATTGCTCCAGCGATTATACCAGTAATCACAATAAACAATGTAATCATAATGACCAACACTTTTATCATTTCATCCATAATCATACCTCCTTATAAAAACATAGTCTATTATGTTTAAATATACTCAAATGTGTTTATACCACACTTTCAAACCAATATATCTTTGAATATCGCCAAATAGTCTTACAACTTCTAGCAGAGACCTTTTTATAATCTTTGCCTACAAGGTTTCTAAAATTAAGTTGATTGCTATTTGGATATAACGCTGTAACGAATCCCTTATCATGCACTCCAGTCCTTGTGTGATATTCCACTAAATCCCTATGCCTTATACCTAAAACATTGTCTGTTTTAGCCTTACTTTGTCTGCGCATGGGTTTAATAATCCATTCTTTTATATCTGTAGTATCAGGCTCTAAGCCTGTGATACAGATAGCATCATTGGAATGTGACTTTTCTATATCCCAATCTATGCGCTTATTCGCAGTATCACCGCCGTTGGTAACATACAGAACACCAAGCTCTAATAATTGATCTCTTAACCACTTTTTGCCTATCATTACATGGCTTGCATAGTTAAGATTCTTATTATCAGTTGTACCAAGCATATTGAAATAATGTTGCATATACTGTTCTTCTACACCTTCGGTTTTTTGATGACACTTACTACATAGTGTGATAAGGTTATCTAACGTATTAGAGCCATTTAATCTGCGAGGTTTTATATGATGCACTTCTAATACCGTATTTGACTTACCGCACTCCATGCATTTACAACCATCTCGTAGTATAGTAGCCTTGCGTATATTTTCATCAAGCCTATTGGATTTCTGATACTGCCATCTGTAAGGTTTATAACCGTCTGTTAATGCTCTGATGTCGATGGTAACATCTTCAAGCCAATATGAAGTAATGTTTATCCATTTGTTAAGCCTATAAATTACTCGCATTGTGGCTTGTCGTTTCTGTAATATACTTGGTGCAATCCTCCCTATACGTTTAGATGCCCTACGGTTATTAAACCTTGCTTTTCGGTATTTCTTATGGTATCTGTGATACTTACGATAACCTTTACGGACTTCCATAAGATGTTTAACATCATTACGATGTTCAATAGTACCTTTAAAAAGCACTTTGTTTCTTGTCTGGCATTTCTGTACCAATGCAATGCCTGTATGAAGTCCTCCATCATCAATACCGAGACGAATTTCATCTTTACAGATTTCATCGGTAGGTATCGTTCTTTTAAGTTGAATAGTCATAGGATGTTTTGATACTAAGGTAGCTTTTCCTTTTCGTACCATATACCATCCTTTAACTTCTTTTGTTGGAGAGAGCGATTTTCCATCAGCATCCAACACAAAACAGTAATTTGTCATTTCTGACACCTTCCTTTCGGAGAATTTTCCTTCGTGCCAATGTCGGTACAGCGTCTTTGTGTTTCCCTGTTTGCACTACAGGACATTAGTAGTGTTTCTTGGTTGGCACTCACAGAGCTACAGACTGAAAGTACATCCGTAGGTGTATCTTTACCGTTCTGTACTAACGTAGTTCATCGTGCAGAACAACTTTCGCTGTCAGCACTCACTTAGGCTCGAAACCTACTGTCAAGTCCATATTCCAAAAGACTTGTTCGTGTCCACTTTTGAGTATGTTTATTCACATATTTCTATGTTTTTAGTAACTTAACAGTTAGTCCTAATTCACAATTTCGTATTCATCTACAATTTCATATTTATCCAGCCACCATTCGTATTCGTCTGGTATCTTAACCCATTCGCCATCAACCATCTTAGATTTATTCCTCTTACTACATTTAACAATTGAGATAATATCACCGTCTTCAAACGGTTTCTGACTGAATGTGTCATACATAGCACTAGGCTTACCAGTCTTCCTAGCCTTAAACATAACGGACTTGCCATTGTTAAGACAATAACCATCAAATCTAGGAGAATACTTAGTATTAAGATGAGTAACAACCATATAACTCTTAGGTATGTTAGGATTAACATAATCCATATAGCCTAAAAACTCATCTTGCCAACCAATAATATCTCTAGCCTTATCGACTCTATTGAAAGTGCTATTCTCTATATCCTTAAGCAAAGCAATACTGTCTATCATTGAATACATCTTCTCGGTTTCTTTACCAGAATATTTCTTAACATACTCAGTCAAACCAAGTTCTTCTGCTTTATCTTTCTTCATTTGTTTTTTGCCATATATTGAGGCGAACGCTTTTTCAATCTTAAGCAACTTGCCAATACGACCGAACTCCGAGAAGAAGTCAAGTTTAGTAAGAATGTCTAACTGTCGGCTATCGCAACTTGTTTTATCTTTAATATCCATAAGTAAGTCAACAAATGTATCATAATGATTATCTCGTAAATCGTATAATTGCTGAGATACTTCTTTATTAAGATGTTTAACACTAGCAATACCTTTATATATAGAGTCTTTTGTAGGAGTATATTTAGCACTTGAATATCTAAATTTTATCGGCTTAACAGAGATACCAAGTTGATTAGCTAACTGACTACCCATTATAATATCATCATCATTTTGTGCATTATTAAGATATGCGGTAAGAAATTCTTTAGGATAGTAGTGTCTAAGATACCCACACATATAGCCTATCATACTATAGCCAGTAGAGTGGTTATAACCAAACTGATAATCACTACTGTCCTCAATAATCTGTAGGAATATCTGAGCTTCTTTTTCTGCGACATCTCTAGGCTTATCAGACTTAGAACAATAACCCTCTAATATTTGAGGTAATGCTTCTTCAAGTCTCTCCTTTTGTTTACGCCCTATTGCTCGTCTAATATTATCCGCTTCTGAGCCATCAAGACCACATATATCTGTTAAGAATTTAATGGTGTCCTCTTGGAACACCAGATAGCCCTTATTACTTTCAAGTAACTTATCAATTAACTCGGATGGGTTTTTATTAATTTCGTGGTTTAATAACCTATCTCTATAACTTGCACCAGATGGTCTTATTGACGCATTTACTAATGATAAATCATTAACCTTTTTACATCCGAATTTCTTTAAACAATCAAAAGCATAAGCACCTTCAAACTGGAATATTCCAACTGGGCTATCGGTTATATGCCCCCAAACTTCCTCGTCTTCCCAGTTAATATTATATGATTTAGGATAAGGTATTCCAGCAAGTTCACAACATTCTCTAACAATTTGTATATTCTTCAATCCAAGTAAGTCATATTTTACAAGCGAAACTTCGTGTATCTCTTCCATATTAATACACATAATACGCTTGTTATCCCTACTCCAAAATGTACCATAATTATCATATAGTGTTACTGGACTAACTATAATACCAGCAGGGTGTACCGACTGTGCTACAGTAGTTCCTACTAGTCCGTCAAAGTAATAGAATAAATCTTTATACTTCTTTCTAGTCTTCTCTTCGTCTTGCTTAAATTCTTCTTTAATCTTAGTTACATCCTTCAATGGATATTCTAATGCTCTACCAATTTCATCAATTGTACCTAAATCAGCAACGGTAGTCATAGCAAGAACATACGCAGTCTTATCTTGACCATATTCTTCTATGATATGTTGGTATACCAATTCTCTTTGGTCTGGAGATATATCAATATCAATATCTCCAATCTCCTTCCTTGACTCATTAGCGAATCGTGAAAATACCGTTTCCCATCTTAAAGGATTGACATCTATAATATCTGTTAGATATGCTACCATTGAACCACCAACAGAACCACGACAGAAACCTACTGGTATATTATTATCCCAGCACCAACAAGTTAATTCACTCATAAAAAGCATAAAGCCTATCATACCAATCTTCTCAAAGACTTTTAATTCTGTCTCTGCCATTTCTAAATATCTAGGATCGTCTTCGATAATACCTTTATCGACTTTCTCACGATACATCTTATTTATACGGTCACGCAATGTTTTATTTTCATCATCAGATATGATAGGATATTTAAAAGAAGTGTCTAAGTCGGTATCGTCACACATATCTGCAACTTTGTTAGTGTTCTCTATCGCTTCCAATATGACATCTATAGGTAAAACACCTTGTTCTTTAAACATATTAACCAATTTATCATATGAATGGAATGTTAAATCAAAAGAATCCTCATTATCATAAGCCATATTCTTAGCTTTCTTAAGGATAGCACGACACTCAGCTTTATAATCATCTATACTATGAGTATCAGTACCAGCAATAAGAGGAATATTAAATGTCTTTGAAAACTCCCACAACTTCTTATTATATTCTTTCTGTTCATCAGAATTTATATGAGGTTGTACCTCTAAGAAGTCATAGTGTTTTAATAACTTCATATACATTTCCTCATCTTCAATACTATTGATTTCCAATTTGTTTAACGGAGATAATAGACACGCAGATATTTTAATAATATTATCTGATATATTAAGAAATTCCTCAAAACTAAGTCGAGGTTTATAATAGTGATGATCTTCTTGTGTAGATAAATCTATTAGAGTTCTTAACTCATTTCTACCATCCTCATTTTTAGCAATAAGGATAGTATGATAATTATCTCTAACAAGATTCTCTGGGTCTAAAGTTTTAGTTAAATAGACTTCACAACCTAGTAAGAACTTTAAACCCTTACTATTAGCATACATCTTCTTCTCTATCCAGTTAAATATATTGCCATGCTCTGTGTAACATATAGCACTCATACCGTATTCTACCGCCTTGTCAGCATATAGTCTGTGATTAGTACAACTGTCTAATAATGAATCCTCTGTGTGTAAATGATAACATAAGTAATTAGGCATCACTTCACCTCCATTGAGAATTAGCATCACAGTATTCCTTAAATAATTTAATCATTTCATCTTCCTCTGGGAAGAAAATGTCTCTCTTTTTCTCAGAGTATATCCACCCAAAGAAGTTGGATATTAACTGACCAAATCTCCAGTCTGGAAAATTCTCTTTGTGTAATTGTTTAAACTCTTCGTAAAAATTTTCTAATCTTTCTGGGTTTCTCATATTATTACCTCCCTAATCTTTGTATTAATCGTTCTTATAGCAAGCTGGATACCATCAGTCACACCCTCTTGATAATCGTCTATATCATAAGGTTCTGTCGCTATGTGGTTTAATTCTTCTACCGTATCTTGAATAGCATTTGATAGAGTTGTTACACTTTTCATAGACTGAATAGCGGTGGTAAGAACTTCTCTATCACGAGAATTTAAGCCGTACTCATCCTTTAACCATTCTTCAATATATGCAATATCCTTGTTTATGGTTTCTGTAATTAGTGTCATTCCTATCACTCCTTCTTTAGTAACTAGGCTCATAATCATCATATATATCTAAATCTATAGCATAATCATAAGCACCATTTTCAAGATATTCGTGGAGTTCTTGCATAACTTTTGTTAATTCCTCGCCAGTTTTAACATTTAGATTATCCAACATATCTGAAATTGATATTTCAAATCTAGTTTTTTGTTCAAAACTTATCATTCTTCATCACTCCCTCTCTGTACTTGTCGATAATTCTAAAGACACTTTCTCGTCTTATCATTCCTCTTCCGTCTATAGTCAATTCACTTGGCATTTGTTCAATCTCGGCTCTTATCTTGTCGAGAATGTCCTCTTGCTCTAACGCTTTAATTGCCATATCACAAAAATCTGCCATATCCTCAAAATTTATCGTATAGTTATTTTTTAAACAATTTGCATATGTTATTGCTTCTTCATTAGTCATCGTTGTTACGTTCTTTATTACTTTTTCTGCATTAGGTAAAATAACTATTCTATCAATATCTTCTTGTGATAAAACTCCTTGATATTTCAGCTTTTTTAATCTTGCTTTTAAACTGTTTGGCATACGCATCCTCCTTAATTTTGTTGTTAATAAACTGGGCTAGGTTCTATATACGTTTTAACCTAGCCCATATATGTAAGAGAAAGGAGAACTTAATTAAGAATGTTTAAGTAGATATTCTCTACTAACATTTTTGAAACTACGCTGACCATCAAGCGACCTATAAACTAATCCCTCACGCTTAACATCTGGATTAAGTTCACTAAAGCCATCAGCTTCAAGTTTCATCTCTTCCATAGTCTTAGGTAACTTGTGCCTGTAATCAATAATAGGTACGCAGTTTAAATGATATTCATTACAGAACATTTCAAGCTCCTCAGTGCTTATCCTCTCACCCTCTATATAAAGATTGAAAGCGTAGAAGTCTTTACCCTTAATCTTATATGGGTTCTTCTGTATCGCCTCACCGATAATCTCACCTTGTAAAACAACTGTCCTAAAATCATTACGGAAAGCATAATCCTTAAGAATATCCTCTATTTTATACTTAAGAGCAATGTCCCAGTAAGAGTTGGTCTCTGCACCATTTTTCTGCATATGGTAATCAGCTTGGTCTGGAGATTTTTGTCTTATATTACGACTACATACACCAAACTCATATCTCTTAGACTTAATGGATTTACGAGTTATATAGTAAGTTGCCGAAGTTCCGTCAAGTTTAGATGTAACAACCCACTCTTCATCACTATCGAGTATTTGTGGGATATTTTCGACTCGAACCTCGTCGGTCTTAATTATAAAACTAGGCATACTCAAAGGTTTATCTTTCCTACTACCGAAGAATACGAACAATAACTTCTTGCCCCACTTCCTCTTCATAAGGTATCTATTGAGTTTACTCTTAAAGAATTTAGGGTGTTTACTCTTCATTCTTGAAAACATACTGTTATACTTAGAATCTTGTTTAGGTTTATTACTCTTACGATTTCTGTCATCCTCAGAGTAATAAGTAATCTTCAATTCCTTAGTTACATCATCACCAATCTTTTTGTCAGCAATTTCTGGAAACTCACCTAATGGTAGGGCTAACCCTTGACTAAACACATTAAATTTATTGAGTTTCATAGTCTTAACCTTATATCTCTTCTTCTCCAAAAACTCAAATCTTTCATCATTGCTAGGACAAAGTGAATCAATCTCAATGTAAACACACTTGTCTCCAACCTTGAACTCGTTGCGCTTGCAGATAACTTCCCATCCTAAAATTCCAGCTAAAGATATATTGTCAGCACCCTCAATCGGCTTAATCCACTCGATTTTCTCAATGTGTGCTAATGCTCTGTCAACTTGCTTTTTCTTTTCCATAAAGCTCCTCCTTTTTAATGTTGATAAATATTTACATAATAGGGCGAATTGTCAATTTTTATTTACTTTAACAAACGCCATAGCCACCTTTAATTACAAATAACTTCTCAATTAATCTACCAGCAGTTGTTCTATCTGATTTCTGCATAACCTTTCTTTCTTTTCTCCATATACATTCAAAGTCATCTGGCATATTACACTCACTAATAATAACTATATTGTCTTTAGCAGTATTCTTACACCATTCATAAAACTCTTCGTGATTAAACGACGAGTTGTTATATCCTTTTTTACTTCTGTATGGTGGGTCACAGTAGACAACCGACCCATCTGCAAAATCTAAATTTTTATAATCAGAATTAATAAACACAATGTCTTCAAATAACGGCGCTTGATTACGTAAGTTTTTTAATCGTTCTTTATAGATATTTCTTCGCCCAGTTCTATCTCTAGCATACCCACCATCAAAGTATCTTCCACCATAACTAGCACAATATCCAACTAATGCTACAAGTTCTTCTGCATAGGCTTCCTTATGGTCTCTGACTTCTTTGTATAACCAATCTGGACAATCTTCAAATGCAATTGGCAGAGTGGGATGATATTTAGCATAGTTGAGAAGTGTGATTAGGTTCTTATTAATATCACTCCCACCTCTGTAGTTACACTTAATCTTATCTATTACATTTGCACCGCCAACAAAAGGCTCAATGTATGATGTTACTTCATTCTTATCTATATATCCTTGGATAATAGGAACAATGTCTTTTGCTATTCTGCTTTTACTACCTTGATATACCATTGTGTTTATTCTCCTTTATATATTTTGTTCGTTCTAATTGAACCACTCTATAGTAGCCTTTTTATCCTTATCAGACTTACTAAATCTCATCCAAGCATAACAAACTGCTGAACTACTAATACTACTAAAGTCGCCATTTAATCCACATTTAATACGTTTAGTAGATACCCATACCTGTCTGAGATACTTATTGTTATATAATGATACTCGTCTTGATTTACCCTCTAAGAATTGAAGCTTGACGAACACATATACACTCTTATCTTGTGGAATTATATCCAGACCTTTTACAACAAAGTCTTCTGCGTATTTATAAGGTGGATTGGTTACTATATCGCAGTCGTATTTTTCATCAGTCTTAAGAAAATCCCAAGTGCCATCAAGCGGATATTCTCTTTGTTCTAAATCTTTACTAATAACATCATATCCATATTCTTTTAAAACCTCTGACAGATGACCATTACCAGCACAAGGCTCTAATACTGTAGAACTAAACTTTACACCACAATCATCAATCAAAGACTTTAATGCAATCGGATCAGTAGCATAAAAATCATTCTTGGCTCTAACAGTATCGCTATGATTATTAGCACCAAGCGTTGAGTAGGTAGATTTATTATTACCTATCCAATCTTTAGACATTCAATCAACTCCTTACATAATAATTATATCATCCTAGTCAATATTTTATTCGTTCTAAATATTGGATTCACCCTTGTGTTAAAAATATCACTAATTTACTATTAATGAGTGAATTACAGTGTTCATAAGATTCAACGAATTGTCTTATAAGAAACGCCTCATATTCCTTGCACTCATAATCTGGGTATGCAAACCACATATAATCCCTACAAGGTCTAGTAATAGGATAACCAAATTCATCTTTCTCTTCTACATACCCATGTTTTAATTCGTTATCAAGTTTAAAAGCGAATTCTTGTGGAGTCAGTTTGTCATAAAACAAATCGCCATAATATCCGTCATCATTGATATACTTATTAACATCTTCTGTTAGAAAATATCCGCTCTTAACAAAGTCGCCTTTAGGTAGTTCATCTACAGGAAGATAAGACATACACTCACCATAAAACTCACCATCTGAATCTGAAAATGCCTTCTTTAAATCATCAGATAGCATTTCTGAATCTCTGCTTAAATCATAAAAATTTTCCCAGAGGTCACTAGCAAAACTTCTTGAACGCCAGAACATTGAGTGTAATTCGCCTTTATCATCAAATACTCCTAAAGGATGAATCTTGTTATCTGGTGCAATGTAACCTAAATAATAATTATAATACCAACTCATATTAACCTCTCCTTTCGACCCTATGCTTATTATCAGAGTTCCTAAGAACTTTATAACCTTCGGCTTTAATCTCATTTAATCGTTTGCAATATTCAAGAAAATCTTCTCTTATTAACCTATTAAGTTCATTTTCATAATTATTTTTAATATTAAATATGTCACCGAAAGCATAATTCTCTCCGAATATGTCACCAAAAACATCTCCAAAATAATTCATTCAACTATTCCTCCTCGATTAGATCTTCAATGAATCTCTCAGCTTTACACTTACAATCACCTCGATACTCATCAAAACATCTCTCGCAAATTAAATCTCCGTCTACAATATAAGCATCATCACTACAATCTTCGTTATAATATATTTCTCCTCCACACCAAGTACAACTGATATATTTATCTTCTCTTTCTTTGAACCTGTTGCCGAATATATATCCTGCCATCAAAACATACCTCCAAAACCACCGCTATCATTTAAATCAGCATAATATCCTATAACAAAACCTATCATGCAACCAAGAAGAAACAGTATAAATGTAACAGAACTACTTACCATTGCTATTCCACCTTTCTCTAATCCTGTTTGCTAAGCCGCTTATATCAACTTCAAAGGTTTTAAACTCACCGTCAACACCCCTAGAATATTTACGAACATCTGACATTCGACCATATCCTTCGTCGCCATATTTATATACGGCTTCTTCATACGGTCGTTCACTACCGTGTTCCCAACATTCTTTGCATATAGGCATTATCCATCCAGAAGTAGAATAGACATCTGGTTTACCACAGTTAATACATATATTCCCAGATAACACAGCGTAATCAGATATAATCTCGTCAAAGTTACCACCATCACCACTTGCATATATTCTTAGCTCACCAAATTTTTCTTTTATTTGGTCGAACTTTAATGTGTTAAGATAGCCAAACTCAACCGCATCTTTATAAATATCTTCAAGAAGCATATCTCCAAAAGCGATTCTCCAACCCTCTGGAATAGCATCCCACTCAGTCCAACTATAATCATAATTCTTTGGAACTTCGCCAGTAAAACCATTTATAGGTAAGAGAAAAGGATATTTCTCTACCAATTCCTTATTCTTTTTAATAATTTCTTCTTTATTATCCATATTCAAATCTCCTTTCACGGTCTGTACTCACAGCCGTATCTTTGACTACACAAGTTATTACAGTAAAACATATCAACTTTAGGTTTCCAGTTGCGTTCTTCTTCTATAGTATGTATCGTATCAATAGTCCATCTAAGAGTGTCTTCATAATCCTTTTGATTCCACGGTATCTCGTACCAATCTTGTGTCTTAAAGAAATTCCAAGCAAGTTTATCGCATCTACCATACTCTTCAATGATAGCCTTGCTATACAAATACTCTTGTTTTATGTAATGATCCATCTGATCCTTATTGGTACTACTAATCTGACCATTCTTTAAGAATTTAAAACTACTACTCTTGTGGTCTAAAATCATAATCTCGCCAGTGTTTTTATCTCTAAATAAGGCATCAATAAATCCTTGAATCTTGTATTTACCAACTTGAAAATGTATTTCTTTTTCTACTCCAAGAACCTCATATCTGTCTAAATCAAAATCAACTCCGCTTTCAAAATATTCATAACCTTGATTATAGGCTTTCTCGGCTAAGTCAACATACTTATTAGACGGAAAATTCATAGTAACATTCTCGGCATAATGCTCAGTATAGTAATCAGTCAAGTCAAATAAATCAAGCTCACCCTTTAAATACTTCTCAATTATCGTATGACAATAACCACCAAACTGACCGAAAGCATTATTAGTCTTTTCATTTTCTAGGATATAGTTCTCATACCATTCTTTACCACAGTTATGATATGAGTTAAGTCTTGAAAATGACCACTCCATATTATCAATAATAAATCTATCTTCTGTCATAGTATCCTCCTCAATGGTAAACAGTTTCTTGTAGTACAACTATATCTTCTATCATAATTAAGTCTTCATCAGTGTCTCCGAAATAAATTTTTGTTACTTCATCATTATCCGAAGAAGCGTAAATAGAAAAGAAGTCTTCTTTATCGGCAGAAACAATCACAATACACGGAACATTTCTGTCTTTCATATCGTACTTACAATATGGAGAATTATTACCCCATCTCCAGTCATCTTTTGCTTCTAGGGCTACTTTCTCTGGCGTAATAGCAATATCAATATATCCTTTTATATATCTGTCATATACCATTCCAGCGTTATGCTCGTATGGAGCATTACCCCAATCATCACCGTGGTAATCTTCTTCTTTGTCGTCACCATAATAGAACCTTATAACATTTCCGTACTTCTTATAGTCTATGATTTTCAAGCTACACCCTTCCTTTCTTTAAATAGTGTTTCAAATACTTCTCTACCCTTATCACAAGGACTTAGTTTATCATTTGGCATACCAAGAATCTTACTGCCATAAAAATCCCTATCCCTAATAACTGATACATTAGTAAAATGGCTTAGCATCTTTATATTCTTCTTAATCTGAGCAATAGGTACATCAGTATCGTAACCTATTATTACTTCCTTAACCCCCAGCTTAAGAAGAATCTCTAACTGATATTTATTGATAGCACTTGTCTCTGTCGATACACAGTAGTTATATCCCCATTGAGATAAGTGCATAACCGTTTTAATACCCTCGACTAAGATAATCTTATTAGTATCAAGAATGTTCTGTCTGTTGTATTTCATACCACCAAAATACCTAACTGAGTCTAGTTTCTGATAATTCATATACTTAGGTATCTTCAT
>JAEIGA010003280.1_pt1 | contig 25435 bp, 22 predicted proteins | sample 9270691 | NCBI WGS metagenome assembly JAEIGA01 (sample SAMN17057246, study PRJNA624740) | gut metagenome | biome: biome; isolation source: fecal sample | host: Bos grunniens | place: China: Xizang | collected 2019
GGTCGAGTCTTAGCAAAGGCTCCTAAAGCAATCATTGAATCCGGAAAGAAATTTGTAGATGCACTTAAGAAAACAAAGGTTGTAAAACTACTCAAAGAATCGAAAGAAGCATACAACAAGGCAACAAAATTCTCCTAGTTTCCAATAAGTCCTGCAGGCTTTGGAATATATTCTCACTCTTTCATCTTACTACATTTTTACTAAAGGAGGACTATTTTATGTCTTACGGAATGTCCAACGGTAACGACATGGTCATGCCTGTAGCTCCTATGGGTTACGGCTATGGCGGTGGAAACGGCAATGGCGGCTTCGGTTGGGGCGGCGATGGTGCTTGGTGGCTCCTGGTTCTGTTCCTCTTTGCTGCAAATGGCAACGGCTTCGGTTGGGGCGGAAATGGTGCTGGTGGTGCAATGCCGTACATCATGAACAACTCGACCAATAACGATGTCCAGCGCGGTTTCGATCAGCAGGCAGTCATGAATGGTGTCACCGGCATCTCTACAAGCATTTGTAATGGTTTCGCTGGCGTAAACCAGGCACTCTGCAACGGCTTTGCTGGTGTTAATGCAACTGTTAATCAGGGCTTTAGCGCCGCAGAAGCTTCTGAGAATGCTCGTCAGATTGCGAACATGCAGCAGGCGTTTGCATCTCAGACAGCTATCACGAGTGGCCTTACTGGTATCCAGTCTCAGCTCGCTCAGTGCTGCTGCGACAATCGCCTCGCAACTGCAAACCTTACTTCTACGGTTCTTGCTGAGAACTGTGCAGATCGTGCTGCGGTTTCTGACGGTATCCGTGATATTCTTCAGAACCAGACCGCAAATACTCAGGCGCTCATCAACACTACGAATGCGGCAGTTCAGGGCGTTATGGATAAGATTTGCCAGCTTGAGCTTGACGCAAAGAACGACAAGATCGCAGACCTCCAGAACCAGCTTTCTCAGGCTCGTTTCGATGCATCTCAGGTTGCTCAGACTCAGCGTCTCCTCCTTGACAACCAGGCTCAGACCTCTGCGCTTGAGCAGTATCTGAATCCGGCTCCGATCCCGGCATACGTTGTTCAGAACCCGAACTGCTGCCAGCAGAACTATTATAACGGTTGCGGCTGCGGTCGCTAATTAAGGAGGTGGCATCATGGCTGAATATAGTGCCAATGCACTCCAGACCGTAAATCCTGGCGAGACTGTTGTGTTCACTGAGTCTCCTGATCCGTGCCAGAGAGGTTTTGTTCGTCATAGAGACGGAACAGGAACTTTCCTTCTTGCGGGTTGGGTTCCGAACAGAGGCTGTGGATGCGGCTGTAGATCTTCGAGATCCGCAGAGTATCTTGCTCAGTTCGGTGCGAACATCGCAGTTCCGACTGGTGAGACTGTCGGCCCGATTTCTGTTGCAATCACGATTGATGGTGCAACAATTCCTTCCAGTCAGATGATTGTTACTCCGGCAGCGGTTGAAGAATTCTTCAATGTAAGCCGAGCGATCAACATCAACGTTTGGAACGGTTGCTGTGAGAGCATTGCGATTCGTAATACCAGTGAAATCCCGATCCTGGTTCAGAACGCAAATGTTATTATCACGCGCCCCGACCTTAACGTGACATACTAATTTTGGAAGGAGGAAATCAAAATGGCAGAACTCAACAACATGCTTGATACTCTCAAAGAGCGGACTGAGGAAGCGTTCAAGTGCTATGCAAACAAGGAGAACTGGGAACCTCAGGATCTCAAGTGTGCAAAGGAAGCCGCTGAACTCTACGATAAGCTCCAGACTATCCAGATGAATACTGGTATCTGGGAAGGTATCAAAGAGGATGGCGGTTACTCTGGTGCACGTTACCCTCGTATCTCCTATGGCGAATCTTACGCAAGAGGTCGTGGTGCGGATGGTCGTTATGTGAGCCGTGGTCATGAAATGTATGACGGCGGTTATCCTTATGACGAGTCCATACGCTCCATGCGTGGCGAGTCGTATGCAAGAGGCGGAAACATGTCTCGTGGCACAAGCTATAACGATACTGGCCGTTCTATGCATTCTGTAAAGGATCAGGCAATCCAGAGACTGGAAGCTCTGATGGATACTGCTGAGTCTGATTACGAGCGTCAGGAGATCATGAAGATGATCGAGACAATCGAAAAGCAGAAGCGGTAAACTTAAAAAGATTATGTGGCGCTCTAGAGATAGCATCAACGGGGCGCCACATGATTCATATTACTTTAGAAAGGGTGGTTAGAGTGAATGAAGTTACAGAGATCATGAATAATCTGAAATTTACAAACAATTTCTGGATTGTCATGCTCCCGACGATCCTTATGGTTTTGGACGTCGCAACAGGTTTTATCAACGCATGGGCAAAGAATTGCATCAAGTCATCGGTCATGAGAGAGGGACTTGCACGAAAATTTGGAGAGCTTACCGTCATTGCGATTGGACAGCTTTTCTTTTTTGGAATCGGTCTTCCTCGCTACTGCGTTGGATTTATCTCGTTTTACATCATCTTGATGGAGCTTGTCAGTATTGCTGAAAATCTTGACAAGCTGGGTGTGCCTATCCCCAAGTTTATTAAAAAGGTTCTGAGCAATGCCGAGAAGAAGATTGACGAGATCGGCGAAGAAGAAACCAAGAAGCCTGTAACCCCTAAAAAGAAGGGAGGCAAAAAGAATGCAGGTACGAAACAGAAGGACGCTTGACACTCTGTACCATACTCTTTATGCAGATGAAATCAAAATGATGGAAGAAGCTGAACAAGAGGAATCCCTTTACCATCATGGTGTTGAGGGTATGAGCTGGGGTGACAGAAATGGTCCTCCGTATCCACTCGGCGGTGTTGACAAGAAAGTAGCACGAGCCGAATACAAAGCCAAGAAGGAAAAAGAGCGTCGGCTGAAGAAGCTACAAAGGGCGGCAAAGAAGGCGCGCAAGGTAAAAGCCAAGAACGCAAAACAGGAAGCCGAGATCCTTAAGAAGAAGCAGAAACTTGTTAAGGAAGGCGACCTCGATAAGATCCGCAAGAATGCAAACCTCTTTACGAACGAAGAGCTTCAGTACGTTATCGAGCGCGATAATCAGAAGAGATCACTTGGCTCAAAAGACGAGCGTACAGCAGATGAGAAGTTTGAACTTGCAATGAAACGCATGGCTCAGATCGGCGACATCGCGGCAAATGCGGGTAAGGTTCTTTCTGCAGCAAAGACCGGTGCCGATCTGCTTACGTCGTTCAAGAGCGCAAAGGTCAAAGATCTCGAGGCTGAAGATAAGAGACTTTCTGCCATTAAGACAGAATTCGAGATGCGGTTTAAAGATCGCGAGAGCAGCCCAGAGGCACAGCGGTTCATTGACGCGGCTGTCAATAATCAGCAGTATGAACCTTCTAAGGCCGAGAAGAAGGAAGTAAAACAGCTCGAGAAAGATCGGATGCGGGAACTTAAAGATGCCGATAAACGTTACAAGGATAAACAGAAAGCTGAAAAACAGGCAGAAAAAGAAGCAGATCCAAAGTATCAGAAGAAGCAGGAAGAAAAAGAACAGAAAGAGCAAACAAAAGAAGCTGAAAAGCAAGCGGAGCGCGATAAAAAGATTGCAAAACGCGAATACGAAGCTCGTGAAAAGCAGGAGGATCGTGCTGAAAAAGAACGCCAGCGTATGATGGAAAAAGCGATTGATGAGCGTAGAAAAATCGATAAACGTCTCGCTGACGTGAAAGAGCGCGAAGCTAAGAAATACGAAAAGTATGCGGAAAAGCTTGATACCCGTTCTGCTAAGGAACTTGAAAGAGCCCAGCAGCGTAGAATGGATCAGGCAGAACGAATTCGGGATCGCGAACAAGATGAACTCGATAGAGCAGTCAAAGAATTTTCGAAAGGTCTTAAAGACTCCACAGCATGGCGAAATATTACTAAGGAAACGGCTAAAGAACAGAGAACCAAGCAACTCTTTATCGATAATCTCGGCGAGAATTTAGGCGTATCTATCGGCTCAATTTATAGTTCTGGATACGGTTCTTACACAAATTCTGGATCGGATTGGGTAACATCGTTCTTTTCCTCGAATTACCGCCCGAAAAGATGAGGTGATCCATCATGATAAGTAACACTGCTACCCCGATTTACTATGGGCAGTTTCGGGACGCAGTGTTGCGCCTCGAGATTCCCGTATGCAAAGAAATCGCAATGCAAATGAACCGAATCGACAAACGCATCGACAATCCTCGTTACTATTACAACGACCATGCGATTCAAGGTTTCATTAAGTTTTGCGAAGGCGAATTGACGCTTGTTGACGGTTCAGATTTCTGGATGCTCGACTCATTTAAACTATGGGCAGAAGACCTCTACTCATGGTATTACTTCGTCGATAAATCAGTATGGTGCCCGACTGGCGAAGGAAAAGGACGGTATGTCCGGCGTAGAGTCCGTGTGAGACTAACACGCAAACAGTTTCTTATCGTTGCCAGAGGCGCTGCAAAGTCGATGTACATGTCCTGCATCCAGAACTATGAGCTTCTCATCAACCGTGCAACCACAGACCAAATCGTTGTTGCCCCGACTATGCGTCAAGCCGAACAAACACTCGGTCCGATCCGCACAGCGATTACGAAAGCTCGAGGCCCGATTTACAAATTCCTAACCGAAGGATCGCTCAACAACACAACCGGTTCGAAAGCGACGAGGCAGAAACTCGCCTCAACCAAGAAAGGTATCGAGAATTTCCTGACGAATTCGATTGTCAGAATCCTTCCGATGAGCATTGATAAGCTTCAAGGTCTTTCTTGTTATGTCGCGACAGTTGATGAGTGGCTTTCCGGTGATGTGAAAGAAGATCCGATTGGTGCAATCGAGCAAGGTGCGTCGAAACTTGACGACTACATCATCATCGCGGTATCCTCTGAAGGTACTGTCCGAAATGGTCCTGGCGATACAATCAAAATGGAGCTCATGAAGATCCTGAAAGATGAGTATGCTGCGGACCACGTTTCGATTTGGTGGTATAAGCTCGACGACATCAAAGAAGTAAACGATCCTCAGATGTGGATCAAAGCGAATCCGAACATCGTAGCTCTCGATAAGTTCGAAGAATACGAAAGAGATAAGCAAAGAGCTGAAGCGAACCCCTCTGCGAGAAATGATATTCTGGCAAAGAGATTCGGACTACCAATGGAAGGCTTTACTTACTTCTTCACATACGAAGAGATTAAGTGCCATCCGAGAAGAGACTTCTGGTCTATGCCGTGTGCTCTTGGTTGTGACATGTCTCAAGGCGATGACTTCTGTGCATTTACATTCTTGTTCCCACTCGCGGACTTTACGTTTGGTGTAAAGGTCAGAAGTTACATCACAACTCGTACACTTTATGGACTTCCGCTTGCTATGAGAGGAAAGTACAACGAGTTTATCGAAGAGGGGTCTCTTATTGTCATGGATGGTTCAATTCTTGATATGATGGCAGTCTACGATGATCTCGAGCAGCACATCATCAATAGCAACTACGAAGTAAACGCCCTTGGCTTTGACCCGTATAACGCAAAAGAATTTATCGAGCGGTGGGAACGAGAGAACTCTCCATTCGGTATCGTCAAAGTTCCGCAGGGAGCTAAAACAGAATCAGTTCCTCTTGGTGAACTTAAAAAACTCGCAGAAGACAGAAAACTTCTCTTTGATGAGTCGCTGATGAACTTCTGCATGGGTAACTGCATCACTATGGAGGACACAAACGGAAACCGCAAACTCCTTAAGATGCGTCGAGAGCAAAAGATTGATAACGTCTCTGCTCTTATGGATGCATACATCGCTTGGAAGGCGAATAAGGACCAGTTTGAGTAAAAAAAGGAGGACATAAAAATGGCAAAGAAAAATGTCATATGCATTGAACATCTATATTCTGATGAACTAATGCATGCCGAAACATCCGCTGCAAAACGCCAGTATAATAGAGAGTATTATCAGCAGCACAAGCAGTACTGGAAAGACTATTATAAGACTGGTCATGGGATTGGACGTACTCAAGCAATAGCTAATATAAAGAAAGATCATGAAAAACTTAGTAACGAAGAAGCGCAACTTATCACAGCTCTTAAAAAAGGGGCAATTAGTTCGGAGCAGTTTGATAAGCTGTTGGGCGACTATCATGCGAAACAGCAGTATCTAAAAAAGCAACATACTGCGTTTAACGATCCGGAGACTGTGCTTAAAGACTGGGATGCGAAAGAACAAAAATATGTCGATCAGATGAACAAGTACCTTATGGCCATTAACGATGTCGATGCATCATCGGAAGAAGTTCGTGCTGCAAAACGAAACTATGAAGGCGCAAAGAAAAATTGGAAACAATTTGTAAACGATAGAAACAATAGTGATGACTATAAAACAGCTGTTGATGAATACATGCGTAAGAATGGTCCGAAAATGTTACGCGAAGAAGGATCAACGGAAACGCTTCGACAGCAAAGGAAACCATATGCTAAAGTCGAAAAGAAATATAAAAAATCTGGCGGCAGTGGCCACTGGTAATATAGCCTAATATTTTCAAGGTGGTGATGAGTTGAACTATTACACAAAAGAACTATGCCACTTCAACGAGAAACATGATTCAAAGGGGCGATTCGCTAAGAAAGCCTCCTCCGAACGTACGCCTGTTGTTCTTTCGAATGTTAGAAACGTATATCTTCCGGTGAAGGATTATGAAATTCGAAGGGCTAGACAATGGGGTATAGACGACTTTAAAGAACAGACTGGAGTGGAGCCGAGTAAAGTAAATGAGCTAATGGCGTTGTATTCCGGAGCAGGTAAAGTTGGTTATACGGCCATAACCGATTCAGATAAGCACGCGAAGATCGCTGAGAACGTTAAGACCGGAATCCAAAAAGCTGCAAAGTCGATTGCTGAGTACTATATTAGCGAATCATCAGCATATAGTAAATTTAGAGATGGGCAGTACCATTCGCCTGAAGAGTATTTGTCCGGTTCTAAAAGCCTCCTTTACAGTGTAATGAATGATTTATATATGGAGTTCCGTGGGCAAAACTATGTGATGCTATACCTCGAAAGCGAAAACGGACGTAACGCCATATCGGAATCTATAGGACAGGTTCTTGGAGAAGCATTCGCTAAACAGAAAGCGAAATCCCCGCAAGAAAAATTACAGGATGCAAAAAGAGAGAAACATACAAACTACGGATGGAAAAAGGATCAAAAAGGCGTTGCTGTTAGAAAAGAAAGCATAACAAGAGAAAATCTAAAAAAGAAAAATCCAGGTCTTCCTGCTTCCGCTATAGATGAAATATATAAAGCGATGAACGCTAAGCATACAAATAAAAGCATGAGAGGCGTTACAAAGATGCCGGAAAGTTCATTCAAGCATTCTTTAAGAATGAACGGTTTGGTGCTAAATGCCGTTTATGAAGAAATGGGCGCGTTGCAGCACCATGGTATACTGGGGCAGAAGTGGGGTGTTAGACGGTTCCAGCCGTATCCAAAAGGTTATACAGGAAGCGGTAAATTTACCCCGAAACAGCTCTTGAGCGCAAAACAAAAGCGGCATTCTGTTATCTCCGAAGCGACGCTTGCTGGTAGAGTACGAAAGTCCGCAGCGAAATCCTATGCAAAAGCAAAGTCTAAGGATCTTGTGGAAAACACAAAAGCATCCGAAAAGGCGCTGCGCAAGGCCGAGAGAGACTTTGATTTTTGGGATAAGCATTACAAAAAGCTTGAAACCAAGGCGGCTAACACCATCGAAAAGCTTCAGAAGAAGTATGGTAAAGAACTGATCGCAGACATCCCTTACAAAGACAGCACGATTCAAGGTAAAGTCTTTACAACAAAAGAGATGTTCGCTCGAGGTGGAATCGCTGCGGGTCTTGTGCTTACAGGTCCGATTCTTCCGGGTCCTGGTGCTGCTATGGCGATCATGGCAATGCCGTCTAAGACGATCGCTGCAAAGAAGTACAAAACTGATATTCAGCGAAAGTCTGGACGAGCACAAACGGACATCATCGAACGCGGCTTTGATGAAAGTCAGCAACTGATTAACAAAGTGAAGCAGCAAGGCGTCAAAAACTTTGCAAAAGAGACAGCTTCTGATATTAAGAAGAAACTTAGGAGGCCATAATCTATGCCAATACTTGATAGATTAGTAAAGGGCTGGAACGCATTTATGGGGCGCGAACCGCCGAAGTACGACTACGGTTATTCAACTTCTTACAGGCCCGATAAAGCGACCCTCTCAAGAGGCGTTGATCGAACGATTGTGACGGCGATCTATAACCGCATCGCAATTGATGTCGCATCTGTTGATATTCAGCATGTAAAAGTTGACCAGAATGAAAACTTCAAGGAAAAGTACGATAGGTCTCATTTGAGTTCTGCGCTAACACTCGAAGCAAACGTTGACCAGACAGGACGTGAGTTCATTCAGGACCTTGTTCTCTCGATGTTCGATGAAGGTGTTGTGGCAGCAGTTCCGACAGATGCTGACCGTGATATTCGTAAAGGTACTTACGATGTCATGGAACTTCGAGTTGGTAAAATTCTGCAGTGGTTCCCAAAACATGTAAAGGTACGAGTCTACAATGAGAATACAGGACATAAGGAAGATCTCATCTTGCCGAAGCGTTCTGTAGCAATCATCACAAACCCGCTTTACGCTGTTATGAATCAGCCGAACTCTACACTTCAGAGACTTATTAAGAAACTTACTTTACTTGACGCTATTGACGAGCAGACATCTGTTGGCAAGCTTGACCTCATTATTCAGCTCCCTTATGTAATTAAGACGGAGCAGAGAAGAGAGCAGGCTGAGAAACGCAGACGAGACATTGAAACTCAGCTCTCGGGATCAAAGTATGGTATTGCCTATACTGATGGAACAGAGCGAATTACGCAGCTTAACAGGTCTCTCGACAACAACCTCATGACCCAAATCGAATACTTAACGAGTATGCTTTATAGCCAGCTAGGAATTTCGAAAGAAGTCTTTGAGGGAACTGCTGACGAGAAGACCATGCTAAACTACCAGAATCGCACACTGGCTCCGATCCTGACTGCAATCACGGAAGAGATGACTCGTAAGTTCCTGACAGATACTGCCAGAACACAAGGACAACGCATTAAATACATGCAGAGTCCGTTCAAACTTGTCCCGGTTAGTCAGATTGCTGACATCGCTGATAAGTTCACGACGTCTCAGATCCTGAGTCCGAATGAACTTCGTGCGATTGTTGGCTTCAAACCGGTTGACGACCCGAAGGCGGATGAACTCCGCAACGCGCATCTCAATGAATCTGCTGATGCACCGCCTCCGGCATCTACCAATCCAGATCAAGGTACATCCGAAGAACGAGCAAGTCTTTCGGGTAGATCACCAAATGATTTACCGCCAGAGATCCTAGAGTTTGTTCGTCGGTTGTCCGATCAAAATAATCAAAATGAAGGAGGAAATGGCTAAAATGGCAAAGTACGACTTTAGTGGTTATGCTACTCGGAATAACATCCGTTGCTCTGACGGCAGAACCATTAGACGTAATGCGTTCATTGACAACGACGGTGCCACAGTACCGCTGGTATGGAATCATCGTCACAATGAACCGAGTAATGTCCTTGGCCATGCGCTGCTTGAAAACCGTGAGGATGGTGTCTACTGCTATGGTAGCTTTAATGATACCGCAGAAGGCCAGAGAGCCAAGTCTCTTGTAACTCACGGTGATATTCGGCACATGTCCATTTACGCAAATCAGCTTCGTCAGACACCGGATGGCTCTGTCATGCACGGTAATATTCGAGAGGTTTCTCTTGTGCTTGCCGGCGCAAACCCTGGCGCGTACATCGAAACACTTGATATTCAGCACGCAGACGATCCTGATTACGACGAAGAATACGATGCAGTGATCTTTACCGATTTGAACTTCGAACTTTCTCACGCTGATAAGGACGAGAAAGAAAAGAAGCCGGATCTTAAAGAAGCACTGCCGGAAGAGGAAGACCTCACAAAGACTGATGACGAGTCTAAAGAGGATTCCAAGGAAGAAGAATCTGAAACCTCAGAAGAGCCCGATACCGAAAAGGACGAGGCAGATGACGAGGATGAAGATAAGAAACTCAAACATGCCGACGAATCTGAGAAGGAGGATAACAAGATGGCAAATTCCGAGAAGACCGTTCAGGACGTTTTCAATGAACTCACTGAAGAGCAGAAGAACGTCGTTTACTACATGATCGGCGAGGCTATTAAGTCCGCAGGCAAGGGTGGCGAAGCAGCACACTCTGATGATAACTACGATGAGGAGGATACACTTATGCATTCTAACGTTTTCGAAGACCAGGCAAAAGAGGAGTACCTGGCACACGCTGAAAAGTTCTTCTCCGAGGAGAGCACCAAGGAAATCTTCAAGGACGCTAAGCGCCTTGGCTCCCTGAAGGAAGCTGTTCTGCAGCACGCAGCATCCAACAACATCGTCGATGAGAACGGTGATCCGGCTATCGACTGGCTGTTCCCGGATGCAAAGACCCTCGAGAACACTCCCGAGTGGATCAACATCAAGCAGGACTTCGTTAAGGAGTTCATGGACAGAGTTCACAAGAGCCCGTTCAGCCGTGTGAAGTCTATCTTCGCTGACATCACTGAGACTGAGGCTCGTGCGAAGGGTTACACCAAGGGCAACAAGAAGATTGACGAGGTCTTCAAGCTCCTGCGCAGAACCACGACTCCGACCACTGTTTACAAGAAGCAGACCCTCGACCGTGACGATGTGATCGACATCACCGATTTCGACGTCATCGCATGGCTGAAGGCTGAGATGCGTGTCAAGCTGGATGAGGAACTGGTTCGAGCATTCCTCGTTGGTGACGGCCGTGCAGCACTTGCTGAGGATAAGATCGATGAGCAGTGCATCCGTCCGATCTGGACTGATGACGATCTGTTCACCATCAAGGCAAAGATCACTGTTGCGCAGAACGCTGATGACGATGTGATCGGCAAGGCTGTTATCAAGGGTGCTATCAAGGCTCGTAAGGACTATCGTGGTTCTGGTAACCCGATCCTCTTCACCACTGAGGACGCTCTGACCAACATGCTGCTTCTGACCGACTCCACCGGTCGTGATCTGTACGACACCGTTGAGAAGCTCGCAACGAAGCTCCGCGTCTCCAAGATCGTCACTTCCGAGGTCATGGAGAACCTCACGCGTTCTGTCGAGCTTCCGGGCGGCACCACTGAGACCCGTACACTCTACGGTATCATCGTCAACCCGAACGACTACAATGTCGGTACCGATAAGGGCGGCCAGGTTGCAATGTTCGACGACTTCGACATCGACTACAACAAGATGAAGTACCTCATCGAGACCCGTTGCTCTGGTGCTCTGGTGAAGCCGTACTCTGCAATCGCTCTTGAGGTTGTTGTAAACCCTACCTGAGTCTGACTGTAGATACGAACATCCCAGATTCTGCACTCAGAGGTAAAACTCTCAATGAGCTGCAGTCAGACGTTGTAATTGGTGAAGATACCATTACTGGCACGGTTAACTACATTACAGATTACACTGGTTATAGCGATGATCCTTCTGAACAAGAAGGTTTTTATTTCGCGTTGCATGTAGCGGCGAATGGGTATGGCACTGTTGCCGTTGCAAGATCAGATGCCAGCGCGCTAACGCTGCTTGATGAAGATCACGTGGTGATCATACGCTCGACTAGCACTCTTGATCTTGAGTACGATATTATTATACCAGCATGGGAAAGCGCCGATGCTAATCCGGAGACCGATCCGCCATCTGTGATGATAACGTATCATGTGTCTTTAGACGGCGGAGCCAGCTAATGTAATAACACTAAAACCAGATAAATATTGGCCGAACTAATCAAAATGGAGGTGAAAGTAGAACATGCCGAAATTCTGTGGTAAGATAGGTCTCTTCAAGCAAGAGGAAACTGCGCCTGGCGTTTGGGACGATGTGATCATCGAGAAGAAGTGCTACGGGGAAACAGTCAGGGATAACCGTAGGTTTCAGAACCACTCTCAACAGAACGATGATATTACGATTTCCAACAGTTTTTCTATTGTTGCTGACAAGGAAGCATATGCCTACTTTCACAACATCAAATACATTGAATACATGGGGGTGAAGTGGAAGGTGGAAGCAGTCGACGCAACGAATCCACCCAGACTCACCCTCGATGTAGGAGGTGTCTATAACGGGTGATCCCTATAACTCGTTATAACATGGAAAGGAGGGCTTACGGATGCCAGAAGAGCTATCCCCAGTCGAACGCCGCAGACGTATTCTGCATCAGATGATTTTGGACTTTACGGGACGGCCTGCATATTTTGTAAGCCCTACCAATCCAACTCAACAGGTAAAACTCGAGTACCCTTGTACTGTTTATAGTTTGTCGGACATCCAAACAGATTACGCTGACAACATGAACTACAAGAACACTCGAAGATACCAGATAACCTATATCACGAAATCTGCTATAGATGATCATATCGATGAATGGCTCTTAGCGTTTCCTGGTATACGGTTCTCTAGGCATTTTACTAGCGACAACCTAAACCACTATATCTACGAGTATTACTTCTAAAAAGGAGGAAATAAACCATGGCATTTGCTCTTGAATGGGATCAGGCCGGTCATCGTCTCTATCAGACCGGTGATAAGAACATGGTTCTGTACGTGTTCAACTCTACAGCCGAAACTATCGAAGGCAACACCACGAATTATTACGATGGTGTGGCATGGAATGGTATTACTGCTATCACCGAATCTCCGTCTGGTGCTGAGCCGACTGATCTGTGGGCTGATGACACCAAGTATGCAACCATGCGTTCTGCTGAGCAGTTCGGTGGCACCATTGAAGCATACACCTATCCGGATGAGTGGGAACAGTGCGACGGCTCCATCACCACGAACGGCGTCACGATCGGTCAGCAGGGTCGTAAGGCATTTGGTCTTGCGTACATTACCACTGTTGGTAACGATACCGAGCTGAACGATTACGGTGAGAAGCTGCATCTGGTGTACAATGCAACTGCAAACCCGTCCGAGCGTTCCTACGCAACCATCAACGACTCTCCTGAGGCAATCACGTTCTCTTGGGAGTTCACTACCACCCCGATCGATGTTGACGGCGCAGGTACTTACAAGAAGACCTCTCTGCTGACCATTGACACCACGAGACTCGACACTGCTGGCAAGGCAAAGTACGAGCAGTTTAAGGAACTCGTCTTCGGTAGAAAGGCAGATGCTACTGCAAGTCCGGAGGTTACGGCTATCAGACCGCATCTTCCGCTTCCGGCAGACGTCATCGCTTTTTTCGCGTAACGCCGGATAACAATTCTGTATCTCCGGCACCGAACACAAACAGCGTCTCTCCGAATAATGTCAGCCCGCGTCAGTTCACATTCAGTGACAATCTGACAACGGACACCGATCCGGAAGAGAGCGAGTAAGGCGAACGAATAATCGTCCAATAACATTGGCCGAACTAACAAGATCATTCAACCAAATAACTTTGTCTGAATGAACGAATAATCGTCCAATAACATTGGCCGAACTAATCAAAATGGGGCTGTTGGGTGCACAATGAACTCGATGGCCCCATTACCTTATAGAAAGGAGATTTGTTATGAGCGTTACACTTGGCGCATCGAAGAAACCCGAAAGACCTGCCCCGAAGAAGCAGAAGAAGGGTTTCTACGAATCGAAGAATAAAGCCGATAAGAAAGAGCCTTTCTTTAAGGCAGAAACAACCGTGAAACCCGATGAGGCCACGGAAGAGACTAAGGTAGAGGAGTGATATTTATGCCGGAAATTCCTGGTAGAGACGAACAGATCCTGCAAGCCATTATTAACGGCACAGAATACACGCAAATCCCTCAGTCTCGTATTGAGTATCTTCTACTCCAGCTGAAAGCCCTTATTGAAGGTGGACTAGGAGTATCAGATTACACTGAACTTGAAAACAAACCGAGCATCAACAATGTTACTCTGGTTGGCAATAAGTCGCTTTCAGACCTTGGTATTGTCAATCCCATGATGATCAAAGGCCGAGTCAACAGTGTTTCAGACCTTCCGCAAGTAGCAGAGCCTGGCTGGGTTTACTTTGTTGGCCGTTCTGATGACGCAGACCTTAGAGAGTACGTTTACACAGCAGATAACGAATGGGAATTCCTTGGCTATCTGTCTATTGTCATCGACTCCGCTCTCTCCACCACCTCCGAGAACCCCGTCCAAAACAAAGTCATCACGACAGCTCTGAATGGTAAGGTCGACACCGAAACCGGCAAGGGTCTGTCCACCAATGACTACACCACAGCTGAAAAGACCAAACTTGCGGGCTTAAGCAACTATGATGACACCGAGGTCAGAGGACTGATTGCAACGAAAGCCGATGCGTCCATCCTCACCCCCATCTCCGAATCTGCCTACGAAGCTCTTACCACAAAAGACAAACCGCTGTACTTCATCTACGATTAAGGAGGCGATCTCATGTTAAAAGGATTCGTCTCAGGTGAAGAGAAGGATATCAAGCGGATTCCGATGAAGGGGAAGAATTTGTTTGATAAGAGCGCACAAGCTGGTCAAATTTATGTGACCGACAGCGCACAGAGATACGGAGTAGAGATTCCGGTTTACTCTGGAACATATACCGTTTCTGGAGGGACTTCAACATCGTTTGCGAAAACGAAAATAGGTGCCGTCTATGGCGAAGCGATTTCCTTGAATGCCGCGCGAGTTTTCACACTTGCAAGTGACGGCTATATGTTAGTTTATGCTGCAAGGCAAGCAGACTATGACGAAGCAAAAGATGGCATCATGCTCAACACTGGAAGCCAAGCTCTCCCCTACGAACCCTACGGCTATCAAGAAGGCTGGGAAGTCCGCGATAATCAAGACAGGCTCATCTGGGGACGCGAAGACGAGCTCCAGACCGCCACGGGCACCCTTCCCTTCAAAGGATACAATCTCCCGGTGAAAGTGAAGTCGTTACTTGGCAACGCTGTTCAAAATGGAACGCCTGCGCCCGATAACATCATTATGCCGGAGATGTGTGGTAAGCTGGTCGGTACAGACTGGACAATCCCCCTCACCAACGCCGGACAGACAACCCCCGTCTACCTCGGCGAAGTCCCGACGGTGAGAAGGGTGAGTAAACGTGTGCTTGACGGTACTGAAAACTGGGTAGGAAATGGCGGTTCATTCTATGCCGACGGTGTTACTGATTACTTACACGCTACTTATACTGCGTTTTGTTCGCATTTTCCAACAAGTCCTAATGTATCTTCAAGAGCAGATGCGGCAGAAAACAGTTTATGTTTTGGAAAAGGAAGTTTAGATCGCATATTCTTCAAATGGGATTCGTTTGCAACGGTTGGTGATCTTACAGCCTATCTCGCCGCCCAATATCAAAATGGAACCCCCGTCACAGTCTGGTACGTCCTCGCCAACGAGCAGACAGGCATCACCAACGAACCCCTCTGCAAAATCTCCACATATGCCGACGAGCTCACAACCATCCAAGTCCACGGTCTCTCCGCCCCGCTCTACGGTATCGGAGACTACAAGGATACCCTGAATCTCTCAACCGGCGTCGTGACAAGGAAGGTTAAGAAGTTGGTTCTTAAGGGAACGGAACAGTTTAATATTGACGGAAATTTGAGGTTTACAATAACTGTCAATGATACTATTTATTATGCTCAAGGTAGAATAGGGCGCAGCTATTGCAGTCATTACGAATGCTTGTATCATGAAGAGCCTTATGATAACGACTGGAATAATGTTTATTATCAAAACGGTAGAACATTCTTTTTTCACGACAGACGGTTCGCTGACGTCTCCGGCTTCAAAGCATTTATCGCAGCCCAGTACGCCGCCGGAACCCCCGTCTGCTTCTGGTACGTGCTCGAAACACCCACGACCGGAACCATCACAGTCCCCACGGGCATGACCGGAGAGATTGAAGGGTATCTGACACAGGTTAGCACGCCGAGTCCCACAAACCGTTCTGTACCGAAATGGAATGGCGTGGAAGAAACCGGCGGCACGTACGCAGTCACAGTCTACACCCCGCCTGAGATCCCTACAACCACAGGTCAGAATACTTTGACAGTTGATACAACCCTTAAACCATCCAATCTTACAGTCAAAGGACACATTAAAGAGTTGACATAACCCCAACCAAAGCATACTTCCATACTTCCTATAGGGTGGAGAAGGAGGGATATGCTCGCCGCTTAAAGAAGCACGATCACACCGCAGTCACAGCATTACGTCCTACCACAACCACATCACGATCGAAGCTTTCGATATTTAGCATTATTGTAGCATTCAACCCGTCACACACGGACTAAACGTCACACCAATACATCGAACCACACGTCATACTACAATCTTGCTAGTAGCCTCACTATAACCTTTAAGCGGTGAATCATATCCCTTCTTCTTTACCTCCTACAAACCCATATTTACACAAAAGTTTATTAAAAACTCCAAAATGGAGGCAATTTTAAGGAGGAAACTATTATGTACGCAAAGAAAATCACATCCACCAATTACAACACTGGTGAACAGAAGGAAAGAACCTACTACTTCAACCTCACCAAGGCAGAGCTGATGGAGATGGAGCTCGGTAAGGAAGGCGGTCTGCAGGAGTACATCAAGAAGATCGTCGACGCTGAGAAGACTCCGGAACTCGTAAAGCTCTTCAAGGAACTCATCCTGATGTCTTATGGTGAGAAGTCCGAAGATGGTATGCGTTTCATGAAGAAAGCGATCGATGGTCACAGACTCTCTGATGACTTCGAACAGACAGATGCATACTCTGAACTCTTCACAGAACTTGCGACTAATGCAGAATCTGCAACGGCATTCGTGAACGGCATTCTCCCGGCACAGCTCCAGGAGCAGGTTGCTGAGGCGCAGAAGAACGGTAACGCTTTCCCGCCGCAGATCGCACAGAAGTGATGTGATGAAAGATGCCTTTGAGAATTACGATTCCAGGGGCTGAACAGTATGACCCCGTAAGGAATCTATTCTATACAACGAAAACAGCGCATCTGACGCTTGAACATTCTTTGGTGTCGATTTCAAAATGGGAATCAAAATGGAAGGTACCTTTTACAACGGCACTGACAAAAGGTATGACGCCAGCACAACTAGAGGATTACGTAAGGTGTATGACACTTACCCAAAACGTAGATCCTCTCGTGTACTCGGCGCTTACAAAGGCAAACTATGATGAGATCTCACACTATATGGCAGATCCCATGAGTGCAACAACGATTAACGACAAAAGCCTGCCGAGAGGACCAGGCAAAGTCGTGACATCAGAGCTTGTCTACTACTGGATGTCAGCACTTAGTATCCCATTTGACCCATGTCAGAAGTGGCATTACAATCGGCTTATGACTTTGATCCGAGTTGCCTCAATCGAGCAGCAACCGCCAAAGAAGATGTCTAAGCGTGACATGATGGCACAAAACAAGTCCCTCAATGCTGCGCGTAGAGCGAGATTGCATTCAAAGGGATGAGAAAGGCAGGTGACTAGAGCAATGGCAAAACCGAGTTTTATCAGCATAAAAACAACCGGAAGTACGAAAAACGTTGAAGGTTTCTTCAAAAGAACAAAACAAAAGAACTTCGTTGACATTCTGGAGTATTATGCGCAAAGGGGACTCGAAGCCCTTGCTCTAGAAACACCTGTTGACACCGGAGTAACTGCCGCATCTTGGAGTTATGAAATCATACAGGAAGAAGGAAGAATAACTTTGAACTTCACCAACTCCTCAACAGCAGGTAATACGAATATTCCAGTTGTTTTACTGATTGAATACGGACATGCAACACGAAACGGAGGGTACGTTCCCCCGTATGATTTCATAAATCCAATCACAAGAGAGCTCATGGAGCATATAGCAGATACTATCTGGAAGGAGGTCACTCGTAAATGAGCACTGTTGATAATAGAATCGTAAGAATGCAATTTGACAACGCCCAGTTCGAAGCAGGCGTTATGCGTTCGATGAAAACTCTCGATGCTTTGAACGAGAAACTCCAGTTTAAGGAAGCGTCTAAGGGGCTCTCCGCTCTGATGGTGGCGGTTGAAGGAGTATCATCAAAATCCATATCAACTGCTGTAAACGCTCTTGACCGAATCTCCTCTTATACTACAACGGTCCTCGGTATGATGGCCCAGAAGGTTAAGACCCAGTTCGCTGATAAGATCGTCAATGCAATCGAAGCGATTCCGCAGCGTGCCATGAGTCAAATTAAGTCCGGTGGTTGGAACAGAGCAATGAATATTGCAAATGCAAAGTTCCAAATCGAAGGTCTTAAGTATTCTTGGGATGCTGTTAGAGAAGCAGCGGATTACGCAGTTACAGATACGGCGTACGGTCTTGATTCTGCAGCAAAAGCGGCTTCTCAACTTGCAGCGTCTGGTGTTGACTTCGAGAAGGTCATCGGCAAAGATGGCGCGGGTAAAGAAGTCACGCAGATGCATAAGTCTCTGAGAGCGATCTCCGGTGTTGCTGCGATGACAAACGCATCCTATGATGACATCGCTCACACCTTTACTCGTATCGCGGGTCAGGGTCGAGTCATGGGTGAAGACCTCAACAGTCTTGCGTCTCGTGGTCTGAACGCTGCTGCGACCCTTGCGAAGTCTCTTAATGTAACAGAGAGTGAAGTTCGCGACATGGTCTCTAAGGGCGTCATTAACTTCCAGATGTTCTCGGAAGCAATGGACGAAGCTTATGGCGACCATGCAAAAGAAGCGAACAAGACGTTCACCGGTTCGCTTTCTAACATGAAGGCGGCCCTGTCGAGAATCGGTGCAATCTTTACACAGCCGGTTATCGACAAGACCAATACATTCTTCGTTGCGGTGACAAGTCGCATCAAAGAATTTCAGAAAGCGTTAAACGATACAACAGACGCTGACGGTAAGAAGACTTTAAGGTTTGCTAGTCATTTCGCAGAAGCTTGGGAATCGGGAGTCAACGCCGCATCAAAATTCGTTGAGGCTTTAAACCTTGACTGGTTTCAGAATATTGGTTCCGCGCTCGATAACATGGCGATTAAAGCCAAGACCGTATTTGACGGTGTGAATCAATGGTTTGATAAATCTAAGAAAGCTGCTGAGAAGTTAGAAACAATCGGCACCATGGCAAAAATGACGGTCGAAGATCTGGCTGTCGTTGAAAAGATTATTGCCGGTGAATACGGGAATGGTGCGATTCGATTTAAGAAACTACAAGACGACGGACTTGATTATAAGAGACTTCAAGGGTATGTTGACGAAGCAGCAAAAGTTGGTTACAATCTAAAACAGCTCGGATGGACGGTTGAAGACCTTAACAAAGAAACTGAAGAAGCAGTTAAGAACGGAACCGAAGCGGAACTAAAAGCAGATCGCATTTCCACGACACTTGGCAATCTGTTTAATGCACTCAAATACGGCCGCGATGCAATCGTAAGTCTTGGATCTACTGTTAAGACATTCTCATCGACAATCTTTTCGTCAATTAGCAACTCGGCAGCAACGTTTGCACTATTATCGCATCGAATTGTTGCATTAGCACATGCATTTTCTGATTTTGCAAAAGCGCTGCAGCCGACAGATTCTGTTCTAAGTACCATAAGTGGTGCTGTTGGTACAGTTACGAAAGATCTCGACAGTCTTACCGATTCGGTATTTTCGACAACAACCGCAATCTTGAAATTCGCAGCCGAAGCGCTTAGAAGCGAAAAGACGCTTGAAGAGCTCGCAGCTAGCGACAAACTAACGCCTCTTCAGGAATCTGTCCTTTCCGTGATGCGCGTTATTAAGAATCTCGGAAGAGCCGTTGGTAATGTCGCATCTTCGATCTACAAGATTATTCGAGCGATTGTTCGTGGCATTGGTAAAGCGTTCAATCCGTCTGGTGTGCTCTCTGGAGTTGCAGACTTTAGCGAAGGTCTTGCAAATCTCACAGAAAAGTTTAAAGTAACGGATGAAGCAGCCAGCGCAATTGAGACGGTATTTGAGTCTATCGGTAAAGTGATATTTGGAGTTGCAAACGCGATTTCCAAAGCAGCTGGCTCCATTACAAAGTTCATCTCGTCTATCGGCAAAGCGAAGGCCCCTACAACTCAGGTTTCTAACACACTTTCCGAGGTCAAAGAGACTGGCGAAAAGACGAACAACATCTTTGACACGCTCAAAACCACTTTTGAGAAATTTGCAAAGAAGCTTAAAGAACTTCCCGATAAGTTCAATGAATTGAGGGACGCTGTTAACCAGCAGGAAGGTGTCATCCGTCTCAAAGAGTCTTTTGCAACACTCAAGCAGAACATTAAAGACACAATCGAGAAGATGAAGCCCTTCAAGAAGGACGTTGAAGAAGTCGGAGAAGCGGCTGGTGGCACCGGAGAGACCGCTATCGGTAAATTTGCAAGCGGTATTGGCATTGTCGCTGGTAAAATTGCAGATTTCATCGATAAGCTTCCTGGTTGGGGCGCAAAGATTGAGAATTTCTGGAATGATCTGAAGACCACAGTCGAGACCTGGATCTCGAATATTCATCTTGATAAGTTCTTTGATAACCTTGGCGACGGTGTAACGCAGTTCTTTGAGTCTGATGATAGCATCATCGGTAAGATTAAAGCGTTTGCTAACAAAGTCTTTGAAGGAATTACCGGTGCTTTAGAAGATGTTGACTGGGGTAAGGTTGGTAAGGGCGGAATTCTAACGCTTGTTGCCATGAACCTGTTTAACTTCTTCAAAATAGGCTCCGGAATTGAAACAACAATCAAAGGTTTTGCATCCATTCCGAAGAATATCGGTAAGATCTTTACAGAACTCGGTACAGTCTTTACAACTGCGAATAAGTCTCTTAAGAAGATCACGAATGCTTACATCTTTAGCTCCATCGTATCGAGCCTCATGCTCATGGTTTCGGCCGTTATTATTCTTGGCGGAATGGACCAGAATGAGCTGAAACAAGGTATCGCTGGTGTCATCTGGCTGTCTGTTGCTATGGCAATCATCGGTAAGGCTGTTGGCGCGATACTCGGTACAGGCGATAGATATTTTAATAAGCAGAATATTAAAGAGATTGATAAGTCTGAGAAAAACTTACTACAGATCAATAATAAACTCGGTGGTTTTATTGGTGCCGGTATCATGCTTGCAGGCCTTGGTGTTGCAATCTGGCTAACAGCCAAGGCGCTTATAAATTTGTCCAAAGAAATGAAAAACAATGCCGAAAACGTTAAGTCTGCGATATGGAACATTGTGCTAATCCTTGGCGTGATAGCTGGTGGATTTCTTGCTATCGGTCTTGTTTCGAAATTTGTTTCTAAATCAACGAATGATGGAAAGCACGCTCTTGGAAATCTTTTCGGTGCTGGTGTTCTTCTGGCAGGTCTTGGTGCCGCAATTTATCTTGTTGTTCAGGTGCTTAAGACGCTAGCAACAGAATTCGAAGGTACCGATCCGAAAGCACTGAAAACGGCATTCGGTGCAACCGTTGCCATTATGGTTTTGTTAACTGGTTTTGTCTTTGCAGCAGGTAAAGCACTCGAGAAAGCAGACTGGAAATCTCTCGCCATGATGACTGTTACGATGCTCGTAGCGGTTTCAATGGTTGGCCTCATCGCTGCCGAGATGATAGGTCTTGCATATCTTCTTGAGAAATTCCAGGATTCTATCCCGGCAGGCACTGTCATGGCCGCTCTTGGTATCATGGCATCAATCATGCTATCGATGGGTGCTATGGTTTACCTAATGGGACGTGGTCTTGCTGATGTTGACCATCCGGGAGCGCTCATTGGCCTTGTCTTCATGATGGGGCTTCTAATTGCTGGAATTGCAGCTGCAATAACCATTATGGCAAAGTCCCTAACGAAGAATAACGTTGCGAAGGAAACGATTGTTGCGTCTGTTCTGGGCATGATAGGTATCATCCTTGCAGTTGGCGCGGTTACATTTGCGATTGCAGCACTTACTAATAATAAGTTCCAGGGCGTTGATCGAGTAAGAGATACGCTTCTTTCTATCGGCGCTGTCTTTGCGCTAGTAGGCGTGATGGCGTTGCTTGTAGCCGAAGCTGTTGCTATTATAGGCCAAGCCGATTGGAAAGCTGTTGCCGTCGTACTACTGTTTGTCGGAGCAGTTCTTGCTGTAATCACTATTATCTCGAAGACTGCAGCCAAAGGCCGTGGTGCTGGTGAAGAAATCGGAGAAGCACTCTTTGGTGTCGCGCTAGCGTTCGTTGGAATAGCGGCCGCGGCGTTACTTGTTGCACAAGCTGTGAAAGTATTAGACAGTGTCAACTTCGACGGTTTACTTGGCCCCCTAATTGGGCTAACGGCAGCACTTGCGTTGTTTGTTGTTGGTGCAGCGGTTATCGCAAAGGTTGTGGGCGGTGATGCGTTCCTTAAAGTGGCAGCAGGTATGGCTCTTATCGGAGCAACATTCCTTGCAGCTGGTTTGGGTATTTGGCTTGTCGCGAAGGGAATCGAGGCTCTTGTAGGGGCAACTGTTGGGCTTGTTACCTTCATCAAGTCTGTCGGTGACGCATTAGCAGAACATCCTGTGATCTTTATGATGGTCGTGGCAGGGCTTATCGCTTTGATGATACTCGTCGGACTCATCATAAAGAACATCGGACCGCTTGTTGACACTGTTTTACAGGCTGTTAATACAATTGTAAACTTTGTATCGGCAGGATTCGAGCGACTTACAAAGAATCTCAAAACCGGTGGAAATAAAGTATCAAAATGGTGGAGTGATCTGCAACCAAGACTCAAGATCGGTATCGTAACCGGTATTGCAACACTGTGCGCGGCTATCCTTCAGGCAAGCCCTGAGATGCTGAAGACGATTAAAGAACTTATCAAGAAAGTGATATTCTTCCTTGTAGACATCATCCCGACGATTGTTGATGGACTATTTGCTATTCTGATACGCCTCATCAACAGCCTTGCAGATACAATTCGTAAGAATTCGGCACAGATTGCATACGCGTTTTGGAACCTGGTTGAAGCGTTACTTGAAGTCCTGATAGACGTTGTGCTTGAAGGCGTCGGTATGATCGGTTCCGGAATTATGAAGGCTCTTGGTCTTGATGAAAAAGCAGAAATGTTCGCCGAAACCATGAAAGAAGCTGCAATGACCGAAAAAGCTGGCTTAAGAAATGGTCTCGCATCAATGAAACAGTATGCAGACAACTCTGAAGACCTGATTCAAAAGATGACCGGCCTCGACGAAACCATGAATGATGTATCAAAAGACCTTAAGAAAGACGCGATCGCTTATGACAACACATCGGCAGGTCTTGCAAAAATGCGTGGAGAAGCTGAAGCTGCTAGAGTCGCTCAGGAGAAGCTTGGTGACAGTAGCGGTGGTATGTTCGACACGTTAACGGACAAAGCACGCGACGCCTTTGGTGGTGGAGGCATTGATGTCGGGAGTATTGTTCCTAAGGGCGAAATCGGCTTCGATTTTAGTCAGATGGGAACCGATGGCAACATGCCGGACATGCAGACTTTCATGGAGGGACAGGGCTATAACGAGTCCGACATTTCTTTCGAAGCAATGAACGGTGGCGAGACATATACCGACGCTTGGGCTGCTGGTATGACAACTCCTGAGGCGCAGGGCGAAATCCAAAGTGCCGCTGCTGATAATGTAGGCGTTGTGCAGGATGAACTCGAGGCGCATAAAGATGAACTCGGCAAATCAGCGGATAAAGGTATTATTGGTCCGATTCGAAACAAGATGAATCTCGCCAATGCAGACTTCAAGAACGAAGGCGAAAAATGGTTCAAATCCACCGCGGAAGGCTTCAACGAAGGCTATAACAAATATTCAAAAGACCCTCTGAAATACATGGCCCAATTCGGAAATGAAGTTAATAATAGTTTCAGATCAAAGAAAGGCATCGATTCCAATAGCCCTTCCAAGAAATTCTATCAGTCTGGTCTCTGGTGTATTCTTGGTTTCCAGCAGGCAATCAAAGATAACACATATCTTGCAACCGGTCAAATGTCGAGCCTTGGTTCGTCCATGGTTGACGCGATTGGCCAGCCGCTTGATTACGTATCGAAAATTGCTTCTGGCGATATCGAGTATGACCCTCGGATTAGACCTGTTATGGACCTTTCGAATATTGGCAGAACCGCTGGCGACGTGAGTTCCATGTTTGCAAATCAAAATGTGACACTTTCTGGTATTACCGGACAGATTGCATACGACATGACAAACTTGAATGGCTCAAATGCTGCGGTTGTCGCTGAGATTCAGGCTCTAAGAGAAGACATGGACTACATGACAGATGAACTTTCTAACATGCAAATCGTAATGGATACTGGTGCTCTGGTTGGCTCTACAGTTGGAGCTTATGACCAGGCATTCGGTAGACGTGCAATCTATGGCGAAAGGGGGAACTAAGCATGCAGGTTGAGTATGATGGCGCGCATTCTATACTGATCGGTAAGCTCGTAGATACGATAAGTCAGTACGGTGTTTCGCATCCTGTTTATGACAGAAGTAATTTCAAAGACACCTGGGAAGACTACCATCTAATCCCACAGACAAGACCTGTAATCGCTCCTCCTTCCGTCCAGGAGAACACGGTCGAAGTTCCTGGTTCTAACGGCATTGTTGATTTGTCAGAAGTACTTCTAGGATACCCGCTCTACTACAATCGGAACGGGAGCCTAGACTTCTATGTCGATCATACATACGCTTGGACTTGGGATGAGGCTTACGATACGCTTTTAAATGATCTTCACGGATTTAACAAGAACCTAATTCTAAAAGACGCAATGGGATTTTACTACGAAGGGCGGCTTTCTGTCAATTCGTGGAAATCGGACAAGCTTTGCTCTTCGATCACGCTTGACTACAATTTCGCTCCGTTTAAAAGACTCCTGTTTACATCTGGCGATGACTGGCTTTGGGACCCGTTTGATTTTGTTAACGGTTACATTCTTGACCGAGAAGAGACCTATGAAAAAACGATTCCGGCTGGTGAGTCGGACTTCCTTACTTTTAACAAAATTTCAGCAGGTCTCATGCCTGTTGTCCCGGACATTATCATCGTACCGACGGATAACATCGATTCGGATGTCGCTGATAAAAAAGTCTATGTGCAGAGCCTTACGACATACTCAGAACCGATTGAGGGCTCGAGTGAGATTGACTCAGCAGAGATAAGCTATTTTACAACATCAGAAAAAGTAGGAACAGGAAACAATTACAGAAAACATGATCCACTAATTGTCCTGGGTGCGCCAATCGATCAGTGGACGACGATTAAACTTACAAATGGTTCAAGCCATGACATCAAAATGGTGATAGATTTCCGACAAGGGAGGCTATAAGTTATGCGCTATAGCGTGTTTTTCAAGAAACCTGGGGGAGAAAAGACGTGCGTATACAATACCATGTCTCCCGATTTA